>Ga0078972_1017727_pt1 | contig 10128 bp, 10 predicted proteins | sample YelNatPaOPGAMG01_FD_67568 | JGI IMG/M metagenome (GOLD analysis project Ga0078972, IMG submission 67568) | Hot spring thermophilic microbial communities from Obsidian Pool, Yellowstone National Park, USA - OP-RAMG-01 (SPADES assembly) (version 2) | ecosystem: Environmental > Aquatic > Thermal...
CAGATGTTGGTCTTATAGCAAGTTTCTCTTCTAGTGGTGTGTCGCCTCCGATGGTGACCCACGCAACTTCTGGCACAAAACCTGCAAAGTGTTCTGCTTCTTTTTTCAGGAAGCTTTCGGGAATGAATAATGGGAAATACACGTTTTTATGTCCAGTCCTTTTTATCTTCGCGTTAAAGATTTCCTGAATTTTCTCCCATATGGCATATGAGAGTTCTCTGAAAACCATGCACCCTTTTATAGGCGCGTAATCCGCGAGACCAGACTTTAGCACAACTTGAGTGTACCACTCGGAGAAGTTTTCAGACTTTTTGACAGTTATTCCTAAATCTGACATTTCATCATCTCCTCTGCTTTTGGTTCTTTGTCGAATATAATTCTAATGTATAGTTGGTTTTGACGCTGGGCGCTTTCAAGAGAAGTTTAGCAAGGTGGAACTAAATCGCCCATTTTCCAACCACTCGCATTCCTAAAATGCAATCAAATTATTTAAAGTTTCTTCCGTGGAACAGGAAACTAACAATAAGCGTTTTAACCACAACAAACAACTTAAGGACTAAACAATGCTTGAAGGCTGATTAGGGTTGAAGGTTCTCCTAGTAATTGGAGATGGAATGGCTGACAGACCATTAAAGGAGTTGGGCTGGAAAACCCCGCTGGAGGCCGCCCGCAAACCATCAATGAACCACATAGCGAGTGTTGGAGTCTGCGGAATAATGGACCCAATTGCGCCGGGAATCCCGCCCGGGAGCGACACAGCAACGCTTGCGCTTTTGGGCTATGACGTTTTTGAGGTTTATTCGGGTAGGGGTGCCTTTGAAGCGTTAGGGTCTGGAATCGACATCATGGAAGGGGATATCTGCTTTAGGTGCAACTTTGCAACTGTGGATGAGAATTTTGTGGTTTTAGATAGGAGAGCCGGTAGGATAACCAACTCTGATGCTTCTAAACTTGCTAAAAGCCTCCAAAGAGTTAAGCTTTCAGACCCTTCAGTTAAATTCTTGTTCACTAATACCGTTCAGCATCGCGCCGTTCTCGTCTTGCGTGGTTCAAAGCTTTCGTCGGCTGTTGGCGACTCCGATCCTGAAACAGTTGGGGAAAAAGTTTCAAAGATTAAGCCTTTAAACAACAGTTACGAAGCGAAGCATACCGCCAAGATTCTTAACGAGCTTATTCAGAAATTTCATGAAACCTTGAAAGAGCATCCCGTGAACAAGGAAAGAGTTGCCCGTGGGCTGCCCCCAGCAAATGCTATTCTTGTTAGGGGGGCTGGCACCTTGCCAAAGATTAGATCTCTCAGCGAAATTTATGGTGTAAGCGCCGTGTGTGTGGCTGCAACTTCGCTGATTCGCGGCGTATGTAAGGCCGCTGGTATGCAGCTTTTAACTGTTAAGGGTGCAACTGGGACGCCGCAGACAGACTATATTGCTAAGGCGAAGGCTGCTGTTCAAGCGTTGGAAAATAATGATTTGGCGCTATTGCATGTGAAGGCTCCGGACGTCGCCAGCCATGACGGAAACGTTAGACAGAAGGTGGAGGTTATTGAGAAAATTGACAAAATGCTCTCCTACATACTAAACAAGGTTGATTTGGGCGAAACTTATGTGGCTTTGACGACTGACCACACAACATCGTGTGCGACAAAAAATCACGAGGGCGACCCGGTTCCATTAGCCATAATGGGTCCGTACGTGCGAAGCGATGATGTCGAAGAGTTTGGCGAAAGAACATGCGCCAAGGGAGGTTTGGGAAGGCTTAGAGGAAAAGACCTCATGCCAATTCTAATGAATCTTATTGGCAAGGTTAAAAAGTTCGGGACTTAATTCACTGCACTGGCATGAGGCGCCATTCCCTATAATCTGTGACTACTTTAATGTACCCTTTAAGCATATTGTCCGTTTCCGCGTCTCCCGTGTCAACCCTCAAAATTCCGCCTTCGATGTCGCGGAGCTTACTTTTTGTAGCTGCGACAATTATCCTGCTTTTTCCAACACGTTTTATGATTTCTGGGCTTATCTGCTGGTTTCCTCTGCCCAAAAGGATGCCTTGTCGCCCTATAGGCGATAAAATTATCCACGTGTTTTGCCAGTCTTCCACGTTTTCTAAAATCTTCTTTTCATCGACATCTAAGATAACTTTACCATTTTTGTATATGTCAACGCCCAGCACTGTTTTTTGAACGCCCAGTAGTTCGGCTATACACTTCACGGTTGTTCCTGGTCCAAGGATGTATGTGGCGTTGGGCTGCATCTCCTCAACGATGGATTTGGCTATTGCCATCTGATTCTCTTTCTCGTCAACTGTTTCTGGGCTAACTTGCTTGCTTCCTTGAATCCTCATTGGGAGAAAGGGTGCCTTCAAATAGCCGTAAAGCCTAACAGCAAAAGTGTCGCTTCTGATAGCCGCTTCATCAGCATCCATCACCTCGAATTCTGTTAATTCTGCTTCACCTTTTGCATAGGCTAGGATGACCTCGACGGCGTCCGAGGGATTTACGGCAAAAACGCCACTATACATTTTAACACCAGAAGGAACACCCAAAACTGGCAGTTCAACACCTTTCTTTTTCATGGCATCGAGGATATCCTTCGCCGTGCCATCTCCACCAACAAAAACTATCAAGTCTACTTCTTCATCTGCCAAAAGCTCAACAGCCTTTTTAGTGTCTTCCGCTGTGGTTTCCGCTCCAATTTTCATGGGCAAAACTTCAACTGCAACACCCGCATCCCTTGCTTCATCTTCACCCATAACACCGGGACACGTTATTATCCTAATGAGATTTTCACGAGTGTTTTCTCTAAGCTCTTGGAGAAACTCCACAGCCCTTTTTGGAGATACTGGCTTAGCCCCTCTTGTGATAGCCTCATTTAAAACACCATCTGTTCCCTTAAGCCCAACCCTCCCACCCATGCCAGCAATCGGATTGACAATAAAGCCCATCTTCATAATTATCGATTACAAGTCCTCTCGGCAGCCTATAAACCATTTTCCGCAAATGACTTTAACCAGTAAGTACTATGAAGATTTTAGCTGAGAAGAATGAGGGTTATAGCAGATCTCCACATCCATGGGCGTTATAGCCGCGCCACAAGCCATAAAATGAGCATTGAGGAAATTGCCCGTTTTGCAAAAATTAAGGGCTTAAACCTTGTTGGCACCGGAGACTTTACCCATCCCAAATGGCTCAAGGAACTGCAAGAAAAGCTTGTGGAAGAGCCTGGAACTGGCCTATACCGCCTTGCGGAGAATTCAGACTTTCCCGTTTACTTTATGATAACAACAGAGGTCAGCACAATATTCACTTTTGAAAATGATGTGAAAAAGATCCACCATGTCATACTATCGCCAAGCATAGAAACGGCGGTCCAGATAAACGAGCGCCTAGCCAAGTATGGCGACTTGTCGGTTGATGGGAGGCCAACCCTTGACTTGTCTGCCCCCCAACTTGTTGAAGAGGTCATGGAGGTCTCAGCGGATAACATGATTTTTCCAGCCCATGCCTGGACACCGTGGTTTAGCATATTTGGAGCTTTCAGCGGCTTCGACAGCGTGGAAGACTGCTACCAAGACATGACAAAATACATTTACGCTATTGAAACTGGGCTATCCTCTGACCCGCCTATGAACTGGCGCCTAAGCAAACTCGACAAGTTCACATTAGTTTCCAACAGCGATAGCCACAGCTTCTGGCCTTGGCGAATGGGAAGGGAAGCCAACGTTTTCGAATTGAAAAGCCCAAATTATTGGGAAATAATCGAAGCCATAAAAAACAAAGATAAGGAAAAATTTAGATTCACTGTTGAAACGGATCCCGCTTATGGAAAGTATCATTGGACTGGTCATAGAAACTGTCATGTTTCACTTTCGCCAAAAGATGCCATTAAACTGGGAAACACTTGTCCAGTTTGCCGCAAAAAACTAACCAAAGGTGTCGAGCAGAGGGTTGAAGAACTTGCAGACCGCCCAGCCGGATTTAAGCCAGAAAACGCCGTGGGGTATTTGCATCTGCTTCCTCTTTCTGAAATCATTGCAACAGTTTTAAACAGTGATTCCCCCTCAACCCAACAGGTTTGGAGCATCTACAATAAACTGGTCGAAAAGTTTGGGGATGAATACTCAGTACTTATCGATGCGCCTAGGGATACTTTAGAAGCGGTTGCAGACGCGAGGATTGCAGAAGCCATAATAAGGGTTAGGGAAGATCGAATTAGGGTTGTGCCTGGATATGATGGGGTTTATGGTCGCCCAATAATTTTTGAGGATGAGGCTTCAACTACAAAGAATATTTCAGAAAAAGTTCAACAGTTAAATCTTACAGACTTCATGTGACTGCTTTCCCAACGTTTTTGTTGTGTTTGCGTGTTGTACGTATACACGACAAAGCTTATTAAGTCGCAATACACACGATACCTCGATCACCATGATCACCACTGCAAACCAGCAAACCCGCAAAGAAAACGAGAAAATCTCAAAGATAATTGACCGTGTCATGAGACAAGTTTTCGGAGATGAGGCCACACGCCTAATCTATCGGTATCTAGAAAACAACTATTCTGTTAGGCGGGATGAGATTGCTGATAAGATTGACTTATTTGCCAAGGGTCTTGAAGATTTCCTAAGATCTGGAGCCTATGCCATTGAGCGGAAGATTTTAGAGGACATATACTCCAGTTATGGGCTGCTTCGCAGAATTGAGCTTGAGAGGCTGCGGGAAGGTGACTTCGCAAGCCAAGTGAAACTCCTCATGAGAAAAACATAGAATTTTAACCGCCGCTTTTTGTTCTCGTGGACAACTCTTATTAACGTCATTTTTTGATACATCCCCTAAAAGGCTCTACCCTAGGAAGGAATATATTGAGGGATACTTTAACCAAAGTTGTTAATGCCGCCGTCGATCAGTTTGGCGCTGAGTATGTGGAGGTTCGGGTGCAAAAACTTTTCAAGACCATGCTTACCATTAAAGAGGAGAGGGTTGAGGCGGCAAAAGAAGGCATCGAAAATGGTGCTGCCATAAGGGTTCTTGTTAATGGCGCTTGGGGTTTTGCATCTTCATGCTCGCTTGATGCCAAGACTTTGGTGGGCGTTGCTTCTGAAGCTTGCAGAATGGCTAAAGCCGCGGGCCATAAGCTCAAAAACCCTATAAAGCTTGTTAAAAGCAGAGCCTTCGAAGATCGCATTTCGGTGAAGCCTAAAAAAGATCCCTCAAAAATCTCCATAGAAGACAAGATAAAGACAACTTCAACAATCGCTGAGATTGTTTTAGGATTTGACCAGCATATTAAAAGCTGTACAGTGGACTATTTGGATTTAGCTGGAACTAACTACTTCATGAATAATGAAGGCGCATACATTGAGCAAGATAAACTCTATGTATGGTCAAGAGTTCTAGTCACCGCAAAGGAAGCGGAAGTCTTCGCATTTAGCCGTGAAGAAGTCGGTTCAACAAGTGGCTACGAAGTTTTTGATAGAGAAGCTCCGGAGGTTGTTGGGGAAAGAGCTGCAAGAAGGGCTATAGAACAGTTGAAGGCTAAAACTCCGAAAGGCGGAACTTTTCCTGTGGTTTTGGGTCCAAATGTTGTTGGAGTTTTTGTTCACGAAGCTTTTGGCCATTTGGCTGAGGCGGATTTAACTTTGTCGGGCTCTGTTCTCATGGGTAAGCTTGGCAAAAGGGTGGCTTCCGAAGTAGTCACTATATATGACGATGGAACTATCGAGGGTGCTTTCGGCTCTTTCAAGTATGATGATGAGGGTATTCCAGCTCAAAAAACACTTTTGGTTAAGGATGGTGTTGTTGTTGGGCTTATGCATAACCGTGAAACAGCGCAAAAATTTAATGCTAGGCCAACTGGCAATGCAAGAGCAGAAGATTTTCGTGTAGAACCAATAATACGGATGCGTAACACTTTCCTAGAGCCTAAAGATCACTCGTTTGAGGAACTTATCGAGGGCATAAAATTTGGGTATTATTTCGAACGCTTCAGAGGTGGACAAGCAAACTTAGACGGCACCTTCCAAGTTGGGATACAAGAAGGCTATGAAATAGTTAAGGGCGAGGTAGGTGATCCAGTCCGTAACGCCTCAATAAGTGGCAACACCCTTGAAACATTGTACAAGGTGGATGCTGTTGGGAAAGATTTTGAACTTTGGCCTGGAAGATGTGGTAAGGGTCAAACAGCCTTTGTTTGTGATGGCGGTCCTCATATAAGGGTTAAAGGGGTGCTTGTCGGTGGCGGTGCTTAAAGAGGAAGAAACAATTAGTTTGGCTGAAAATGCTGTGAAGTTTGCGCTTAAGCATGGAGCCGATGAGGCTGAAGCCTTCGTTTATCAAGGGTTTACAACCGCAGTCGCTATTGAAAGGGGACAAATTACAAAAAGTTCAAGAATAATTGACCAAGGACTTGGGGTTAGAACGGTTGTCAATAAGGCAGTTGGCTTTTCTTACACAAACATTGTTAGGAACAAAGCAGCAGTAGAGGAAACTGTTCTAAAATCTTTGAAATCTGCGAAGGCGAGTAAGCCGGACAAGGATTGGCAGGGTTTCCCGTACAAAAAACCTTATGCCAACGTGAAGGGCACATTTGATGGCACCATTTATGGTTTGTCTCCGGAGGATTTGGTTAAGCTTTCTTCTTTGATGTTGAGTGCTGCTGAAAAAACAGATGAGCGTGTCTTTCCAATAGAGGGTGGGACTGGGGCTTCTTACCTTTCTAGGGCTGTTGTAAACTCAAATAGTGTGTTGGGCTTCGATTGTGGAACAATTATTGAATGCAGTTTGGCAACGGTAGCCCATGAAAGTGGGGAAGTAACACCCGTCTGTTTTGAGTTTAACGCCGAGAGAACCTACAAAATAGACCCTGAATGGGTGGGCCGAGAGGCTGCTCGTCTTGCTGGTTTGGCGCTGAGGGCTAAACGCGTGGAGACCAGAAATATGAAAGTTATTTTCGCCCATTTTGCCTTGCAACAGCTTCTTTATTACACATTGATGAATGCTGTAAAGGCAGATTATGTGCAGCGAAACCAGTCAGCTCTTAAAGGTAAGATTGGCGAAAAAGTAGCCTCAGAAGTCGTAACGATATATGATGATGGTTTACTTGAAGGTGGGCTTCGCACATGGAAGTTTGACGGCGAAGGGGTTCCACAGCAGAAAACTCTCATAATAGAGCGAGGCGTGCTGCGAAACTTCATTTATGATAACTACACTGCCAAGAAAGAGGGAAGGGAGAGCACTGGAAACGCTTTTAGGGCTGGATATTTGTCAACACCAAATATTGAGACGACAAACTTCCATTTTGCAGTTGGGGAAAAATCACCAGAAGAGCTTATAGGCGAAGTTGACGAGGGACTATTGGTTTATTCATTGCAAGGGGCGCATAGCAGCAATCCCGCCAGCGGGGAATTCTCCGTTGTGGCAACTCCAGCGTGGAAAATTGAGAAGGGCATAATTGTCCACTCAGTTAAGGGCGCCATGCTGGCTGGCAACGTTTTCGAAGTTTTAAAGAATGTTTCAGATCTGGCAAACAATGAAAGAAAGGCTGGCTCGCTTGTTGCGCCCTGGGTTCTCGTAGAAAACGTTAAAGTTATCGGAAACTAAATAACCTAAACCCTCACTATCTCATTGAAAATGGGGCTGAAATGTTGAAGGCGAATATCCGTAAGCGACTCTTCAAATTTAACATGCTTCGAAAAATAATTCAGTTTTTATCCTTCATATTTTTCAGCGCAATGATCTTCAATTTGGGCTCCCTTCCGATGCTGCTTCCAGTGTTATGGACTTGGGGTTATCAGCCAAACACTATTGGAGATGCTTTTACGGCACTGCAGTTAATGTTCAGCGGATGGAGGCAGTCACCGGTTGTTTTCCCGTGGTTTGCGGTGGCGTCATTCCTTATAGTTGGTGTTTTGATTGGCAAATCTTTATGTGGTTGGGTTTGTCCTTTCGGCTTTATTCAAGACCTAATAGGCTTCATTAAAGTGGAAAAAACAGAAGTTTCGCCTAAAACCCATAGGAGCATGACTTTAGTTAAATACTTTGTTTTGGGCATTGTGCTCTTTATCAGCCTAACATTTTCGGCGACCAAGCTTGTGGGAACCTACAGAGACTATGAGAGGGCATTGGGTATATTTGCCTACGCCCCCTTCACGGCTATAAGTCCAGCCGAAACTTTGTTCTCAACGCTGCCAAGAGGCATTCAAAGTTTTTCAGTCGAGGTTATGGAGAAGCCGGTTTCAGACGTTTTATCCGGGATTTTGGATTTGCCCCCACTCTTCTGGGTTCAACTGTTTATCCTTATTGGCGTTATTGTTTTAGCAGCTTATGTTCCACGGGGATGGTGTAGGTATTTGTGCCCTCACGGTGCAATAATGGCTATTCTTAACAAGTTTAGCTTTCTTGGTTTAAAAAGGGATCCGGTGAAATGCGTCAAGGGTGAATGCCGCGAATGTGTCAAAGCTTGTCCCATGATGGTTTCAATTTTGGATCTTCCATGGGAGAAGTTCAGCGACCCAGAATGTATTTACTGCTTAAAATGTTCTGATGCTTGTCCGCATAAGGCAATTAGACTAAAATATCCATAAGCCTTGTGACTATGCTAAGCCCAAAAAGTCTTTGAATACTCGCTTAAAACGATTTCGTAAACCCTTTTTATTTGCTGACTTATTCTTTCCCAGTTATACATTTCGACAACTTTTCGATAGGCATTTTCCCTTAACTTATTTGCCAAATTCTCGTCAAGCAAGACACGAGTTATTCCCCACGCCAATGAATCTGGGTTATTTGGATAAACCTTAATGCCGGTCACTTCATGTTCAACTATTTCCGACAAGCCACCAGTATCGGAAACCACAACTGGGCTTTTGGCTGCCATTGCTTCGCCTCATAGGTTAGCCAAGCCTCTGTTTCATGAATCATCCTTTCATAGTCAGAGTGAATGCCATTCCGCCTTCCATACTCGGTAGAGTGAACCGTCGCCAGAAGAGGTCTTCTAAAAACATGTTTTAAGCCTATTCCAGCATTTGCCACAAGCCAGTCGTGGGCGTGGAAGATGTCAACTCCGCCCAACTCCCTAACAAGGGAGGCTGCCTCCTTCTGCATGTTCATATTCATTAAGTAAACCCAACTTGCAAAATCAGGGGAAGGGTTCTTGTAGGAATCAACCCTATAAACCTCAACACTGTCCACCGTCTCATGCGCGGGGGCTCCGGGAAAATCGCATGTTACAACATAGACTTTAACACCGTTTTTTGCGAGACTTCTTGACAAATAATAAACATGGGGCGAGATTCCGCCAATAATTCTTGGTGGGAACTCCCATGTAAGCATCATAACCCTTAACTCGTCAGACACTTCTATGAGCCTCCCTAAGGCTTTTGTAAGTTTCCAAAACGGTTCTAAGCCACCGTTCAGACTCGGGCTTTGCAACCTTTACTTTTGCCTCTGGAACCTTGTAAATCCTAACGGCTTCACTTGCCATCCATTCAGATTTCACAAGAATTTTGCCTGCTTCATACATGCCAAGCCACTCAATGCTCTTAATAGCCATGTTAAACGGAGAATTAGCACCATGAGAGCGATGATCCTCCAAACTCTCAATGGAATATACAAAGGGAATGCCGAAAACCTTCTTCAAAGTGACTGCTGCCGGAATAAAATGCCAGTCCTGCACATCTATAACGTCTATGGACCCACCTGCCCTATAATATATGTTTGCAGCGGCACGCTCAACTTCCTGATTTAAGGTCAGAACCCACGTAAGAACACTTATGTGGGTTTTAACGGGATTTGTCACCCTGTAAGTTTTGACGCCGTTTTCTTCAAATTCCCCCGTCATATAATCATGATAAGTAATCACGTGTGTTTCGATTTTGTTTCTGGCAAGATGCACCGCCAACTTTTTCACATAATCTGCAAGCTTGCCAACAACCCTTGGCGGGTACTCCCATGAGAAGATTATTACACGCATTTGCAACCGCCAGTCAAGTGAAAAGGGCGCAGACCTTGATTATTCCCCTTCCAGTGAGGTAATACCACTTTTTCCCTTGTTCGTCGGCGAAACTTTCCACATAGCCCTCACACCCGTACCCGTCCAGAATTCTCTCAACTTCCGCAACGTCCAACTGTAAGACTTGGGC
>Ga0078972_1017732_pt1 | contig 10124 bp, 6 predicted proteins | sample YelNatPaOPGAMG01_FD_67568 | JGI IMG/M metagenome (GOLD analysis project Ga0078972, IMG submission 67568) | Hot spring thermophilic microbial communities from Obsidian Pool, Yellowstone National Park, USA - OP-RAMG-01 (SPADES assembly) (version 2) | ecosystem: Environmental > Aquatic > Thermal...
GATGGAAAGGGGAAGGAAGAAGAGTAGAGAGAGGAAAGGGTGAAATGCAGTGCTGTTTAGATAGAAAACCTTTATGGAGGTGGAAGATGAAAAAAAGAGATGTAAGAAGGACTGGCTTCACTTTGATAGAGCTTCTGGTAGTTGTAGCAATCATTGCGATTCTGGCAGCGATGTTGCTACCGGCATTAAGTCAGGCACGGGAGAAAGCCAGACAGGCAAAGTGTATAAACAACCTGAAGCAGATTGGCTTAGCAGTTGCGATGTACCTGCAAGATAATAATGAGTATTTCTTTGGTTATGCGCGTGGTGATGGACAGGCATGGTTTACCGACGTTTCGTTCCTTGGTCGCTACCTTAACCTACATTGGAAACCGGGTGATTACTGGAAAGGCACGGTTCTCGACTGCCCGAGCAAGAAATCTGGATACGCCGGGCAATCAGTAGATTATTGTTACAATGCGAGTCTCGCTATAAATGTCGCCCCTCACAGATGGGGCAAATTAGGAAGGATAAAATATCCTTCAAGAACAATTGCCTTTGGCGAGACAACAGGAAAAACTTATTTTTTTCAGATTTGGAGTGGCTGGGACCCGGTAACCAATGCCATTGACTGGAATACACATGGTGCAGGAGCAAATGTTCTCTTTGTTGACGGTCATGTGAACTGGGTCTCTGGTAACGACAGGATGAATAAAAATGTAATAATTTATACTGCCTTGCAGGAATAGATCTATGCGGGTGGTTAAAAAAGAATGGGAGATGATAAAGGCCCCGGCTGATTCAGTCAAATTATTAAGAAATAAAATTTTCAAAGAGCAATCGGACTATATAAAGGAGGGAAGAATGGATACGAAGAGAATGGTGAGGGCGGTATTATATGTGGTAGTTTTAACCTCTTTTATCCTGTCCGGCAGAAATGGATGGGGTGAAGAATCTTTAAAACTCCTGACCAACAATGGAAATGGTTCCTATGTAGGGGTAGCCGTACAGAAAAACGGTGTCTTGGAGACCGTTCCCTGGGATAAGTCAATCCGGAAAGACTATTCGGAATTCTGCTCCCCGACCGGAGTAACCTATACCTATCCTGCCGGAGCACCAAACTACCAAGAAAAACCTGACCAGACTACTTATGTAGACCCAGAATGTAAAAAATTGATTGACGGAGAAAGAAACGTTTGCATCTGGAGAGCAACCACAGAAGAGAAAATTATTGAGTTTGACCTGAAGGCGGAATACTATATCAGCAAGATTGTGGTTCACAGCTTGATGTGGTCTGAAGTTTACGCTTTAAATCACATCAGGTTTTATCTTAAAAAAGATGACGGAAAATGGGAACGACTACCTGAGGAAATTGAGGGATATTATGCACACGCTCCTTACGGTGGCACTGAGTACTATTATTATGCCACTGGTGAGATAGGGAAAATAGCCAGATATGTAAGGGTCGGACTTAAGAACGATGAGAATAAGCTTTTGGTAGTCAGTGAAGTAGAAATATGGGGAAAAGAGAAGAAATGAGACGATTACCCGCCGGGGAGGGATTAAAAAATGCGTAAAAAGAGACTGATTGAAGCGGCATTAGTAACAGTTTTTATCTTTGTCTTCTTGACTATCGGCCGAGAGGGATGGCCGGCAGAGAATATGCTCAAAAACGGGGATTTGGAGGGAGAAGATACCAGTGAATTCAGCCCCACCGGCCTATCTTCGCATTACAAATTTTCCATTTATACTGAAGACGCGACAGGGAACAAATGCGCCCGCCTGGAGATTTTGAATTACCTGGAAGGTAACCAGGGGGCGAAGGGAGTAAACGCCGGCATTGTTATCGGCGGGGCTAAAGGAGGGGACGGTCAGGATGGCCGGATGGCTCTGGATGTAAAGCCCAACACCACGTATGAGTTTTCGTTAGACCTCAAAGGAACGGTGAATAAGGTGAATATTTCTGCATTCCTCTGGAAGGGAGAATGCAATGATTATAGAAATAGAGCGAGGGTAGCAAGTAGTCTGGGTACAGTGAAAGTTCAACAAGATTGGGTCCAATACAAGGGCAGTTTTACTACTGATGCTTTTGCCAAAAAGGCGGCTCTATTCGTTCAGGTATGGTGCAGTGAGGAATACGGGCTGACTGAAAAACCCGGGACATTCTTGATGGTGGACAATGTTGTCATCCGCGAGAAATCTTCCGGAATCAAGAGCGAATCAAGAGCGGATGACATTGTTGTGGAGAAGAAGATGGGTGTAGTCGCCCGGTTTGAAAAGGAATCTCCAAAACTTGACGGCAGGCTGGACGACGCAGTTTGGAAAAATGCCCAGGTGTTGAAAAAATTTTTTTCCATTAAAGGAGAAGAACCGGCAAAGGTGCAGACTGAAGGGATGGTTTTAGCGACTTCCGAAGCGCTCTGGGTGGGAGTGAGGTGCTTTGAGCCTGATTTAGGCCAGTTGAAAATCAAGTATAAAAAGGATGGGGAGCCGGTATGGCAGGATGACTGTGTGGAACTCTTTTTTGATACCCGTTCCGAAGGAATTACCGTGCGGCAGTTTGTAGTGAGTGCCGGTGGATACCGGTTTATGGGCTGGGGAAGACAGCCCCGGCAGCCCAGCAATTACCAAGATTGGAAGGCTGCGGTATGCTTCGGTGAAAAAGAATGGACGGCGGAAATAATGCTTCCCTATCGGGTGTTGGGTTGGGATAAATGTCCTCCTTCCGGCACCGCGGTCGGGTTTAATCTCTGCCGGGAACGTTATGCAAGTGCTACCGAATATTCTTCCTGGTCTCCGGTCTACGGGAATTTTCACAACAAGGAAAAGTTTGGGATATTAGTCTTCGGAGATTTCCGAGATGATATCGCCAGGAGGTTGAAAGAGGTGAAATCCGCCTTAAACGAAGTCCCTCAGGATATACCCGAAGAAGATAAGGCTACCCGGGCGAAGATTGCCGAAAGGGTAGGCCTCTGGGAACAGAGATGTTCTTCGGAGAATTTTACATCTTCGCTCTGGGAGCAGGCGTATCTGGATATACAGCAGGCTGTCCAGCAAACTAAGTTTCTCAAATTGGCTGGAGCAAAGTTTGCGGTTACCGTCGTTTCTCCTACCGATGATTTTGCTCTTCCGTTTATACCGGATACATTGTCTCTCGCACCTTCGGTTATCGAAGCTTTTGCTGCTGTAAATGAGTACGAATCACTTCCGATTGCGATTACTAATCTGACCAATACAACGGAAGCCTACCGGGTGATTCTCTTCGGGGAAGAGATTGGTGGTATTGAAAGTCCTGGTTTGAAAGGAGAAAAAGGTGAGGTATTCCCTTCCGAAGCGATTAGTCTGCGGGAAGCGGTTCGGATCAGAGACAGTGACGCTCCCATTCACGGACAACGTTTTGACCCTTTACCGCTTATGAACCAGGGGTTTACAGTTACTGTGCCTCCCAGGGATTCTGCTTTAATCTGGATTACTTTCAACTGCAAGGGGATTACTCCGGGAGATTATACCGGCACCCTACGGATAATTCCTTTAAATCAGTCTGGTAAATTTGTACTTAAAGAGGGCTGGCAGTATACCGGACTGATGAAGGATATCCCTCTGAAATTGACAGTATGGCCCATTGAACTCTCCGAAGAACCGGCTATACCGTTATGGCTGATGAGAGAGGCGGAAAATGAAAGATTTTTTATTGATATGAAAGAGCATGGCAACCAGGTGTTCCAAGTCAGCCCGTACTATATCACTACGCAGTTTGAGCCGGACGGTTCGGTTAAACAACCTGTGGTACTTTCTACTCTGGATGCCTTTCTGGATAAACATATTCGCTATTTCCAGGAACATAAGTTAGAAGGTCATCCTAAATTCTTACTGGGTTTTAGCGCATACAATATTTTTGAGGTCATCCACGCCAAGAAGCAATTTGCATTTAATACTCAGGCATGGGAAAAGGCATGGACATCCTGGGTTAAAGAGGTAGAAAAGGCTTTTAAAAAAAAGAACGTGGATTATCAGGACTACGTGGTTGAAGTGTGGGATGAGCCTGATTGGTCTAAAGATTTTGACCAGGTCATAGTGTCGCTTAAATTGGCCAAACAGGTCTGTCCTCACATGCAGTTACAGGTTACCTTTGGTTCTTCCATCTGGCCGGTAGAAAAGATGAAAGAGCTCGTTCCGTATGTGGATGTGTGGTGTCCGCACGATTCTTATTGGGAAAAAGAAGAGTATTTCAGGTTTTTTCAAGGCCTGAAAAAGCAGGGCAAAAGGGTATGGTTTTACTGTTGTGATACCAATCTCTCCATCAGTTTATACCAATATTATCGGCTCCATGGATGGAAAGCTTGGTACCGAAATGTAGATATTGCCGGGTTGTTCTTTTATCTCACCGGCCCCGGAGGGTACTATGGCCGTGGCTGTTGGAAAGAGGATGCTTCTGGAGGGCTCGTTTACCGCTCTTTTGACCAGCCTATCCCTTCAATCCGCTACCAATGTCTGCGAGAAGGGTTTGATGATATCAAATATTTAGCCAAATTAACCTCTCTTGTATCAGAGGCAAAGGAGAAGAGAGTGGATGAAAATTTAATAAAAGCAGCCGAGGTATTTCTGGCCCAGACCCCAAAGGATGTAGTGGTGAACTTCTATCATGAAAAAACCTTTGCCGAGGAATCACGGCGTCAGGCTGCCCGGCTGATTATCGAACTACAGAAATCCCTGAAAAAATAATGGAGAGTGTCGGATTGTCCGTTATCCCAGAACCTAAAGAAATAGTCAGGAAAGAAGGGCGATTAAATCTCTCGCCTCAAATCATAGTGTCTGCTTCCCATAACTTACTCTACCAGCAGGTAGAGAAGTGGATAGGATTGATTGAAGAGAAATTCAAATATAAAATCACTATTAGCAAGAAAGTCATTATTCCTAAAGGTAACCATTTTTATACTCTATCTCTCTCTTCTGCAAAAACTCAATCCCCAACTTTAAGAAATGGGTTTCCTAATCCTCAGTGTTATTTTTTAAAAATTGATTCCTCTATTCAATTGCTCTCTCCAACAAAAGAAGGAATCTTCTATGGATTACAAACCCTTCTTCAACTTGCCTCACCAAACAAGGGATATTTATCTTTTCCTAAATTATTGATTAAGGATTGGCCGGATATATCCTTGCGTGGGCTCCATTTCATACCAGAAGGTTACCGGATGGACTATTTAAAGAAGATGGTCCGAATATTAGCTCAATATAAGATGAATGCTTTAATGCTTGATTTTTATGGCACATTTAAGTTTAAAAGATATCCTGTCGGTGACCGGGGAGCAATGACGCCTACCGAGGTAAAAGAATTGATAAACTATGCCCAAGAATGGCAGATAGAAATTTTCCCAAGCATTGCTTCTTTCGCACATGTCACGTATATTTTAAAGCATAATGCTTATTCTTATCTTCGGGAAGATGGCCATCCTTTTCAATTTTGTCCTACCCACCCGGGTTCATTCAGGTTAATAAAAGGGCTCTACCAGGAGGTACTTCCTTTATTTAAAAGTTCTTATTTCCATATTGGTGGTGACGAGGTTTGGTTTCTAGGGGCTTGTCCAAGATGTGCTTCCCGGGTAAAAGAAATTGGCCTTGGCGGGCTTTATCTGGAATTTATTTTACGGCTGTATCACTTTTTAAAAATTCAGGGTAAAACAATGGTGCTCTGGGGAGACATGCTGCTCCATTTTCCCGAGATTATTAAAAGTATTCCTAAAGATATTGTAGTAATGAACTGGAATTACGGGCATCAAAAAGATTATCCCGATAAGATAAAATTCCCATCAGTGAACTTCTTTAAGGCCGAAGGGGTAAAAACAATGGTTGCATCAGCCGCTACTGCCAGCCAGAACTATACCTATGCGGCGCATAATAGTCAAAATTTATGCCGGGTAGCACACCAGGCTGGAACGTTGGGTGCTTTTGTTACTACCTGGCCTGGTGCTCAGACAGAAATGGACCATCTCTGGTATCCAGTTTTGGCGTTGGCTGAATATGGCTGGTCAACCCATGCAGAGGGAATAGATAATTATCAAAGAAAATTTTGTCAGTCATTCTATGGTCTTGAATCTAAAAGATTGCTACCGGTTATTGAGGTTATTTCTGACCGTACTACTTTTCCCTTATTAGAAAATTTCCCGGGGAGTGACTGGTTAAAGATTGATCCCCAAAAAGCAGAAATTTTCCTCAGGGGTATTAAAAATGTGTCCAAAAGGGTAGAAAGGGCTTTTCAGACCATAAAGAAAATCTTACCGGAAGCCAGATATCCTAATAGTTCTCTGAAACCATTTTTAACCGAGTCATGGAGAATATCTTATGAGATTAAACACCATATTACACTGGCCAAGATTAACATGTTGTTAGCGAAGGCAACCAAGACATATCAACAGGGTAACAGAGAGAAGACAAATCAGGTTTTGAAAGAGCTTCTGGTTGTTGTTAAAACAGAGAGAAATGAATTGTCAGCGTTGATAAATGAATTAAACAAAAGATGGTTTCTCACCCGGACGGAGTTTGAGCCGACCAACATATTTAAAGATCCAGTACCAGGACGAACAGAAATTATTAAGGGATACCAAAATTCACTGGAGGAATTGAACAGAAGAATAAAAATTCTCTCTTATTCCCCAGATAAGTTCTTGACGAAAATTTCGCTGGTACAGGGATCTCCAGTTTTTAAATCGGTATCTATGACTCCCAGACTGAATTGTTGGCTCAAAAGGTCACATACTTCCGAAGGTTATAAAATAATAACCATTGGTAATAGCTACTGGGAAATAGAACTAATGCCGGAATTGGGTGGCCGGATTATGAGGGTTTTCAGCCACTCTTTGGGTCGGGATGTTATCTCTAACCGGTATGAAAAAGCACTTAAAGAAAGGTCGGAATTAAAGCAGTACAATGCTCTTCCCAACTGGGGTGGTATCTTTGAAAGAGTATTCTATAACGGTGAATATCTTCCGGTTGACTTGGAACTGCTTCCTGGCCTGCCGTATTCAGTTCACATCATAAGGAATTCTCCTTCAGAGATTAAAATAGATTTAAATTGTCGGACCCATTATCTAAATATCAAGCGGAGAGTTAGGTTGGTAAAAGGGAATCCCTATCTCTATATTTCGACCGTTGGTCAACCCACTGGGAAAGAGGCGGTTGTCGCATTAGAATCAGTAGTTACCCTTAAGGAACTGCAGGGCGATGATTACAGGATGGATTCATTGGTCTGGCAGGAAGATGGAAAATCAATCAAAATGCCTTTGCTGGTTCTGCCCCAGTATAAAATTATTGAGCCGGATTTACCATGGCTGAAGATAGAAAGTTTCAGTCAGAAGAGAGGGCTACTAATAGAGTTTGACAAAAGGCAGTTATCTTCTTCTAAACCGGTGGGTATCTGGAAGATGGCAGAGGATTACCATTTAATAATCAGCGGTCAAAGAAAGATTCTTCCCAAGGATCAGTCGGTAGAATTAGAATATCGGATGAAGGCAATTTAAAACTGCAAAACAGGCGTCGTCGACCATTCTTTTTTGAGATGAGTTAACAACCAAATCCAATATCCCGTATCTTTCTTCCTCGCTCTTTTATACCTTTCTGCCATCACCTTTACCAACTTATACCTTGACTCCATATCTAATACCTTCTTCCTTTTCATTTATCCACCCCCTGGGTTATCCCAGAGATGGATTCGTATAGATTTTTTAAGAGGCAATTCAAAAACTTGACAAGTCAAATTCGCCACTTTTTGGGGGAACGATTGATTAGAGCCAATCTTAAGAAAAAAATCATTTCACTATATCAACTTCTTTATAAAATTCTCATACCTTAAATCCTCCATATTCAAATCCTTTAATATCCTTTTTATCTCTTCTTGTATCTCTGTCAATTTTATATCTCGTTTTTTCACATTTTTTATCTCTAATTCTACTGCTTTTACTTCTCTCACTTTATTAACAAACTCTCTAAATGTCAAATTGTATCCTTTCTTTTTTAATAAATTCTCCAATGTGATTTGTAAAAGATAACTTAATATACATACTAAAATATGACTTTTTATTCTATCTTCTTTATGATGATAAAATGGCCTGATTTCTATGAATCCTTTTAAATAATGAAATGCACTCTCTACCTTACGCCTGTTCAAATAACAAGATATTAAAAAATCAGCACTTTTATCTTTATCCAGATTTGTCAAAATACACCATAACCCATCTGTTATTTTTATTCTGTTTAATTTTTCTTCATTTATTTTCCAATTTATTCGATAAATGGTAAGTCCTTTTTTCTTTTTGCCAATAACTTTTATATTAAAATATCTCTCTGCTTTCCTTTTCTTCAAATATGTATAAATCTCTTTCTCTATTATCTTTTTATCTTTTGTCTGCTTTGCCTTCTTTAATTTCTCATTCAATTTGGTTAAATACTGATTAATTGACTTAATCTTTTCTTCTCTCTGGCACCTTTCTTCTAAAAATTTCTCCGGATTAAAACATAAAATATATCTCCTTTTTCCTTCTGTCTCTAATTGGTGATAATATGCTCTCTCTGAAAAATATGTAAAATAAGGATACTCTTCCATTATTCTATTTATGTCTTTTTCTTCCTTTTCTATACGCCCTCCTAATTCTTTTAATAATACTGAAGGGAAACCATGCAATCTTCTTATTTGATGTCTTCCTATACTAACTATATAAAAAAGTTTGTTCTCCTCTAAATACTTTAAATTCTCATTACTTACCATCCCTTTGTCCATCACTACTATAAAATTCTCTATCCCTTCCTCTTTCTTAAAACTATCTATCGCTTCACAAACTGTTAAACAATCATGAATACTACCAGGCAAAACTTTCCAGTAAAATGGATATCCTTGTTTTGTCACTCCTAATGCTAAAAGTAATTGCTTCTTGTCTTTCCTTTTATCCCTTGATAATCCATATTCTGCTAAACTACATCTTCTCCCTTCAAACCAACTGCTTGTTATATCATAAAAAACTAATCTAAAATCATCTAATCCTAAATCCTCTAACTTCTCTCTTATATGACTCTGTATCTCTTTCTCTCTGGTAAATAGTTTATCCAATGTTCTATATATTCTCGTCGGATTTACTAAACTTGAATTAACTTTATATAATTTTTCCAGTATCGTCTCCTTATACCAATCACATACTCTTAAATCACTTGCTGGACTTATTGCACGATTTAAAACAAGTACTTTTGATATAAATGAATAACTCAATTTGCCTGTATTCTTAAAATCTGTAATCTCATCCAGTCCCCATAAATACCAAAGTTTATCTAATATCACCACTATTAAATATTCATAACTACCTTTTATTTTTATCTCTCCCAAACTTGTTATAAAACTTTCTTCTGATATATCTTTTAATGAAATCAGGCTCTTTAATATATTTACTTCCTTCTCCGTTAATCTACCTAAATTGTGTATTACTCTATGTCTGACTTTCTTTCTCTCTTTATCCCAATATGTCTTTATTACTACCCACCATCTATATACCTCCCCACTTTTCCTCCTCACTTTTATCTCTCTTAAAAACATATTCTCCTCCTTTTAATTTCACTATATTATAGCATATAATACAAAAAATAAAAAGTCAAATATAAAAATCATTTCACTATAAAAACAGATAAAAAAATTTGGGAAAGAAGGAATAACATAGAAAAAGAAAATTTAGAAAAAGTTAGAGTGGCGAATTTAACTTGACAAGAGATGTAAAAACCCTTGATACACAATGGATTTACCTTGACTAAGAGATAAAAAACAACTTAACTATGAAACCATCTCAAATGTTTCTTCTTGACGGGGTTTAACAAGGATTTAGATAATCAGAAATACATATTCTCTGCGAGAAGATACTCAAAGTCCTTTTCTACCTCGTTTGTCTTTATATGTTCTACGCTTCTTGCTATCTCTTCACTTAACTTACGGGTGTCTTTACATAAAAGAACCTCTCTTGCCCCTTCAAGGGAACCGTTTCCTATCTTTACCACCTTTTCTATATCAACATCAGGTATTAGCCCTATCTTCATAGCATTTTTGACATCTATAAAGTTTCCAAATCCACCTGAGAGATAGACCTTTTTGACATCTGATATTTTTACAGGATAGT
>Ga0078972_1014839_pt2 | contig 10123 bp, 1 predicted proteins | sample YelNatPaOPGAMG01_FD_67568 | JGI IMG/M metagenome (GOLD analysis project Ga0078972, IMG submission 67568) | Hot spring thermophilic microbial communities from Obsidian Pool, Yellowstone National Park, USA - OP-RAMG-01 (SPADES assembly) (version 2) | ecosystem: Environmental > Aquatic > Thermal...
TGCCAGACATTCATCTGACGCTGCTCCGTAGTTGGGCTAACCCAGAGGTAGCCAAGATTGTTTCTATTCAGATCGTTGAAGACCTTGTTTTCATAGGCAATCTCCTCCTTGTATTTGTCCAGCATTACCGCTGCACCTGCATTTATATTAGCCACCCAGTTCCAGATCATATTCTGGGTTGGGGTGTTGGTTGTCGGAATATAAAGAGTTGGCTGAGACAGCGGAGACTGGCATGCACCGCCAGTTAACCCACCCGGTATACCCTTGGTTATCTGCATGATCCCGTATCCATTATCAAAGGACTGCACAGGAACACCAGTAGCTGGCAGACAGGTACTCGTTGTTCTGGAGTTGCAGGTATCACTTACAGGGTCGTATCTTATAAATTGCCTGAATCTACCATTTAATCCGCTCTCCTGATACGCTACCGCTGGTAAAAAGTTTGTGGTAAAACCAGCCCCGGCAAATGGCTGGTTCAGATAGCACAATGCATTCAGCACATCTTGTGTGCTTGGATTGGTTGCTATGATCTGATATTTCACATCGTCATTACTTACAGGTAAATCAGTGCTTTTATCATACAGGGTAATTTTCGCATCCGCATTCCCTCCATACACCTTTCCACCTGTATCCGCCTGCCATATCTCCATAGAAAACTCCGGATAATATTGAATTACCCCTTTCTCATTTCCTGTCCCATCCCCGGCATCACATCACGCACTAACAAATCACACCCTATATTAGGGTCGTAACCGAAAGATGGATGAGGCAATCCCGGATATGTGATATTTAGTCCAAAGGTAAACTTCACCCTACTGATATCAATACTGCCTAACACATAAGACCTCACGTAAGCTGCTATCGTTGTTGGTACTATTATTGAGTAAGAACCTTGACTATTACTATAGTTAATTATTTGAGGCCCTGTACTAGCCTGTGGGTAGAACACCTCTACATCCCTGCCAAAACTATATAGATCTCCACGACTAATCGCACCAGATTGCGCACCTATCCCACTTACCTTTACTTCATTCGGGCATATTTTAAGATTGTATCCTTTGCATCCATTTGGTGGCACGGAAGGACCAAGCTTGAGATAAAATTGTACATTGCCTGAACCATCAGGGGCTAATGTGATGGCACTGTCTGGCGATGAATTAAGCGAACGAGCCAATTTACCACCACCTCTCATTATTTGAGCTTGATATGTGCCCTGAGCATCCGGACCTGTATTATAAACATTCTGTCCTGCCGTTGTATCTGCAGCTGTTTGCAGCATTGTACACTTATACGGGTAAGGCAGCCACATATTCACAATACCGTAATTGTTTAGTACAAGTTCCCAACATTCTATATCATATATACCAGATGAACCAGTACCACTTATTGCAGCAATGCCGTGAAAATCTTGTGTAGCCACCATTATACCGGATACGAGTGTTGCCCTTCCATTATATGTTACGCCTGCTGTGTTGCCAAGATACATGATTGCAGCTACAATACCATCATTTCTACTTGCGGTAATGAAATCTGATCTTAGATTGTTACACATACTGTCTCTGTAAGATGGTGCACCTCCTTCACTGCATGGCTTTATAAATTTAGTGGCAGAGATGGGGGTATCATCATAAAGTTTTGCATTGATAAAATTAGGTCCTGGCGTTGTTGGGGTTGCATCAAGCACACTAAATTCAACCGAGCTATTGGCAACCGGATTATTGTACATATCCAATACATAGTATGCCTCAGGGAAGAGTGGATGGTTTGGCAGATCTGTTTGGAATGACTGCGTATTAATGTCTGGAAGGAGATATACAGGTGGTCCTGGTAAAGCCAGCACATGAAATGCATCATTCAACCTCACATTGTTCGCGGATAATGCAGACACGCAGATGCTATTTACTCCTACTTGTGTCGGATAAGGGTCATTGGCATTAATTTGCATTTGTGCAGGATAATCATTGGTAAACCTTCCCAGTGTTACAATGGCGCTCGCAATACCATACTGATTTGTAAATGTGACCATACTTTTCTGCCCGTTGCCAAATGTTGCGTCGCCAATACATACATCAAATTCCACACCTGTACCGCTAACAACTGTGCCACTTTCATCTGTAACAACCACGTTTAACGGATTACTGCTTAATGTAGATCCAACTGTCCCCTGAACTATAGTTGGATCAATGGGTGTTATACTATAAGGTATATGACTCGAGTTTGTAGTTACTCCTTGAAGGATATATGTATACATTTTGAATGTAGAAACAAGCCCAGGCATTATAGCTCCTGTCGGGTCAACAATATATGCTGTTATAAATTTTACACTACCATAAGGTGCATCATAGGTAAATGTACCAGCAGGTGCTGATGCAGTACCATCAGACCCAGTCCATGCAGAGAAGGTTTTATTGTTATCGGCAAAGTACACATTTACACCACTCACAGGTCTTTGCATCTGATCTGTTACAAGAACAGTCATAGTCTGCTGGTTTGTGCTACCATATAGACCAAGTTGTAATTCAGATGAAACAACTGTCATTCGGAAAGGCTCTGACATAGAGGTATAACCGGCATTCATATCAAGTTTTATGAGATTGCTTGTACCAGATACAGGCATTACTGCAAGCTGGTATACCCCAGGTACTGCAAACTGCATAGAAAGTGTTCCACTGGTTGCTGTGGACATTGCAAAACCAGAAGATGTGTAAAGCTTCATTACAGGGCTGGCTGTTTGCTCTGTAATGGTATTGCCTTGCTCATCAACTCCATAAACTGTGAATGTGATTGAAGTCCCTGCTGAGGTCACAGGAATAGTAAACAGTTGCCCATCAGTTGCCGGATTAAGGTAAGCCTCGGTTGAGCCTGTTACAAATCCCCCTGCCCCCTTTTCTAAAGGTGGAATTAAGGAGGGATAGCTGAACCAATATTGATGATTCTCACGATACATAGGTACGGGTTGAGCACTATGCACCACAGTTACGTCTGAAACCACATCAGCATAAGTGTATGGTAAATCATTCTGGTTATTTGCAGTACAGATATAAACAACCGTATCAGTAAAAGAAGGCATTGTGAAGATAATACTTGAAGTGCCGACAGTCATAGAATCTGAAGTGTAGCTTAATTGTGAACCTGTAGAGCTTGTAAAGTAGATGTATGGACTTGATGTAAAATCTCTGCCGGTTAGTACCACAGTATTCCCGGTTATACCTATACCAGGATTTACATCTTGAATATATACCCCATGAGGAATTGTTATAGAGCACTGATACGCTCCAGTTTGGTTGGGGGAATTCAGGCTTGGACTGATCACAACCGAGTATGTACCAGTTTGATTAAGATACAGGTTATCAATACTGGCAGTATCATCAGAAGTCGATGGTTGATCAATTGACGCAATCTCCTCACCATCAGGGGCAAAAACCTTTATAAGTAACTGAACCCCTCCGTTACCCATTGAATTGCCGTAATTATCTATTGATGCAGTATTTATACTGATAAAGCTACCTTGCTGTGCATTGAAGGTATAAATGTCCTTTTGTGTAGAGGAACTAAAATACCCTATTGCTGTTTGTCCGGGAGTAATTGGATTTGTACTGTTCGCAATCCCCGTTATTTGATGCTTTGACGGATCTATAACTATCAATCCAACAGGACGACTTTGCGCCCCATTTACAATGACCCTCAGATCCCCAGAAACTGCATTACTTGGTATCAATGCCTTTATCATTCCATTAGCAACCTCTAATACAGGACAATTTACTCCATTAAGTTCAACTATATCATCGTCTGGTGAAAGGCTAAAACCTGTTCCATAAATTGATAATGCCTGCCCGGGGCTAACGACCCCGTTGGAAAGGTGCTGGATCACTGGAATTATTTGTAAAATTGCGGCATTGCTTACCTCGGACATATTCCCAGCTATCAATGGACCTGTCACAGCACCGGGTGGTACTGTAATAGCTATTTCTGTGTTGAAATAAGGGTCTTTAAGAAACCTAAGGTTTATAGCTCCTATGCCACCACCTTTAAGAATAGTGCTTAATCCACAAGAAGATGTACCATTATTAGAACCCGTAAGACACACATTAGTTACTGCATCTAAACCGTACCCAGTTATAATTACAGTATCTCCAACAGATGCCCCGGAAGTAGAGAGTGCATAAGTAGAGAGTGCATATAGATGATATGTAACCAATCGTGATATGACAATTGCAGGGTTAACTGAGAATGTTGTAGTTGTCTGAGATATATTACCCTGTCCATTAAGCACAGATGCAACCAATGTATGTGTACCTGTTCTTAGGTTCTGGAGAAACCAGTCTGCCCTGTCTTCATACTGCTCAAATGAATAAAGGTTATCTGAACTTATAAGAATACCATCTATTGTAAGCGTAAGACTTGTAAAGTTTATGCCATAAGTTGTATCAGTATAACTGACTTCTGCCAAAGGAGCAGTTGTACTAACTGTTTCGCCTTCCAATGGATAGTTCCATGTTATGCTCATTGTTGGCGCTGCTTGATGGGAAACTGAAACAGTGGTTATAGAGCTAAGTCCCACACTATCAATCGCAATAGCCTCAATGGTATTTGTGATACTTGAAAGTGCTATGCCTGTTGCAAAGAAATTATTTCCTGAAACGGAGGCATTGATGCCATTTACAGTTATGCTGAGAGGCAGTCCATAGTTATCAGAGGCTATTCCATTAACAGATATGGCTGAAGATGCAAATCTATCTCCATTAGATGGAGAGCTGATGGTTATCAGAGGTGGCTGGGTAGCAGAAATAACATTTACTGTTGTAGTTGATGTATTGCCTGCCAGATCAGTTGCACTGATTACTACATTGTTCTCACCATCAAAAAGCATAACATTAAGACATGCAAAGTTACCAGATAAGTTTACACACGGTGCAAGGCTATTCGGCGTCCATACCGTTATATCGTTCGCTGGGGTTACTGTATCTGTAACAAAACCACTGATCATAATAGTTGATGCAGTAACAATGGAGCCCTGCGTTGGTAAGCCGATACTAATAGAGGGTGGCGAGGTGTCATAGTATACACTCGTAGTGGTTTGTGCGTATGCCCCAAGGGACGACGTGGCAAGTGCAAGGATCTGCGTATACCCCTGTTGGCTAAGATCTACAGTTCCCGTAAAGGTTTGGTTTGACGAGTCTATGTATGCATATCCTTGTGTCGTACCATTCACTGCAAGCATAATACTTGATACATCCCCGCTAAAGCTACCCCCTACATACACAAGAGATTGATTCGTATAGATGTTAGCTGTTGGCGTTGTAAAAGATACAGCTATAGATGGTGGAGGTGGTGTAGATGGTAGAGCAGCGGTAACCGTAAAAATAGTACTATATTCAATCCCAAAATAGTCTGAAATAATATCCACGCCTGCAACACCCGGGATAAAAGCAACTGGCATTAATTGTACATCTTCATTCATAAAATCACTATGAAGATTAACGGATATACCGGTTGGATTACCCTGTGTATCCATATTATTCAGTACAAGATTACGAAGCCCGACATCTGTGGGATATTCACCTGAAAACGCATATCTAATTACAACAAAAAATGGTGATTGAACGACTGAACCAGTAAGTGGGTAAAGAGATAAATCGTTGAATTGAGGAATATTGATGTTTGCTGTAACTTGAGACGAACCTTGTGAGACTTGAACAACAGTATGACCTGAAAAGGCCAAATTATTTACTATAGTATAGGCATCTATCCCTATAGAACCATTTGATGATAACAATCCAGTAGGTACATTAGTTATAGTATAACCACCGTCAGCATTCGTATAAGTTATAAAATTTCCCACATTCATACCAGTAATATCATTAAACAACTTTATTCTTGCACCTGATAACGGAGTTCCGTCAGGCATTGAAACTGTACCGGAAATAGTTAATGGAGTTCCACTTACAGTTGGAGGAGTCAACACATAACCATACCAATCGTACTGACCTGAAGCAAGAGTACCAAACTCATTTACACTTGAGCTATAAGATATATGTATTGGTCCCTGTGGCTCATCTAATGCATAAACAGGAATACCAAGACCAGGAGGTAAATTCATATTATATGTCTCTATATTACCGGTTGAGTTGGTAATGGTAGCACTAAAATAATCATACATTCCATAAGCATAGTAGTTACTGGCAATGGTCTGAACACCACTTACAATCACAGGACTTGTTACTGTCGTAAAACCAGTAATTACAGGTGATAATGGTATCATTTGATATGGGGTATTCTCGTAAGCATTATTATAAAGATTAACATTAACACTACCACCGGCACTGGGTACAAGGTTAACACCAACTTGTAACCATGAGGTAAGTACCTCAGCCATTGTAGAAAAATGAACGACGCCAAACCAATTACTTGCGAATAATGCACTGTTAATATTGGAAAACTCAAAGTTACCATTGGCATCTGTTGTAGAATTTGCTATTTTTGCACCGGTTATAGGGTCAATCAACTGAACAGTTTCGGAACTCATAGGTCCATACGGACCAGTAAGTGTACCTGTTACAGTAAAACCTGCACCAGTAGAAGTTTTAACGCTTATAGGAAGAACAATATCGCCAACATCCGTGTACCCGCCATCAGGGCCTGCAGGAAAGGTATAAGTTTTGCTATATGTTTCATACTCAATGTGGATTTGTACATCCTTACCTAATACGTTTGGCTCATTGAACGTGCCATCAGTGCCTGTATAAAAAGCAGGAAATGTTTGTTCTCCGCTCTGTTGAGTTTGTATGTTTGCGTTGCCATTTATGACAATTCTTACACCAGCAATTGGATTACCATTCATATCAACAATCCTACCATAAACCTCTGTACGCCGTGGTACATAAATGTTAAAGTTAGCCCTTATTGGGTCGGGACATCCGCAGGTAAATATCTCATCGTCTGAATAAAAACTAACCGGTGTTGGTGCATTTTCGCCCATCTGTGGAAAAGAAATGGTTTCTGTTGCCCATATAGGAGTGGGAATGCAAACATCGCCTCCACTAAAATAGCCCGGTATAGGAATGCCGTTGCATAACCACGGGTACTGAGAACATGAATAAACTCCGGGTCCTGGAGGGAAATACCAAGGAGGGTATTGTGCACCACCGTTAGTTGCACCAGGGCTATACCCATAGGATGCATAACATAGATAATAGCCTGACTCTGGACACATATGTGATATCCCATCATCCGTGATAAAGTTAATAGTAGCAACAATAAGACTTTTACAGCTTGTGGTAAAGATCACAGAAAAGTGGCTGATTGTAACATTCGCCTCCGGAATAATCATGCTGCCATCGGAGGATACTACACCTTTCCCAATAAAAACATAAGTTCCAAGTCCTTCGTCAGAGGTATAAATATTTACAACCGTACCCGGTGCCTTACCATCAAGGTTGGGCAAGGTGAATGATACAGACTGCGAAAATGTTAATCCAGATGGCTCAAGTTCTATTGCATCTGAAGGAAAATAATTGGGCGGTAATGGTATAGGTGCTGTTGCAACAGATACAGGCATCGCATAAACAGTGCCGCTGTGGCTACCATCTGGAAAAGTAGCATCCCCTGATGGAATAGTTATTGAAAAACCCGGCAACTGTGAAGAGGTAATTGTTGTTTGCTTTGTTTCATCTACGTATACTCCATTTGTTGAGTTAACAGCCGTTAGAAAGATTGTGTTTGCTGTTATGTCCTCACCAGCAGGCAACAATAAATTGGTTTCCCCGCTAAAATATAACGATGACACTTCATGTCCATCTGCTGTAATAACATACTGACCTGGTGTTACATTTGTAAAGCTATAACTCCCTGTATTATCTGTAACTTGGGTCAACCCGGAACCTACCAAGCTTACTACAGCACCACTGATGTCTATACCTGTATTCGTCATAACCCGACCATTTATTATTCCTGCGGGAGCTTGATTATCTACGGTTATAGTTATAGAGGTATTCGCTATGTTACCGGCAGCATCCTCTGCACTTATAACAATGTTATTAAGTCCATCATTCAGGTTATAACCTGTGAGTACATATATGCCTGAATCTGTTTGAGTCATAAAACTACCAACGCTGATTTTGACAGGAGTTGCATCATAAGTTTGAATAGGAATGTTTATCTGATTTGTGGCTATGGTAAAGTTAGTTGCCGGCAAATCTACCCATACCATTGGTGCAATCGTATCCACAATTATATTTGCCTCAGTAGATGATGCATTGCCAGCAGCGTCTGTTGCATTAACCTGTATCTGATTCGTACCCTCTGTCAATAATAAAGAGGATACTGTAAACCCATTACCTTGCACATTTGCCGCTACTCCGTTTACACTTACGGTAACGGGTATGCTGCTGGTTACAGTCCCGTAGACGGGTATGGTATTTTTGTTTATATACGCACTGTTGGGATACAGTATCTGCAACTGTGGAGCAATATCATTACGTGTGACATGTAAAATAATATTACTACTCTCAGCACACTGGTTGGTCAGACTTACATTATAGGTATTTAAACCCTCATTTGCCGGATTATTTGGACATGTAAATGTTCCGTATCCAACAGTGCACGATATCCCGTTTATAGAAACCACAGGAAGGGAACTCTCATAATAGGTTCCGGAAATGTTTACTGTAGAAGTGCTGATATAAGAGCCGTCTGAAGGATAAGTTACTGCACCGCTTGGCGGTTGGAGTTGGGCTGTTGTGTAGATATACTGCATGGCATTCAGTCCACATGCATCACTTGCAAATGCCGTGATGATATTTGAACCTTCAGATATTGGAAGATACGGTACAACAAAAGTATTGTTATATACACTTGCAATTTGACCATTAACATATACATTTACAGGCAATCCTGAATTAACGGTGCCTGTCACAAGAGTGCTTGAACTACAAAGGAGTTCATTGTTCGAAGGCGTATCAAAAGATATTACCGGAGGAGCCACATCAACATAGACTGAATTGGTAGTCGTAAAACCTGTGGCGATAACTTTTATATCCTTATCTCGTTTATAATGTACTTCACTTTCATCGTTATCTTTGATTTTATGTTTATGTTCCTTTTCTATCTTTATACGCAATAGCTTGGCTTTTATCTCAGCACGGTAGTCGCCACTGGGCACATACCCTCCTGTGAGCGTTTCGCCATTCCATGCAGCACTGATAACTGGACCACTTATGTATAGACCTCGCCACCAGTTGTCTTCATCACCCTTTCTTCCACGTATTTCCCTATAATTTACACATGAAACATTTGCCGCACCACTCGTCTGCGAAACAGTACTGCCTGTCTTGTTTGACTTGATTTTTACAGTATAATCCATCACAAACTTGAATTCCTTGCCACAATCCTTACCCTCTAACCCATCTATATGCCAAAACATTGATTGCGTGCTCAGAGTTGCTTCCGGAGCACAGATACCTGGATTTGTCGGAGCTATTGTGGATGGAGAAAATGTAGTGGATCTAAATAAAATATTATGCCTTTCATGCTCTAAATGGCAAATACCTAAACTATGTAAAAATGATAGAATGTTTAATGATACAGGTGGCATTTCACGTTTATTATTGTCTACACTTTCTTTGCCACTATCTGATAAAACCAATGTGTTTAAAAATAAAAAGATTGCCAAAGACAAAAAAAATTGCATTAAAATCCTTCCCCATTTCATAAATCACCCGCCTTTGGATTAGTTTGATTTAATGAAAAGTTTGGATTCCGCATCAAGTACGGGATGACAGATACAATGATAAAGAAACACAAACCTATCTGTGTGTGTGTGTGTGTGTGTGGAGCACACCTGTTAAATGCTTCATAAACCATCCTTTATTAAACTGTTTATATCCCAAAACTCTTTCAAGCCTTAGAAATCTAAACCCCATCTACATCTGGAAGGATGACAATGCCATAAAGTATGTGCAATTGGTTATCTTAATACACAAAAAATAAATACCTGTCAAGCCGTTGTAGGAGTCCATGACATATTGGGCTGGGCTGGTTGGTTGATAAATTCATTTGCATCCGTGCCATCCCTTACTTGTCACTCTGAGTGAAACAAAGAGTCTATTCATACCTGTCATTCTGA
>Ga0078972_1017734_pt1 | contig 10123 bp, 9 predicted proteins | sample YelNatPaOPGAMG01_FD_67568 | JGI IMG/M metagenome (GOLD analysis project Ga0078972, IMG submission 67568) | Hot spring thermophilic microbial communities from Obsidian Pool, Yellowstone National Park, USA - OP-RAMG-01 (SPADES assembly) (version 2) | ecosystem: Environmental > Aquatic > Thermal...
TGTGGCCGGACAGCGGGTCTCGCTACAAGACGACGTCGTCCCAGTACTGCAGCGCGTGGTTGAAGATCGTGTCGAGGACACCAGGCGCGGCGAAGACGAGCACGAGCACGAGCACCATGGACAGCGAGCGCAACCGGTAGTAGGACGCGAGGGCGGAGCTCGGCAGGAGGCGCTCGAGCACGGCCGAGCCGTCGAGCGGTGGGATCGGGATGAGGTTGAACACGGCAATGACGACGTTGACCTCGCCGAGGAAAAACAGCACGAGGTCAAGAAGTGGCCACTGGTCGAGCGGGGTGAAGCTCAAGCTCGCCAGCCCCGACTGGGTCGCGACGAGCCGGAACGCGAAGCCTGCAGCGAGCGCGATCACGATGTTGACAAACGGTCCGGCGAGCCCCACGAGCACAGCCTGGTTACGGGGATGGCGGAGCCGGCCGACATCGACGGGGACCGGCTTGGCCCAGCCGAACGCGTAGCCCGTCGTGACGATGAGCAAGATGGGCAGGAGGATCGAGCCGACGGGATCGATGTGGCGCAGGGGATTCGCCGACAGCCGCCCGGCACGCTTCGCGGTGTCGTCGCCGCACCAGTTCGCGACGACGCCGTGGGAGACCTCGTGGACGATGATCGTCGGGATGAGGACGAGGAAGTAGACGACGTCGGTCCTCGAGACGATGTGCTTGCGCGCGATCTCGTAGACGATGCCGAGGACGACGGCGCCGCCGCCCAGCATCCACGGCCCGTAATGGTGGAGCCGGTCGCGGCCGGCCCCGGTGCTCAACGCCACCGAGCCGTCAGCGCGGTAGCGACGCGCACGCGATGCAGGTGGTGACCGCAGGCTTGGCCTCGAGGCGATCCGGCGCGATCGGCTTGCCGCAACGCAGGCACGTCCCGTACGTGCCGGCCGCGACGCGTTCGAGCGCCCGCTCCACCTCGGCGAGGGAGCTGCGCAGCTCGGACGCGAGCGCCTCGGCCTCGCTGCGCTCCGCAGTCACCTGGCTCGAGTCGGCGAAGTTCGCGTCGTACGCGAGCCCGGTGTCACTGGCGCCACCAAAGCCCAGCTCAGCAAGCTGGCGGGCGAGCGTCGTCCTCTCCTGCTCGAGGAGCGCCTTGTACTTGGCCACTGGGATGGCAGTCTGCGCGTCGTTGGCCACCCTGAAAGCCTACTTTGCCCACGTCGCCGCGCAGCGCCGGCCGAGCCGCGCAGCGCCGGCCGAGCGCACTAGCCCGGTCGCGGCTGGCGGGTCGCGAGCGCTCGTGGGTGCGCCGCGCGGTAGGCGCGGTGGAGATGCTCCTGCGACACCTTTGTGTACACCTGCGTCGTCGTGATGGACGCGTGCCCGAGCAGCTCTTGGACGACACGGATGTCGGCGCCGTGGTCGAGCAGGTGCGTCGCGCAGCTGTGCCGCAGGACATGTGGACTCACCTTCGCGGCGAGGCCGGCCCGGAGCGCCGCGCCATGCACGATCGTCCACGCCGCCTGGCGGTCCAGCCGGCGGCCGCGCGCCGAGACGAACACCGCGTCCGCGTCGTCGCGGCGTTGCCGCCGGCCTGCGACGAGCGCGGCACGACCGCCGGGTGCGAGCCAGGCCTGCACCGACGCAACCGCCGGCGAGCCGATCGGCACGATCCTCTCCTTCGCGCCCTTGCCGAACAGCCGGACGAGGCGCGCCTCGAGGTCGAGGTCGCCGAGTGACAGCCCGACCAGCTCGGAGATGCGCGCCCCGGTCGCGTAGAGGACCTCGAGAACGGCGCGGTCGCGGCGCGCCCGCGCGCCGTCGCCGTCGACAGCCGCGAGCAGCCTCTCGACCTCCTCTTCGGTGAGCGGCTTCGGCAAGCCGGCAGGGACGCGCGGCGCAGCGACGAGCGGCGTCGGGTCAGCCGGCGCAGAGCGCTCCGCGTGGGCAAAGCCGTGGAGACCGCGGATCGCCGCAAGCGCCCGAGCCCGCGTCGCGGGTGCCTTGCCAGCCTGCTCAAGAACACGGAGGTACTCCTCGACGACCTCGGGTGTCGCGTCGGCGAGCCTCGTGCCGTGCCGACCGAGGAACTCCTCGTAGGCAAGGAGGTCGCGGCGGTAGGAGGCGATCGAGCTCGCGGCGCGGCCGCGCTCGGCGGAGAGGTAGGCGAGGTACTCCTCGGCGTCGAGCGAGAGCGGAGCGCGTACGGCGCGGGTTGTGGACCCGGGCGTACGCGAGGAGCTCTCAGCCACCTCTTTTCGCCGCAGTGCGACCGCCGCTCGCGGCGCGTCGCGCGAGGACGCGTTGCGCCAGAGCGCACGCAGCGATCGTCTTCAAGTCGACGAGGAGGCCACGAGCGACGAGGTCGTCGAGGTCGTCGAGCGCGAACCGCTCGATCGTCATGTGGTCCTCCTCGATGCCCTGGGTCGACGTCCCGACGCCAGAGAGCCGTTCGGCGAGGAAGCAGTGCGTCGTCTCGTCGGTGAAGCCCGGCGAGTTGAAGAACGTCCCGAGCGGCGTCCAGGACCTCGCCGCGAGCCCGACCTCCTCGGCCAGCTCGCGTGCGGCGCAGACTGCCGGCTCCTCCCCGGGCACGTCCATCTTGCCCGCAGGGATCTCGAGCACGATCTGGTCGACGGCGGCGCGGTACTGGCGGACGGCGACGACCTTCGACGCCTCGTCGAGCGCCACCACGCAGACCGCGCCGGGGTGGCGGATGACGTCACGCTCGAAGGTGAAGCCGTCGGGTCCGACGTAGGTCCCGGTCGCGATGGAGAGGAAGCCGAGCTCGAGCCGGGTCCGCTCGCCGATCCTTCGGAACGACGGAGGCTCAGGAGGCATCTGCGCCGAGCTCGAACAGGTGCGGCGCGCGGGCTCGGGCGCGCTCGAGGGCCGCTGCGACGAGGCCGCGAAAGAGCGGGTGCGGGCGGTTGGGTCGGCTCTTGAACTCCGGGTGCGCCTGGGTGCCGATCCAGAAGGGATGGGACGGGAGCTCGATGAACTCGACGAGGAGCCCGTCGGGTGACGATCCAGAGCAGGCGAGGCCGGCCCGTTCGAGGCGCTCGCGGTAACGGGGGTTGACCTCGTAGCGATGGCGGTGGCGCTCGGTCACGGTCGTGTCGCCGTACAGCTCGGCAACCTGCGAGCCCGGCTGCAGGCGGGCGACGTAGGCACCGAGGCGCATCGAGCCGCCGAGGTCGACGACGTCGGCCTGGTCGTCCATCAAGTCGATGACTCGGTGCGGGCACGCACTGTCGAACTCGCTCGAGTTCGCGCCCTCGAGGCCTGCGACGCCCCGCGCGAAGTCGATGACCATCACCTGGAGGCCGAGGCACAGCCCGAGACAGGGCAAGTCGTGCTCTCGCGCGTACGTGGCCGCGGCGATCTTGCCCTCGACCCCGCGCTCGCCGAACCCGCCGGGGATGACGATCGCGTCGAGGTCGCCGAGGTGTGCCTCCGCGAGCATGCCGGTCACCTCGCTCGCCTGCACCCACTCGATCGCGACCTGGACGCCGTGGTGGAAGCCCGCGTGGCGCAGTGCCTCCGTGACCGACAAGTACGCGTCCGGCAGGTCGACGTACTTGCCGATGACGCCGACCCGCACCGTCTCGGTTGCAGACAGGACCCGGGAGACGAACGCCTCCCAGGAAGACAGGTCGATCTCACGATCCGGACCGTCGAGGCGGAGGATCGCGCAGACCGTGTCGTCGAAGCCTTCCTCGTGGAGCAGGAGCGGGATCTCGTAGATGCTCTTCGCGTCGACGGCAGACACCACCGCGTCGATCGACACATCGCACAGCAGCGAGATCTTCCGCTTGAGCTGCTCGGATATCGGTTGGTCGCTCCGGCAGACGATGACGTCCGGCTGGATGCCCCGGCTGCGCAGCTCCGTGACCGAGTGCTGGGTCGGCTTCGTCTTCTGCTCCCCCGACGGTGCGAGATAGGGCACGAGCGTCAGGTGGACGTAGCAGACGTTCTCCCGACCGACCTCCCTGCGGAACTGCCGGATGGCCTCGAGGAATGGCACGATCTCGATGTCGCCGACGGTCCCGCCGACCTCGACGATGACGACGTCGACGTCCTTCACGGCCGTCTCGAGGCGACGGATGCGTTCTTTGATCTCATCGGTGATGTGGGGGATGACCTGGACCGTCTTGCCGAGGTAGTCGCCGCGGCGCTCCTTTTGGATGACCGCCGAGTAGATCTGGCCCGTCGTCGCGTTCGAGCTGCGGTGAAGGTTCTCGTCGATGAACCTCTCGTAGTGGCCGAGGTCGAGGTCGGTCTCACCGCCGTCTTCGGTGACGAAGACCTCCCCGTGCTCGAACGGGTTCATCGTGCCGGGATCGAAGTTGATGTACGGGTCGAGCTTGCACATCGTCACCCGCAGACCCCGCGACTTGAGCAGCCGGCCAAGCGACGACGCCGTCAGCCCCTTGCCGAGCGAGCTCGACACGCCTCCGGTCACGAACACGAACTTGGCCACGGTCTCCTCCGGTGATCGCCCCGGACACGCTACAGGCCAGAGGTGACCGAAGCGGTGAGCACGTCCACGAGCCGCCCCGACAAGGGCTGGACCCGGCGTGCGAGCTCACGAGCGGCCGGCAGCGACGAGGATCTCCGCGGCATGGCGGCGGGCCGTCGCGCTGTCGGGGTGCCCCGAGAGCATGCGCGCGAGCTCCGCGAGCCGCTCGTCGCCTTCGACGGGCCGGGCGATCGTCACGCTCCGCCCGCCGTCCAGCACCTTCGCGACGGCAATCTGACTGTCGGCGTACGCCGCAACCTGGGCGAGGTGAGTGACGACGAGCACCTGGCGCTCGAGCGCGAGCTCGGCGAGGGCCCGTCCGACGGCGAGGGCCGCGGCGCCCCCGATGCCTGCGTCGACCTCGTCGAAGACGAGCGTCGGGGGTCCTGCGGTGAGGACCAACCTCAAGGCGAGCATCGTCCGGGCGAGCTCTCCGCCGGAGGCTGCGCGTGCGAGCGGCTGGAACGGCTCACCGGGGTTCGAGGCGAGGAGGAGCTCGACGTCGTCGGCTGGTCCGGTCTCCGCGAGCGCGACCTCGAGACGGGCACCGGCAAGCGCGAGGTCTCCGAAGTGCTGCTCGACCTGTCTGGCGAGCGCCGGTGCGGCGCGGCGCCGCGCCGCACCGACGGCGTTCTCCGCGACCTCCAGCTCGGCCACGAGGGCACTGCGCCGGACCGCAAGTGACGAGCGCGTCTCGTCGGCGGCGACGAGCTCACCGGCGCGCCGGCGCGCCGACTCCGCGAAGGCGAGCACGTCGCCGAGGTTCTCGCCGTGCTTGCGAACGACGCGACGCAGCCGCTCGCGACGCTCCCGGACCCAGGCGAGGCGCTCGGGATCCTCCTCGACTACTTCCGCCGCCCGGCGCAGCTCGCTCGCGACGTCGTCCATCTCCGCGAGGACCGACCGCAGGTGCGACGCGTGCCCGGCCAAGGCCTCGTGCTGCTCGAGCAGTCGCAGAGCGGCTCTGGCCCGCTCGCCGGCTGCGGCGGGCGCGTCGTTCGCGAGCTCGCCGTGTGCCGCGACGAGCGCGTCGCGCAGCGCGGTCGCGTCCGCGAGCATCGCCTCCTGCTCGGCGAGCGTCTCGTCCTCGTCGGCGGAGGCGATCTCGAGGCCGTCGATCTCCGCGAGCTCGTAGGCCAGCAGGTCGAGCTCGCGCGCTCGCGTCGCATCGTCGCCTCCCAGCGCGTCGACCTGCGCGTCGAGGTCTGCGATCGCGCGGCGCAAGGCCCGGACAGGTCCGAGATCGACGCCGGCGAAACGGTCGAGCGCCTGGCGCTGGGCAGTCGGACGGACGAGCGACTGGTGCTCGTGCTGTCCGTAGAGGTCGACGAGACCGCTCCCGGTCTCCGCGAGCAGCGCAACCGAGGCCATCCGACCGTCGACGAAGCCACGGGAACGACCGCTTGCCGGAACGGCCCGTGCGAGGACGACCTCCTCGCCCTGCTCGTCGACGAACCGGCCTTCGACGAGAGCCTCAGGTGCACCGGAGCGCACGACGGCACCGTCTGCCCGGCCGCCGAGCAGCAAGGAGAGGGCGTCGACGACGAGCGTCTTGCCGGCGCCGGTCTCGCCCGTGAGCGCGGTGAGACCCGGACCGAGGACGACATCGAGATCTGCGATGACGCCAAGCTCCCGGACGCGTAGCTCGACGAGCATGCCGTAGCCTCCCCTGCGCTCGTGCCGAGCAGTCGTGCGCTCAGCGATCCGCCAACCCGAACTTTCCCCGGAGGATCGCGTGGAAGTCAGGCTGGCCGAAACGCACGATACGGGCCGCCTGCGCGCCGGCCGTGACGACGACGGACTCGTCCAAGGCGAGCGGCACGACGATGGAGCCGTCGACGGAGAGCACGGCGCGCCGGCCGTCGAGAAGGTCCAGTCGGACGGTCTCGTCCGGCTCGAGGACGAGCGACCGATCGAAGAGCATGTGCGGCGAGATGGGCGTGAGGATCATGGCCCGCAGGTGCGGCGAGACGATCGGCCCACGTGCCGAGAGGTTGTACGCGGTCGAGCCGGTCGGCGTCGCGACGATGATGCCGTCGGCGGCGTAGGTGAGGAACGGGCGCCCGGCGATCGAGACGGCGACGCGGATCGTATGGCCGGGCGCCTGCCGCTCGACCGTCACCTCGTTCAGCGCCACGAAGCGGCTCGAACCTGCACCTGAACCGAGGACATCCACCTCGAGGGTCATCCGCTGCTCGACTGCGTAGTCGCCGGCCACGAGCCGCGAGAAGGCCAGTTCGATCCCCTCGGGCTCGACTTGCGTCAGGTAGCCGAGGTTGCCGAAGTTCACTCCGAGGACCGGCACCTGCCAGTCGAGGACCAGCTGGACAGTCCGCAGCATCGTCCCGTCACCGCCGAGGCTCACCGCGAAGGCGAGAGCGCCATCTGCGAGACCAGACTCCCCGTCGCCGTCGTCGACCAAGACCGTCCAGCCGCTCGCCATCCACCAGGCGCGAGCGCGTTCGGCGAGCTCCTTGGCCGCCGGACGCGTCGGGTTGACGACGAGCGCCACGGTGCGCGAGCCCGGATCTACCACTGCGCCATCCTCGCGGCCGGCGCCGCGAACCGCAACGCCGGATTGCTCGTCGACCGATCCGCAGACGCCCGCCGTCCCCAGGCGGGCCTGGTCAGCTCGCTGGTCGAGCGGGGCGAGACGGGCGAGCGGTAACCGCGGGCCCGGCGTCGTCCGACGCAGAAGCCGGCCCCCCCTTGCGTCGGGAAGCCCCGCCTTGCGCGCGCGCCGCTCCCGCCCTTTTCGTCGCGGCCGTGGATCTCGTCGCAGCGCTCGCGCCGGCGGGCGTCGCGGAGCGGACAGAGGGCGCGGCGCCGGTGGACTTGGCGGTGACTGCCCGGCTCGGACCGGACGCTCGAGCCCCGTCCGCAGCAGCCGCCGGCGCCGGCGTGCCCGACTTGTCGGCCTGGCCACGCGTCCTTGCGGCAGCTGTCTTCGCGCTCGACTGGACGCGACCAGCCGTCGCCGGTGACCCGACACGGCGCTGCCGTGGAGCCGGAGCCGGCGTGGTCGAAGCGCTGTGGTGCGATACCGACTCCGGAATGGCAGGAGCGGACCCCTCGGTCGCCTCGACTGGCCCCGGCACGTCGAGCCGGTCGTCGACTCTGTTTGCGCCACGGTCTCGTCCCGCAACGCCCGTCGGCTCGGTCGACGAGGACGACGACCTACCCGGGGTGCTCCTTCTCTCGCCGAGGACGTCGCCGATCAGCGAGCCAACGCGATCCGCGAGGTCGGCGAGGTCGGACCTGCCCCGGGCCGCAAGTGCGCGCAGCATCTCGTCGCGGCGCCTGGCCGCCCGCGCGGCCAGCTCCTTGCGGACCTCGGCGAGCACGTAGTCCGTGAGCTGCTCGGCGCCCCGTCGCGAGCGGGCTGCGATCTCCTCGAGCAGGTCCTCGACGCGCTCGCGACTGCTCGCGGTACCGCCCAGGAGCTCGCGCAGCACGCTCTCGAGCTCACGGCGCGCCGAGCGCCGTGGCGGCGGCGCAACCGGGGGCGGCGAGCCGATCTCGAGGTACTGCCTGATCGTCTCCTTGAGTCGCTCGCTCGGCGTCATGGTCAAAGGATAGCTCTCGCGCTTGCTGTTGCAAGCGCGCCGCAGCGCCCCATCGGGTTGCTACCCGGCGGACGCGCCGGGAGCCCGACCGTGGTCGCCGACGGCGACCTCGCCGTCGGCGAACCGGTCGACGAGCTCGGCGACATCAGCAGCTTCGACGTCGGGCTCGGGATCGAGTGGGCCGTGATCCGGTGCCGTGACGCCGGAGAGCACGAGGGCGAAGCGCGCCCCGAGCCCCCGAGCAAGAGCCCCATCTGTCGAGGCGCGGTCGCCGACCACGACGTCGATCGTCCCGAGCCGCCGCCGCGCGAGCGCGATCGACGCCGGGTACGGCTTGCCCGCGACGACGGGCGTCGTGCCGGCTCCGTACGCGACGGCGGCAAGGATCGCCCCCCCGCCCGCGAGCGGCCCGTCCGGGGTCGGGAACGTCGCGTCGTCGTTGGTTCCGACAAGCCGTGCACCCGCGCGGACCGCGCGGACCGCCGCCGCTAGACGTGCGGCGTCGAGCGAGAAGTCGATGCCGACGACCACGACGTCGACGACCTCGCGGGGGCGTGCGTCGCTCGCATCGAGCACCGCGACGCCCCGCGCCGTGAGCGACTCGGAGATCCCCGGCCCACCGAGGACGAGCGCCCGCTCGCCGGGCTCGCAGAGCTCGGCCGCTGCCTCTGCCGAGCTCAAAAGGTCGAGGTCGTCGACCTCGAGCCCGACACGTCGGAGCTTCGCGAGCTGCTCGCTCCGCCGGGCCGAAGAGTTGTTCGTGAAGTACGCGACGCGCCGACCGGCCTCGACGAGGCGGGTGATCGCGGCAGACGACCCCGGGATCGGCTCGCCGGCGAGCCAGACGACACCGTCGAGGTCGAAAAGCCAGCACGGCAAGGTCGTCGGCTGCGTCGTCGGCTGCGTCGTCGGTTGCGTAGTCGGTTGCGTAGTCGGACCAGCCCCGGCACCCATCGGGTGATCTTGCCACGACGACGAGGACGTGCCGTCGAGGTCGGTGCCGTCTCTGTGCTACGCAGGGGGTATGCCACGTTTCGAGCCCTTCGCCGGACTGCGCTACGACACCCAGGTGGCTCCGCTCGCCGAGGTCATCGCCCCGCCCTACGACGTCGTCGGCCCGGCCGAGCGTGAACGGCTCGCCGCCCGGAGCGCCTACAGCTCGATCCACCTCGAGCTCCCGGTGCCCGACGACGAGCGCGGGCTCGACCGCTACGAGCATGCCGCCGCCCTGCTCCGGAGCTGGGAGCGCGACGGCGTCCTACGCCAAGACGACGCGCCCGCGTTCTATGTGTACACGATGCGCTTTCGCGGCGAGGACGGCAGCGCCCGCTCGACGACGGGGGTCATCGGGGCTCTCCAGCTCGACGAGACCGGTGGCAGCGAGGTCCTCCCGCACGAGCGCACCATGCCGAAGCCGAAAGGCGACCGTCTCGAGCTGCTGCGCGCCTGCCGAGCTAACCTCTCGCCGATCTGGGGCCTCTCGCTCACGGCCGGGCTCGCGGCAGCCTGCACGGCCGCGACGCGAGGCGGACCTGCGCCGATGTCCGCGACCGACGACGACGGGATCGTCCACGAGCTCTGGCCGGTGAGCGACCCCGAGGCGATCGCGTCCATCGCAAGCCTCGTCGCTGCGACGCCCGTCGTCATCGCGGACGGGCACCACCGCTACGAGACCGCCACCTTCTACCAGTCCGAGCGACGACGTGCGAGTGGAGACGCTCCGGGCGCCTACGACGCCGTGATGGCGCTCGTGGTCGAGCTGAGCCCCGACGAGCTCGTCGTCCAGGCGATCCACCGCCTCGTCGCGGGGCTGCCCGAGGAGCTCGACGCGTTCGAGGCGCTCGGCGCGCATCTCGAGGTCCTCGACGGACCCGAGCACGCGGCTGACCTGCCCGCCGAGATGGCGGAGGTGGGGGCGATCGGCCTCGTCACACGACAGGGCAACTACCTGTTGCGGCCACGACCGGCGCTGCTGGAAGCGGCCGAGGCCGACCTCGACTCGAGCCGGCTCGACGTGGCGCTCGCGAGCCTCCCCGCGCCCGAGATCGCGTACCAGCACGGCACCCGGGCAGTCATCGACC
>Ga0078972_1017736_pt1 | contig 10121 bp, 5 predicted proteins | sample YelNatPaOPGAMG01_FD_67568 | JGI IMG/M metagenome (GOLD analysis project Ga0078972, IMG submission 67568) | Hot spring thermophilic microbial communities from Obsidian Pool, Yellowstone National Park, USA - OP-RAMG-01 (SPADES assembly) (version 2) | ecosystem: Environmental > Aquatic > Thermal...
ACCAGCCACTTCCTTGAAAATCGGCTCAAGCATCATACAAGCTCCACAACCGGTCTGCCAGAAATCAACGATAACGGGCAAATCCGAATTGATGAACGCCTCGAAATTGCTTTCGTCCAAACTGACAACATCGCCCTCCTTCACCTTCGCCTCTCCCTTCTTCGTTTCTCCTTTCTCAGCAGGAACATTCATAGCAGGAGTATTTGAAACCATCGTCGGAACACTGGTAGAGCTCTTCTCCTTTCTGCCACTCATTAGGACAACGAGCCCTATAGCGACAACCAAAAAAAGAACCAATACAACGATCTTGGACTTCATAGTATTAAACCTCCTTTACTTTCAAAATACCCCTAGGGGGTATTTATAATAATAACAACATTTTTCAAATAGTCAAATTTATTGGCAAATATAAGCCATTGATTTATGAAATCTACTTAGTGCTTTAAAAATAGGGGGCGAACCCCGAAACGATAACTCAAAAATGAAAATTTCTTCATTTCACGATTGCAAGATTTTTAATATTTTTTAAAATTTTAAAAATCAATATAGGAGGCCTTTAAGATGTTTTGGAGAAGAGAGAAGTCAGGATTAGCAGGATTTGGGAGGGGGAGCATAATTGCTCTCGTCTTCTCATTAACCCTGTTTATCCTCATTCCCACCCTTTGGGCTGAGCCAGCTGTCCCTCAGCAACCCACTGGTTCCCAACTCCCCTCGGGGCGTTTGGTCCTCAAGGCAGAACCAATCAGAATTCAGTTTAGCCCTCAAATGGTCAGGCTCATAACAAGAAATGCCCTTCCTTTCCGAAAATTTACCCTTGAAGAGCTGGGTCTCTCGTCCCAAAAGGAGGTCGTCTTCAAGAACGGAAACAGGATGAATGTTGAGGATTACCTCAACCAACTCAACCAGTTGGAGCAGGAGTTCAACAAGCTCGGTTATTCTCTGAGACAGCCAGGAGAAGTTGTTCTCCAAAAAACCGTGTTGAACAAAGATATCTTTGAACGCACAAGGAAGGCACTGATAGAAAGCCATTTGCAGGAACCTTCCTTTTTCGTTCCTTCTCCTGACTTACTTGGGGCGAGTTTGAAGACGGCTCAAAAGGGCTTGAAGCTCCTTATTCCTAAACCCTTGATAAATCCTGCGTTCTTGGACCCCGATGTATTTAAGAAGCAGATGGAACAGGCACAAAACACGATACAGATAGTGGAGAAGAAATTGGCTCAAAGCAAGCCACAGGAGATAAAGCCGTTGAAGATAGAGAAGAGATTCTCCAAGGAATTGGGAGCGGAGGATGAGTTTGCTGTGAAGGTTGAGGCGGGGCTGATAATGAACGGTAGGGGAGACAGAGTGGACCTAACAGTTTATGGCAAGGGAACGGGTTATGTTATGGGAAAGTCGGCGGAGGTTCTTGATGGGAAAGCGACGATGTTTTCCTCAAAGGATAAGGCGAATGCCACCGTTAAATTGAGAGCTATTGGCTATGATATTTTGGATGAGAGTTGGGATACATTCTACTCTTATCAAAATTCAACTTCTAAAAGCATAGACCAGAGCTACACTGGAAGCTTCACCATAGGTCCAATTCCCGTTACCGTTACTTTGGGATTCAAAGGAGAAGTGGGAATTGATTACGGTTTCTGTATGACCCCAAATTATGTCTCGGGGATTGCCTCCCCCTATGTTGATTCCGGTGGCTATGCGGAGGCGGGCGTTGGCTTGGAGTTCGTTAATGCGGGGGCGGGAGCGGAGTTGACTTTTCTCAAGGATAGAATGAATCTTCAGGGAGAATTGGGAATACAATTGGTGGGAGAAGAGCCAATACTCGTCCTCAAATATGCCGGTCAAAACGAGCTTCACGCATTGGATGGAAAAATCTATGCTTATGTGGATATTGATTATTGGATAGGTCATAAGAAATTCAGTTGGGATATATTTGAATGGGATGGAGTGAAGACGAGTGGGTATATTTTGGGTCCGGAAGAATACTGTCAGAGCCTGATAAGTGGGCAGAAGTTCACCAAGGAGACGGTCTCTGTGGTAGTGAAGGATTTGAAAACACAATACAAAACGGGAAATACGCAGATTCTGTTCGGCACCTCCGCTTATAGCCTCACGGAAGCTCCCGCACCTCCCACTAAAACCATCATTTGGTTCGGCAAGGAGATAAAATGGGAGAAGGAAATCGTCCCTCCATCCGATAAGAAGGTCGTTATAGTTATGGAGGTTTGGGGTCCGAGGAAACCGGAGAGAGAAAAAGGGATATTGGAGGGAAACCATCGTTTAAATGTGGACCCAAATGGCGGTGAGATAGTCCTGATTTTAGACCTTGAGAAGGGAACATTCACCGGCGATGCGACCGGCAAGAGAGGGGATACGATTAGGCTGAAGGGCACGGATGGAGAGATAGAGTTCTATATTCCCCTAAAATTTAAGGAAACGCCCGCCAAAGCCAAGTGAGGGAAGTTTTGCGATTTAAAATACAGTTCCTTCTTTTCCTCGCCACTCTATCAGCATTTTGCGAGGCTTTTAAGCTTTACAGCCTTCCAGAGGAAAAGCTTCTTTATCGTTTCCGCTATAGAAGTTCGGCAAATTACGATTTCTCAAAGGTGTTCGCAGGTATGGAAAAAGATAAGGCAGTCATTATGCCGGGAGCAAGTGGCTCCATTTTCACAACCATATCGGGCGAGATCTCCTATCTTCCCATTGAATTCGCAGAAAACCATACAATCCTCTTCTGCGAGATGAAGATTCAATATCTCCATCTCTCTTTGAACGATAGAGAATCCAAAAGCGATACGGAAGGGATAAAAAGTGATTTGGAGAAGCCTTTTTTCCTGATAATTGATAAACAGGGAAAATTCCTTTCCCTTGAGGTTGAAAGGGATGTATCAGAGCTGAGCGATAGCTATCTAAGGGCGCTTCTCTCAATGTTTCAATTCGTCCTCCCCGAAAAGGGCAAGATGTTCAATTGGGAGACAAGTGAATGCGACCCCACGGGATTATATGTGGCGAATTACAAAACCATTAAGAGCGCTGTAAAAAACACGATTTCCTTTTCAAAGCGTAAAGTTAAGTATTTAAAGGAGGAAATAGACGAGGATGAAACTACGCTAAGCCCGACCGTCATCCCAAAGGGAGAGACTATTTTTGTGTTGGATTTGAAGAAGGGAAACATTATCTCTCTGAAGGGGGAGGAAGATGGAACTATACATATTGGTGGAAAGAAGGTGGGGGATTTCAAAAATGGGGTGATTTTAGAGCTGGAGAAGGAAGAAGTTGTTGGGAAGAAAGGGATTTCCGAGATAGCCAATCTTTATCAATCAAGGAGCTCGCAAAGGGAAAAATTTTCGCTTTATAAACCACCTTCCCGTGAGGAATCGGAGAGGGTCATTTACCGAAAAATCCTCGGCGAAGCAACATTGGAAAGCCTCCTTGAAGAGCTGAAGGTTAGGGAAGGAAAGGGAGAGGATATCATTCCGGTTTATCTTAAACTCAAGGCTTTGATTTATCTGAAACCAGAAGTTTGCGATGAGCTAAAAGGGATTTTAAATAGCGAGGATTTATCCATTTCCTCAAAGAAGGTCATAGTTGACGCTTTAGCTTCGGTTGGCAATACGGAAGCGCAAAGGTTAATCCTTTCCCTTCTCCGTTCCCATCAAAATGATACTACCCTTTTAATTCCTCTCTTATATTCCCTTTTTGACATCAAAAAGCCCATTCCCGAGACCATAGAGACGCTAAGGGAGTTTGCTTTTAATTGCTCTAAAATGGAGTTGAATGCGCCAGCCCGTTTGATTTTGGGAGTGATGGCAAATAGGTTAAAGGATTCCTCTCCGGATACATCCGCTGAAATAGTTGATGAACTATCAAAACATCTCTTATCTGCTTCTTCCGAAGAGGAAATCTCCCAATTGCTATTGGCATTGGGGAATGCGGGGTCGGAGAGGGCTTTGCCCTTGCTCATTGATTTCTCTCGCCACCAGTCGGGAGAAATCAGAAGCTGCGCTTTGAGAGCGATGAGGTTCATCAAGAGGGAAAAAGCAGAGGAAGTCCTTCTTAAAGCGCTGATCTCCGATAAAGAGGAATCGGTTAGGAGAGAATCAGCGATAGCATTAAGCTATAGGAAAGTGACGCCTCGCTCCTTTGAGGTGCAGAAAAGGGTGCTGATGGGTAGCAAGGATGTTTTTTTGAGATTGCAATTGCTGAGCAATCTTTGGGAATCCAGGGATATCTTTCCCTCTGTGAAAGGGTTAGTGGAGAGGTTGGCTAAGTGGGATGGGCAGGAGGAAATCAGGGAGGCGGCGAGAAGGCTTCTATCAAAGGAGTAGCAAGGGTCTTTTTAGGTAGTGAAAAGGTTGCGAGATTGACATTAGTAAAGTTATGATTTGAAATGTAAAAATGGAGATTGCGAGGAGTAGGGCGGCCTTTTTGTCATTGCTGGTATGGGTAAAGGTTTCGGACTAAAACGAAAGACAATGAGCCGAAATTAAAATAGCGACTTAAAATCTAATTTTTTATTAAATTGGATTAGAAGAAAGGAATATATAGTGAAGGTCAAATATCTTTCCCCATATAATATCAAAGCTTAAATTTAAAAAGTGTTAGGAATTGATTTATAAGGATTAGGGGTAATTAAACTCCTAAAAACCTATACCCATAGATGCGAGCGATAGCGAAGCAATCTCGGTTCTAAAACCTTTTGGTTTGCGAACTGTGTTGGCGAAGCCAATTCTTTATTTTCCTTTCCAAAAGACGAGATTGCCACGCCTCCCTTACGGGAGGCTCGCAATGACAATCTCCCACTGTCATTGCTTCATTATTTGAAAAGCTATCCTATCTCTCCTCTGCCTTTTCAGGAAGCTATGCCTCTATCAAGCAAGGAGGAGAGGGTGAGGAAAATCTCTTGATATTTATGCATAGAGGAAAATTGTATATCTAAGAAATGAGCATCTATCTCTCGCTGACGGGAGATTAGGAGGGTGACGATCTCGGGGTCTAATTTTTCTTCCCTAGCGTCCTTTTCCATAATACTTATTACTTCACCCATCTCCAACGCTGGACGATAAGGGCGTTTTTCTCGCAGGGCAGAGAAGACATCAGCAACAGCCATAATGCGAGCGTGAAGGGGAATCTCTTCCCCCTTCAACCTAAATGGATAGCCTGAGCCATCCAATCGCTCGTGATGAAAGCCAGCGGCATCCCTTATCTTCTCAAAACCCTTCAAGCGATTAAGGATTATGTAAGTGAGATAGGGATGTTGCTTAACCAATGCGAATTCCTCCTCGCTCAGCTTCCCTTCTTTCTCTATTATAGATGGAGAGATGCCGAGCTTCCCCAAATCGTGGAAATGCCCGGCTATTTTCAGCATATCAATATCAATTTGCGGAAGTGAAAGAAGCTTTCCGATTTCCTCAGCGGTTTTAGCAACACCCCTTGAATGAAAAGCTGTATAATGACTTTTGAAATCCACGAAAGAGCAGAAGAGCTCCGATAGAGAAATTATCTCATCCTTATTGAGTTTATATTCGGGTAGGGGATTCATTTGATAAAGGATTTCCTCTAAGAATGGGGAGACAAGGTCGAGCCAAGTTGCCTCTTTGCTGGATACCTCCATAAAGGCTTCCACTACTTCTTCGGGGATGAAATATCCCGAGAGCTCCTTTATCTTCTCTTTTATTTCATCAATTTGAAGAAGAATCGGTTTTTGAGGATTTGTCATAAGTGAGACAATTCCCGAGAGGCGGAGGATGAAGCTCTCCATTGGGACCTCTTGCTTTGTGAATTCCATCACTGCGCGGAGACCGGATGCTTTCTCTGGCTTCTGAACATCTCTCCACTTCGTATGATGGTAAAGAATTATCCTTGGGACATTGGGGACATATTGATTTATGAGTGGGAAATCCTTGAGAAGATAATAGGCGACGAGGCAGTGACGCCAGGAAGTGGATGCGGAGGGATTCAGGAGGTCGCTTATGTCCTCCTCTTCTCCCCAGAATAATCCCGAATCGTGGATAAGGGAAGCAAGGGAAAGCTCTCTCTGGGAACTATCGGGCAATCCCATAGCGGAAGCTATCTTAAAAGATAGGTAGGCTGTCTGCTTGTGGTGGAAGGTAAGCTGAGAAATGGTTAAATCAAGGGCGGAGGAAAATAGCTTCAGAGCTATTTCCTCTACGGATAATTCTAAATCCTCAATCATTACTGGGCATCACCCCCTTCGGATTAAAATATTCTTCTATAATTTTAGACAGCAGATTTGAAAAAAAGGTTTCACTTTGGGGGTGTTTGCGAATCCTTTATAAGAAAAGATTCATTAAATTTCCTCTGTTCTGGAAAGACCAGCGCCAACTTTGCCATCAAAGAACGAAGCCATAATAGAACTTATCCTGCGGTATTCTTTCATTTCCGAAAAATGGGTGTTCAAGAAGATTCCATCTATGTCGCTTAAATTTTCGATCCATAAGGCTACGATTTCCCCATCTAATTTCCCCTCTTTTGCTTCGTCCTCTAAAATTTTTACCGCATCGTCGAACTCTAACGCAGGGCGATAGGGACGCTTCTCCCGGAGGGCGGAGAAGACATCAACGACTGCAAGCAGGCGGGCTTCAAATGGCAGCTCCTCTCCCTTAAGACCGAATGGATAACCCGAGCCATCCAACCTCTCATGATGAAATCCCACCAATTCCCTCAGTCCTTCAAGCCCTTTTATCCGGGATAGTAAGCTGTAAATGGTGAAAGGATGAGCTTTTACCAAAGCGAATTCCTCCTTCGTTAGCTTATCTTTCTTAACGACAATGGATAGGGGTAGGCTGAGTTTTCCCAGGTCGTGAATATAGCCGGCTATTTTCAGCTTCTCTACAGCATCTGGGGACAGCTGCGCCAGTTCAGCAAGAGCCTCTGCCATAGCGGATACTCCCGCTGAGTGAGTAGCGAAGAGCGCGCATTTGTAATCAACGAATCTACAAATCAATTGGAAAAGGGAGACCATCTCTTCTTTGCTCATTATGTATTCTGGTAAAGGATAAATGGCTTCAGGGTTCTCCTCTATGAAGGGCGATGCGAGGGTGAGCCAGAACTCTTCCTTGCTTGAGGCTTCAAGAAAAGCATCTACTATGTCGCCCGGGAAAAAAGAATCCTTATGGTTCTTTACCCTTTCCTTTATTCCTTCGGCTTGAAGAAGGATGGGTATTTGGTCATCTATCATAAGGGAAACGGAGCTTGCAAGGTGAATTATCATGCTCTCAAGGGGAACTTCCTCTCCCGTGAATTCCTTTATGGGAATTAACAAACCGCATTTTCTCGGTTTGGTTAGCTCCTTAAACTTAGTATGGTGGTAGAGGATTATCCTGGGATCATCCGGAATTAAGCAAGTTATAAGAGGAGAATTTTTAAGCAATAGATAAGCTAATAAGCAATGTCGCCAAGGGGTAGGGTTGGATGGTTCAAGAAGCGCCGTGAGCTCTTCCTCTTCACCCCACAATAGCCCTGCATCGTGTATGAGGGAAGCGATGAAAAGATTGTCTCTTCGCTCGGGGGATAATCCCCTAAGTTCGGCAATCCTTAGGCTGATAAAGGCGGTCTGTTTGTGATGAGGGTTATTATTGCGAGAAAGGTCTAAAATAGAGGAAAGAAATTTTAAAAGGATTTCCTTAACGGAAACCTTTAAGCCTTCATATAATCTTTAATCACTCCTTTAAAAAGATTTATAAATATAATAGGCACATTATTCAGGTAGTCAAGACTCGTTTGAGGTTGACCTTTACATAAAGGGATGTTTATAAATTTATTCATCCAGCTTCCCGATAAGCAAATTGAGGAGCCAGGCTTTGCCATCTCGGAGGATTTCTATTCCCCTGGCTGGCTCTTGGATAAATGTATCCTCCATCCATCTGGCTTCCTTGTTCGTCTGCCAAAGGAGGTCACAGGGGAAAGTTATGGCTCGCTCTACCCCGACCTTTCCTCCAATCCCCTCTGGGATAAGGTAGCAATCAGAGGCTCAACCGATTTTTGGTGGAGCTCAAACGATATAGTTCAATACGAGCAGGTCAACTCCTACACACTCCCTCTCAATTTCCTCTTTTCCGCTTGGGCTTACTCTGAACCCAATGCCGTCCATACTTGGTGGATTAGCTGGGAATACTCCATCGGGCTTCGTTTCAACCTATCCAATCAAGGGAGGCTACTCGTTCAGAAACTCCTTCCCGATGGCTCATATCAAAACCTCAAAGTCTTAACCCTTCGCAAAGCAGAGGAGCCGATACAGGGCTGGTTCACCTTTTGGTGTAGAACGATAGAACTTGACGACCGCTATATCTTCCTCTTTTTCTCGGAGGAAAGTCCATCTCTCATCGTCTCAAAGGATGGGCTCGTTCAGAATTCCAATCCCAAGATGACCTTTTGGACGCCTACCCGCCAGCTTTTCAAATACACCTCGCTTACCGACCCCGATGGCGCATCCTTCGCTCTTTCCCCTGTCTTTACCGCTCCCTACCTCCCAACCCAGCAACAGCAATACTTCATAGATGGTTATAATGCCTCTGTCTTCCTAATGGATAAAGACAACTTCGCTGAATGGACGCCATCCGCAGGTCAGGATATGCGGGTCAAAATCGTTTTGGGTCAGAACGGCTGGGCAAGGAAATTCAAAGTCTCGTTCCCATCCTCCACAGGCGAGACCGCACCAACACCAGTGGATATAACGAGCAAGACCCTCTATCTTTCCCTCACCTATTCCCTCAACATCTCGGAGGAAGAGGCAAGGATAAGAGTTAAAGACCCCGACCTATCCCTCTCACCTCAACGCCACCTACGATTTGGCGTCAAATGGGATAATACCGCCATCTTCTCGGGCTATCTATTAGAACCATCAGCGAAGGAGGTCATCTATGGCAAGGAATGGGAACTCAATGCTCAAGGGATAACCTTTAAACTCCGCAACACAATCCTTCCCGCTGGCACAGCTTACGATGGCGTCCTCCACACCGACGCAGTCAAGGACATCTGCGGTTATGCTGGGATAGATGTGGAGACCGCCACCGACCCAAACAACCTCAAACTACCGCAGGGCACACCAGAGCAAGGCTTCCTCTGGCAAGTGGAACAGGGAACGAACGTACTTGACCTCTTGGAAAGGATAGCGGAATTCACAGGCTGGCAACTCATAGCTTCATTCTCGGTAGACGCTAATGGCTATCCAACCGCAAAACTGATTTACCGCCCTGAACCCGACCCAGATAATACCGATATAGTGGCGAAGTTTTGGAAGACGACGGAAGAGGCGAACCAAACCCCGCCCTCAGGCGTTGTCTACCTCAAAATGTTTCAATTCAAAGAGACGACGGAACCTCCCGAGATAAACGAAGCTTGGGTCTGCGGTCAGGATTATCTCGGCTATCCCATCTGTGGCTTCCTAATCAACACCGATAGCATAAACAATCCCGATAGCGACGACTACATCGGATTTAGGAAGCAATATGTAGAGGTAGACGCAAGCCTCAATACCTCCGGAGCGGTTCAACAGCGTCTGCAGGTTCTCTCAAAGAAGATGCATACAAAAAAGACTTACGAATGGGAGGCACCCGCACCGCCAGTAGTCAAGCCAGGCGATTTAGTGGAGATTGATGGCGTGAACGGGAAGATCAGGGTTGAAGGGGTGGAGGTTGAGTTCGATGGGAAGGTGAGGTTGAAGGCGAGATATTTTGGAACGAGGTTATAAAAAATTGTCGTTGCTGGTTTGGGTAAAGGTTTTGGAATGGAGAAGGGATAATGAGTAGAGATAGCGATTGTGTATAAAATTAATGAGGTATCGTATATGTCAAATATGTCAAAAAAGAATTTTATAATTTGGAGTTATGAGGATGGTCCCATAAGAGTGGAGGAGACCAATACTATATCAAAAACCTATACCTATTATAGATGCGAGCGATAGCGAAGCGAGATCTTTTTCCCTAAAGACGAGATTGCCACGCCTTCTGCAAAGCAGAAGGCTCAATGACAAACCCTTCGTTGTCATTGCTGGCATGGGTATAGGTTTAGGAGTATAATGGGAGGGATAACGAATGAAAAAAGAAAATGAAATTAGGCGCTCAACGCCTGATTTTCCATCCCTCGCAGAGGAGGGAGAGCCG
>Ga0078972_1017737_pt1 | contig 10121 bp, 6 predicted proteins | sample YelNatPaOPGAMG01_FD_67568 | JGI IMG/M metagenome (GOLD analysis project Ga0078972, IMG submission 67568) | Hot spring thermophilic microbial communities from Obsidian Pool, Yellowstone National Park, USA - OP-RAMG-01 (SPADES assembly) (version 2) | ecosystem: Environmental > Aquatic > Thermal...
GACTGGGAAGTGAAACGCTACTTCGAGCAGTGCTAGGGTGGCTCTGGGCGATGGGGCTGCCGCGGCGAGCTTGCTGGCAAGCTCGCCGCGGCAGCCCCATCGCACGGTCCTCTCACCGAAAATAATCGCACGCACGTTAGGAGCCAGTGGGCAGCCATGATCGTCGCGGCACTGCAGATGAACGTCGGCGAGCGCAAGGACGACAACCTCGCCCGGGCGGTGCACTTGATTGACGAAGCCGCTCGCCGCGGAGCGCGCTTTGTCATGTTGCCTGAATACGTCGTCTACCGTGGCCCTGAGTCACGGTATGCCGACGTTGCCGAGAGCGTGCCGGGGCCGACCACCACTCTTCTTGCCGGCAAAGCACGCGAGCACAACATTTTCATCCACGGCGGTAGCTTGCTCGAGTTCGCTCCGCAGAAAGGCAAGTTCTTTAACACGAGCGTGCTGATTGACTCGTCCGGGTCGATCAGAGCCGTGTATCGGAAAGTTCACCTGTTCGACGTTGAGGTGACTGGAGAAGTTGCCCGCCAGGAATCTCGCTTGATTGCCCCTGGCGACGAACTGGTTGTCGCCGAACTGCCCGAGTTCACCTTGGGCATGTCCATCTGCTACGACCTGCGCTTTCCCGAACTCTTTCGCGCCCTTGCCGAGGCGGGCGCGACGGTCATGGCTTTGCCGGCGGCGTTCGCAGCGGCGACTGGGCGTTTCCACTGGGAGATCCTCGTGCGCGCGCGGGCGATCGAGAACCATGCTTACGTGATCGCGGCGGCGGAGTGGGGTGTGTGCGGGGGCTTCCCGACGCACGGGCACAGCATGATTGTTGACCCTTGGGGCACGGTACTCTGCGAGGCCGCCGATGGCGATACGGTGCTCACGGCTGAGGTCTCTGGCGGTGAAGCGCAGCGGCGCCGTGGACAGATTCCGGTTTTGTCGCAACGGCGTCGCGACGTGTACGAGCGCCCGGTCCACGCGTATCGAGCGGGCGATGGAGCATGAGGCGAGGGCGGTGAGCCAACGAGCTGTTGCCGAGCATCCTCTGCGAGACAAGTAGCGGGCCGCGGCGTGGTGGCGGCCCTCTCCTCCGGAAGGTCCGCCCCCGGCAGCCGACGTTGGCGGTATGGTGGTGTTCTCGAACCTTGACGTGCTTGTGAGTCAATGTTCAAGTTATTAGCTGATGCACGACCAACAAGAGGTGTGACGATCGAGAAGATTCGAGCAGCCAGCACTGCATGGCTTGCAAGCGACCGCCTGCGGCGGGAGATCCACCTGGGCAAGTACGTGCCCGGGGACAAGTTGCCGCCACAGCGGCAGCTGGCGTGCAAGCTGGGTGTGTCTTTGATGACCCTGCGCGAAGCTCTGCGCATCCTCGAGGCGGAGGGTTACTTGACCATGCGCCGCGGAGCGACCGGGGGGGCCATCATCACGGCAAGTCGCGAGTCGGTCGAGGTGCTGCAGGAGAGGCTGCGCAGCCGCATCGATGAGTTCGCCGAATGGATGGAGTTTCGCGAGGCGGTCGAGGCGGCGGCGGCCAGGCTGGCTGCCGAGCGCATCTCGGCGCAAGAGATCGCTGGGCTGCGGACTACGCTTGCTCAAATTGGTGGAGAAGCCGATGTGCAGTCGTTCAGATCGGCGGACTCGGCCTTCCATCTAGGACTTGCTCAGGCGAGCCGCAACCAGCTCATCCGCCAAGCCGTAGAAGATGCCCGGGCGGCAATGTTCCTCGCTTTTGACGCCGTCCCCCACCTCGTTGTGCTCGAGAGCACCGTGAGCGCCCACGAGCGCATCTTGGCGGCGGTGGTCGCTCATGACCGGTCGCAAGCAGAGCGATCTATGGCGGAGCACATCCGCACATCTTGGGAAGAGATCCGGTCAATCATCGAGGGGCGACTAGCATGAGGGTCGTCTCTGGTTGTGCGCGGCACGAAACGACGGGTTTGTCGGCGACGCCTCGTTCCGGTCTGTGCGGTGCGATTGATCAACTGCAAACCCGAACACGCCAGCGCTGGGCGTGGGCAGCGATAGCAACGACGCGAGGCACGCTGAGGGCGTGCTGAATGAGCACAAGGAGGTCTGCCATGGCTGAGGACACCAACAGGATGGCCGGGCGTCTGGAGGGCAAGGTCGCCCTAATCACCGGCGCGGGCATGGGGCAAGGGCGTGAGGCGAGCCAGCTCTTTGCTCAACATGGGGCTCGTATCATCGGTCTCGACATCGACCAGGGCGCGCTCGATGAGACGGTCGCCCTCGTTCGCGATGCTGGTGGGCAGATGGTCGGCTTTCGTGCCGATGTGAGTGACGAAGCGCAAGTCAAGGAGGCTGTCGAGGGCGGCTACGCCCACTTTGGCGCCTTGCACATCGTCTACAACAACGCGGGCGTCCTGTGGCGTGACAAGGATTTTTCCGTCGTCGATACGCCGCGCGAGATGTGGGACCGCGTGCTGGCGATCAATCTGACGAGCGTATTCTTGGTCTCGAAGTACTGCGTGCCCAAGCTCATTGCCGGTGGCGGCGGCTCGATCATCAACGTGGGCTCGATCTCCGCCTTGGTGGGCTTTGAACGGCCCCAGGACGCCTACACAAGTGCCAAGGGCGCCATCATCTCGCTCACCAAGTCGATGGCCGTGCAGTACGGCAAACACGGGATCCGTGTCAACGTCATCCATCCCGGCATCATCGACACGCCGATGCAGGCCAAGGAAATGGCCAAACCGGAATGGGTGGAAGCCGTCAAGAAGTCCATCCCGCTGGGGCGTATTGGCCAGCCGCGCGACATCGCCTACGCCGCTCTGTATCTGGCCAGCGACGAATCCTCGTGGGTGACGGGTGCGGAGCTGCTGGTTGACGGCGGCTTCATCGCCACGTGAGTGGCCCCCGAAGGGTTTCAGGCAGAGTTAGGGACTAACGAGCGGAGGAATGGTATGACTTCTGTAAGCGGCGGTAAGGGCGCCGCCACCTTCACGACGCCAGCCGAGCTGCGCGCCTTCGTCGAGAGCGAGCAGGTCGAGATCGTCAACTTGCGCGTGACCGACCTGAACGGCATCACGCGCCAATTGAGTCTGCCGGCGGCCGACCTGACCGATGAATTGCTCACGAGCGGCCTGGGGGCCGGCATGTCGAACTACCCCGGGTACCGCACTATTGAGGCGTCGGACATGCGTATGGTCCCCGACGTGAGCACGGCTTTCCTTGACCCGACGACGACCACGCGCAGCCTGAACATCCTCTGCAACATCGCGAACGCTGATGGCAGTCCCTTCGCACGTTGCCCACGCGGGATCTTGCGGCGGGCGGTGGAGCGTCTGCACGCAGCCGCAGGGCACGGAGAGCTCATGGCCTTGCCCGAGCTGGAGTTCTACCTGTTTGACGACGTACGTTTCGCGACCGAGATGAATCGGTCTACCTACGTTGTCGATGCGATTGAGGGACGCTGGAACACCGACCGCGACGAGGGTCCCAACTTGGGCTACAAGTTCCAACGTGCGGTGAGCCAGCACGCGGCGCCGCCCCGCGATCATCTCTACGAGGTGCGCAGCGACATCGTGCGCGCCCTGCTCGCCTGCGGGGTGCCGGTCAAGTACCACCACCACGAGCTCGGTGGACCGGGGCAGGTGGAGATCGAACTCGCTTTCCAACCGGCGCTGGCGGCTGGCGATCACCTGCAGATGGCGAAAGACATCGTGAAGACCGTTGCGCTTAAGCATGGCAAGACGGCCACGTTCATGCCCAAGCCACTTTTCGACGAGGCGGGCAACGGCTTGCACTTCCACCTGTACCTGACGGAGGGTGAGCGTTCGCTCTTCTTCCAGGAGGGGACGTACGGGAACTTGAGCGATCTGGCTCGCTACGCTATCGGCGGCCTGCTCGCTCACACGCCGGCACTGATGGCGCTGACCAACCCGAGCACGAACTCCTACCGGCGCTTCGGCCCTGGTCTGGCGGCACCCATGAAGCTCTTCTTCTCGGTGGCCAATCGCAGCGCCGCGATCCGCATCCCCGGCTACAGCATGACTCCCACGGCGCACCGGATTGAGTTTCGCATGGCCGATGCGATTGGCAATCCGTACGTTACCCTGGCGGCTATCGTGGTCGCCATGGCCGACGGCATCGAGCGGCGGATGGCTCCCGAGGAGCTCGGCTTCGGCCCCTTCGATACGAACGTCTACGACCTGCCCGAGGCCCAGCTTGCGGCCATGAAACAAGCCCCCCAGAGTCTCGAGGAGGCCTTGCATAACTTGCAGGAAGACAGCGGTTTCCTGACCGCTGGTGGTGTGTTCGACGAGGGTTTCGTCGGGACGTGGGTCGACCTGAAGATGAAGAACGAGGTTGGTCCGCTGGCCTTGCGGCCGCACCCGTATGAGTTCGCCCTCTATTACGACCGCTGAAGGGTTGAAAGACACGGGCGCTGCCCGGCCACGCCGGAGGCGATGGCCGGGCAGCGCCCCTTAAGACCAGCGAGGTGAGCAGATGCCGAATGGCTACAACGACTGTGTGGGGCACGTCGATCTGACGTCGGGGACGGTCTCGCTGGAGCATCCCGGGGAGGAGTTCTTCCGCACTTATTTGGGCGGCAGCGCCTTGGCCAGTTACTACCTTCTAAGGGACGTGCCGCCAGGGGCTGACCCGCTGGGGCCGGACAACGTCTTGGTAATCGCGCCCAGTGTTCTCACCGGGGCGACGATCTCGGGTCTGTCGCGCTTCAACGTGAGCGCGAAGTCGCCTGAGACGGGCCTGATCGGCGATTCTCAGTGCGGCGGACATTTCGGCCCGCAGCTTAAGTACGCGGGTTTCGACGCGCTGGTCGTTCACGGCAGGGCGAGCGAGCCCGTCTACTTGTGGGTGAGTGAGGGCCGTGTGGAGATTCGCCCGGCCGCCCATCTCGCGGCGCTGAAGACGAAGGAGTTACAGGAGACGCTTCGTCGAGAGCTGGGCGATGCGCGCGTGCAGGTGCTGCAGAACGGTCCTGCCGGCCGCCGGCTCGTCCGTTGCGCCAACATCACCAATAACCTGCACCACTTCGCTGGGCGAACCGGCATGGGGGCCGTCATGGGCGCTAAGAATCTCGTCGCCGTGGCTGCCCGAGGCAAGCGTCCGTATCCGTTTGCCGACGAGGAGAAGGTCAAGGCGCTGGCGCGCAAGGGAGCGGAGACGTTCAAGAGCTCGCCTGGCTGGCAGGACTTTGGCGCTAACGGTACGCCGGGCCTGGTGAGCACGAATGCGGCGATCAACAACTTGCCCACGCACAACATGCGTGACGGCTTCTTCGCTGGGGCTGAGAACCTCTCTAGTGAGGCCCTCCATAGGCAGATCGGCGTGGGGCGGGATGCCTGTTCTAGCTGCGTCATGCGCTGCAAGCAGATCGTCGCTGCCGAAGAACCCTGGCCGATTGATCGCGCTTATGGCGGTCCGGAGTACGAAACGATCGGTATCCTCGGTTCGAACTTAGAGATAGACGACATTCGCGCCGTCGCCAAGGCCAACGAGCTGTGCAATAGCTATGGCCTCGACACTATCTCGACCGGTGGCCTCATCGCGTTCGCGATCGAGTGTTACGAGAACGGGCTGCTCGGGCCGCAGGACACGGACGGTCTCGAGCTGCGCTTTGGCGATCCAGAAGTGCTCATCGAGATGGTCCGTCGGATCGGCGAGCGCGAGGGCATCGGCGACGTGCTGGCCGACGGCTACGCGGCCGCCATCGCGGCGATCGGGCCCGAGTCGGCGCGGTTCGCCGTTCAGGTCAAAGGGGCGGGTCTTCCGGCGCACATGCCGCAGACGAAGAAGACGCAGGCGCTCATGTACGCCGTGAACAGCTTCGGTCCGGACCACATGAGCTGCGAGCACGACGGCATGCTCAACAACTTCGGCCCGGACATCGTGGCGCTCGGCATCACGCACGCGGTCCCCTTCGACCAGTGGGACGAGGAGAAGGTGCGCTACGTGCTCTACACCGAGTACTTCTACTCGCTTCTGGACACCCTCGAACTGTGCGACTTCTGCTTCTCGCCAGGAGGGCTCTACGGCTATCGCGACATCGAGGAGATCGTCACCGCCGTCACGGGCTGGCCGATGAACCTGTGGTCACTCATGAAGGTGGGCGAACGGCGCATCGCCTTGATGCACGCGTTTAACTACCGGGAGGGCGCCTCGCCGCGCCTCGATGCACTGCCAGAAAGGGTCTTTGAACCATTTACGCTGGGCCCGCGCGCCGGCCAGCGCTTGAGCCGCGCCGCCGTGCGCACGGCCGTGCGCGAGTACTACCGCATGATCGGCTGGGATGTCCGTACCGGGCGGCCCGACGGAGGCAGGCTGCGCGAACTCGACCTGGCGTGGGTGGACGAGGCGCTGCCGGCCGGTGGGCGGCGGGGCGATACGTAAGTCGCTTTCCGTGCTGGTCAACCTCCCTGTAAGCTCTTAGGCGAGCCCGTCTTGCGAGTCCGTCCTGTGTGAGCGGGCTTCTACGTCCGGATGAGACTGCCCTCGGCAGTGCGAGCAGCGAGAGGCGCACGAAGCGCTCTATGAGGAGGAGCTTTGCTATGGCGATGACGTTTGGGCCCAGACGCGCGACCTTCATCGACATTGCCGCGGCCGTGAGGGCCGACGGCGGGCCGCTGACCGGGGAAGAGGTCGGCGAGTTCGAGAAGTTTGACCTTCTCTATCGCTCGCTGTGCGCCATGCTGTACAACTACGTGCCTATGTCCGGACACCCAGGGGGCTCGATCTCCTCTGGCCGCTTCGTCGCCGGTCTCATCTTCGATAGCCTGGATTACGATCTTGGCGATCCCGATCGGGACGACGCCGACATCCTCTCGTATGCGGCTGGCCACAAGGCGATGGGCCTCTATGCCATGTGGGCCCTGCGCGATGAGGTGGCGCGCGTGGCCGCCGTGCACTTGTTGCCAGCTGACGCGGCGCGGCGTCTGCGTCTCGAGGACCTGCTTGGCTTTCGCCGCAACCCAATCAACGACACTCCCCTGTTCCGTCAGTTCCACTCCAAGGCGCTCGACGGGCATCCCACTCCGGCGACGCCGTTCGTCAAGCTGTCCACGGGCGCCTCGGGGGTCGGTGTGGCGAGCTCCATCGGCCTTGCGGTGGCTGCTCGCGACTACTTTGGCGAAGACGCTCCCCGGGTGCACATCGTCGAGGGCGAGGGCGGACTGACGCCGGGGCGCGTAGTCGAGGCGCTGGCGGCAGCCGGTACGGCCTCGCTCGATAACGTGATCCTGCACCTCGACTGGAATCAAGCGTCGATCGATAGCGATCGCGTGTGTCGCCAAGACGGGCAGCCAGGCGACTACGTGCAGTGGGATCCGCGCGAGCTGTTCTACCTGCACGACTGGAACGTGATCGACGTCGTGGAAGGCCACGACTTCCAGCACATCATCGCGGCGCAGAGGCGTGCTCTGGCGCTGGAAAACGGTCAACCCACCGCTGTCATCTACCACACTCACAAGGGCTGGAAATACGGTGTCGAGGGGAAGGCCTCGCATGGAGCGGGACACAAGCTCTGTTCCCAGGGCTTCTACGACGCACTCGCCGACCTCCTCGCTCCGGGCGACGTTACCCTGCCTCGCTGCGATGAGAACGATCACCGTTGCGCTGCGCCCGGTTTGGCGGGACGGACGATCTTGGAGGGGTGTTTCTGGGAGGCACTGCAGATCGTGCGCCGGCGCGTCGAGGACGGTGGTCCGGCGGTTGCCGCGCTGGCGACGCGCCTCGAGGGGGCGCGCGAACGCTTACAGCGTCGCGCCCGCAAGGCGCGTCGCGGGGCGCCGAATGTGGCGGCCGTGTACAGCACAGCTGAGGCCGAAGGGCACAGCACGCCCGACGAGTTGCGCCTCGCCGTCGGCTCCAGCACGACACTGCGACAGAGCCTGGCGAGTGCCTTGCACTACCTCAACCGTGTTTCGGACGGCGCCTTGCTGACGGCGGCGGCAGACCTGTTAGGCTCCACGAGCGTGAGCGCCATCGCGGCCGGCTTCCCGGATGGCTACTGGAACGCGCGGACGAATCCCGCGGCCCGCCTACTCTCGACTGGCGGTATTTGCGAAGACGGCATGTCGGGGATCCTCTCCGGGGTGTCAGCCTTCGGGCACGCCATCGGTGTGGGCGCTTCGTACGGCGCCTTCCTCGCACCCCTGGGTCACATCGCGAGCCGTCTGCACGCGATTGGTGCGCAGGCGCGGCGTGCCTACTCCGGTGAGGCGTATCGGCCAATGATCCTGGTGTGCGGACACGCGGGTCTAAAGACCGGCGAAGATGGCCCCACGCACGCTGATCCGCAAGCCTTGCAGCTGCTGCAAGAGAACTTCCCTCTGGGCACGGCGATCTCGCTGACTCCTTGGGAACCGCAAGAGATTTGGCCGCTCGTAGCGACCGCACTCGCACGGCGGCCGGCGGTCATCTCCGCCTTCGTCACGCGCCCGAACGAGGTGGTGCTTGACCGCGAGAGCCTTGGCCTCGCGTCCGCTCAGGAGGCCAGGAGCGGCGTCTACGTGCTGCGGCGCGCGCAGGGCGATGGCGATGTCACGCTCGTGCTGCAGGAGAGCGCCGTCACCTACGCGTTCGTGCAGGAGGCGTTGCCCCTCCTGGAAGAGGCCGGCATCGACCCGTTGGTCTACTACGTGGCCAGCGCCGAGCTGTTCGACCTCTTGCCAGAGGACGAGCAGCGCCGCTTGTTCCCCGCGGCGCGGGCTCAGGAGGCGATGGGCATTACCGGGTTCACGCTGCCCACGCTCTACCGATGGATACGTTCGGAGACCGGTTTGGCCGCCTCGCTGCACCCTTATCGTAAGGGTCACTACTTGGGCAGTGGACCGGGCGAGGTGGTCCTGGCAGAGGCCGGCCTCGATGGCGAAAGCCAGTTCCGCGCCATTAAGGCCTACCTCGACCAACGCGTGCGGCAAGGCACTGACTGAGCCCTGCCCGGACCGACGATTCGGCGGCCGACTCAGGTGAGTGGGCCGTTCCCGGCGGCTTCGCGTGCACGGCAAACCTTAGGAGTAGCTACCGAGGTGTCTTCCGCAAGGCGTCAGCGCGCTGCGCGCAAGCTGATACACTAAACATATCTATTGATTGTTCGCGCGCTGCGCACGCTGGGCATTCTTCGCACGCCGGGCCGCCGGTCGCTGATGCTTGGTTTCCGGCTCCCAGCTTGAAGCCCTGCGCACGCGTCAAGGAGAAAGGAATCGTCGCCGTGTTTAAGGTTGTGAGCAACGAGGAGATTGCCCCCCAGCTCTACCGCATGGTGGTAGAGGCGCCGCGGGTCGCGCGGGCCCGCAAGCCGGGGCAATTCGTGATCGTGCATCTGAAGGAGGGCTCCGAGCGCATTCCCCTGACCATTGCTGACGACGACCCTGATGCCGGCACGATCACGCTGATCATCCAGGCGGTCGGGCGTAGCACACGTGAGATCGTTGCTGTGCCACCGGGAGGCGAGATCCGTGATGTCGCCGGACCGCTGGGCAAGCCGACTGAGATCGAGAACTGGGGTAACGTCGTGTGCGTTGGCGGTGGCGTGGGCACGGCCGTGCTCTTCCCGCTCGTGAAGGCGCTAGCGAAGGCCGGCAACCGCGTGACGACGATCATCGGTGGCCGGAGCGAGCCGTACGTTGTGCTGCGCGACGAACTGGCTGAGTTTTCGGCCGAGATGATCTTCACCACCGAGGATGGCTCCCTGGGCGAAAAGGGGTTCGTCACGGCTCCCCTGAAGCGCCTCCTGGAGCAAGGTAACGGTGCCACGCCGAAGGCGATCTACGCCGTGGGGCCGGTGCCGATGATGAAGGCGATCGCGGCGCTAACGAAAGACTACGACGTGAAGCTCGTTGTGTCGCTCAACCCGATCATGATCGATGGGACGGGCATGTGCGGTGGCTGCCGCGTCTCGGTCGGGGGTGAGGTCAAGTTCGCCTGCGTCGATGGGCCGGAGTTCGACGGACACCTGGTCGACTTCGACGAGCTCATGCGTCGGCAGAACACCTACGATGTGTCCGACGATCACGTTTGTCGTGTGACTGGCGAGCGGGTGCGACCGGCTGCGGCGGGCGCCGCTGCGGCGGGGCCCCCCCCCCCCGGGCCCCCTGCCGGGCCCCCCCCCAAAGGGCGCCCGGGGGTTCCCCCCCCGC
>Ga0078972_1017740_pt1 | contig 10118 bp, 13 predicted proteins | sample YelNatPaOPGAMG01_FD_67568 | JGI IMG/M metagenome (GOLD analysis project Ga0078972, IMG submission 67568) | Hot spring thermophilic microbial communities from Obsidian Pool, Yellowstone National Park, USA - OP-RAMG-01 (SPADES assembly) (version 2) | ecosystem: Environmental > Aquatic > Thermal...
CGCTCCGTTTGGCCCCAAAAACCCGAAAATCTCGCCTTTTTTAACTTCAAAGCTTATATGATCCACTGCCAAAATGCCATTGTAACGTTTTGTTAAATCATCTACGTCTATTGCAAAGTCCATCGTGTTTCCTTCTAATGTGCTTCTTGTATGCCTAACAACGTTAGGCGTTCTTTGCTTTTTATGCCTCGCGCTACATTTGCTGGAGCAAAAATCACGTTTCCACGGGATAATTCAGCTTGCTCGTTGCCTACCGTGAACATGCCTTTGCCTTCTACAACATAAAAGCATACATCATATGGTTCAGGACGTGACGGGATCTCTTGATCAGCCTCGAGGCAAATCAGCACTATGTTAAAGTTTCTGGTTTTCAACACGTTCTTCTTCACCCGCTGACGATCTTCTATAGTGTTTAGTACGCCCTTCTTCTGAGAAAACTCTACAAGCTTATACAAATCCACAACATTTGTCATCATTTTTATTTCGTCTCCTTTTTTTACTTTCGGAATTTTCTATCCAACCGTATGCCAACATATAGAAAGACTGCGGTGAAGAAAAACAGAACAGCCACGTCCAGTACTGGCCCATAGAATGTTTTCCCTTCAAGCGAGTATCTAATCAAATCATTTGCATAACTGAGCGGCGAAAATGCTGCCGCAACTTGTCCCCAGTCAGGCAGACTTTCAATCGGTATGTAGAGGCCGCTGATGAAAATCAGTGGCAGGCGAACAAAATTCAGCAGCATCATTATGTCGCCAGGATTTTCTGTAGGGAAAGAAGCAAACATAATTCCAAGCGTGGCAAAACAGTAGGAGGCAAGCGCCAAGCCAGTTATTAAAGCCAGAAGGCTGATAATTTGTGTTTCAAACAATACTACCCCGATGAGCAGCGGAATTACGCCTATAGCCAAGCTGAATAAGAACCCTCCCAAGGTCTTACCTAATATGATAGAATAGAACGATATAGGTGCTGACACCAGCCTTTCAAAGGTTTTCACTCTTCTCTCGGTTGGTATGACCATCGGTCCGATTGAAGAAGAGCTGAACAGTATGGTGATCGATATTAGTCCTGGGATGAGAGTCGCTACTGGCGCGTTTTTTCCCACCGCAAACGAAAGGAACATGAAGAGGGGAAATAGTATGCCGAACATGAGGGTTCCAGGTTTGATGTAGTAGATGCGCATGTCTTTCTTTGCGATTGCCCAAGAGGCGCTTAAGTCAGTTTTCAATTGTTCCATGGGAAACTTTTCACTCATCAAATTTCCTCCTTGTTAGTTTTCACGTCTATTTCGGTAAGCCTAACAAACACGTCTTCAAGACTTGGACCAAGCGTGGTCAGACTGATTGGTTTCAGATCGTTAGTCTTCGCGTATTCCCACAAACCTGACAGCACGTTGGCTGGGTCATGAGTGTATAACCTGAACTTGTCTCCTTCTTTGCGTACTTCATTCACTGATGGGATTTTTTCCAATTCCTTCAAGGCTTCTGGCGATATTTTATCGAAGGCAATTTCCACCGATTGGACGCTTTGTATGGTTTTCTTCAGCTTTTCTGGAGTGTCGATTGCCGCTATCTTTCCTTTATGGATGATTGCTACTCTATCGCATGTTACATTGGCTTCTTCAATATCATGCGTGGTTAAGAAGATAGTTACCCCTTTCTGGTTAAGTTCTCTGACTACATCCTTTATGATTAAGGCGCTTTGCACGTCCAACCCAGATGTAGGCTCATCCAAAAAAAGCAGCTGAGGAGTATTTATTAGGCCCATAGAAAGTGTGAGGCGCCGCTTCATCCCCTTCGAAAAGCCCTTAGCCTTCGAGTTCCTCCTGTCGTAGAGTCCAAACATTTCCAGCGTCTCTCTGGCTCTTTTTTCCCTCTCAGGCTTGCTGACTTGATAGAGTTCGCCGGTGAACATTAAATTGTCCCAAGCGGACAGGTCATCGTAAATGTTGGAAATTTCTGGCACGATTCCCATACGCCTTTTGGCAGCAATGGTTTGGCTCTGAATATCATATCCGAAGATTCTTGCAGTTCCTTCGCTTAGCTTTGTCAAGCTCGTGAGCATTCTTATTGTGGTGGTTTTGCCTGCACCGTTTGGTCCAAGGAATCCGAAGATTTCGCCTTTTTTAACTTCAAAGTTTATGTGGTCTACTGCGCAAAGGTCACCATAATATTTTGTTAAATTTATTGCTTCTATTGCGTTTTCCATATTTGTTTCACTCTTGTCAAGCTTTTGACCAAAAAAATGGGGAGTTAAGGAGGCGTTTTGCCAGTTTTTAACGTTTCAGGGTTTCTAGTCGCTTGTTCACCCTGTTTAGCCGGTCTTCGAGGGTTTCTTTGAGCTCTTCCAACTCTTTGACTTCCTCTTCAACAGACATCAGCGGCGGGAAATCCATGAATTGTCGATGGTAACCTTCGTGGTGGCAGCTTCGAGACCCATATCCATGTTCACAGCACATTCATGCGTCACCTCCTTCCTCTTTTTCTGCAAAATGTGCATCATAAAATTGGACCAGACTGTCCATCAACTCTGTTCTTGTCTTCACCGCCTTCAACCCTTCTTTCAAAGCTTCAACTCCGGCCTCGGTAAGAGTGTAAACTCGACGGTCAGCACCTGACTGCTTCTTCTTCCATTCCGAAGTCACGAGACCACGCTCCTCCATCCTCCTAAGTATTGTGTAGACCGCACCTGCCTCTGGAATATACTTCATCGACGTCATCTTCTCCAGCTCGTCCATTATCTGATACCCATGCGACGGCCTCTCATGCAGGACTCGCAAGATTAACAGTTGAACGAGCCCCACTGCGGGGTAATGACAGGGTCCATGTCCATGACCGCACATACATATCGCAGATACACATAACATCGATACATATATAAATGTTACTCTAAGAAAGCCAAAGATCTTATCCTCTCTGGCACCAAAATTTATGCGATCAACAGGATTCACCTGTAACTTCCAGTCAAATCCTTAACCTCCATTGCAAGCTCTATAATGGGCCACCACCCCTCTAACCGACGCGCATGCCTGTTGAGACCGTGTGAAAACTAGGCTTGGGAAATTGCGGTCTTACATCTACAAAATACATCTTGAGATCAAGTGTCGTACACATGAAACTAGCAATTCTCCAAAATCCAACCGTTTTCACACGGTCTCTGTCCTAAATTCGTCTGTATGGTGGCCTATGCTTCTGACTTTGCTTCATTCATGGATGGTAATGTACGTTGGGACAAGAGAAGCTTCGCTTAGGAGGCTCGACCCAACCCTATCACACTTGAAAGAGGGAATTTGGGAACGTAAATGCGTGCGTAATAGCGAAGAAGCAGATGGGCATCGTTCCCGACGTCAGCAACGTCTAGGAAACTACGTAGAATTTATTAATGAGCTTTCTGCTTGGAACAACCTCGTTTTCACTGGAAAGCTCTATGGTATGCCGAAGACGAGTCGTGAGAGCCGAGCTGAAGAGCTTCTGAAGATGTTTGGGCTTTAGGAGAGGCATAAAGATAAGGTTCAGGGTTTTTCTAGGGGGATGAAGAGGGGTGTCTGCATTGCGATGGCCCTTATGAGCAGGTCGGCCGTCCTGTTCCTCGACGAATCAACTTGAGGGTTGGATGTTCAGGGCGTCTTGATTATCCGAGATCTGATTCGAAAGCTGAACCAGCAGGGTCTAACAATTTTCCTTACAACTCACAACATTGATGAGGCAAGTCAGATGTGTGATGGTGTAGCGATCATCGATCACGGCGAAATCGCGCGATTGGTGGCACGTTGACGATAGGCAACGAGTAGGTTGACTTGTCTCATGGCAGTGTGATTCTGGTTCAGGCAAATGTGGCACAAAGCATAAGAAGCAAAGAAAAGCCTTAACCTTGCTGGGCATACAGGAACCGTACTAGGGGAAAATGCTGTGGGCTTCGCAGTGGATGTTCGCAATTTGACGAAACGTTATGGCGAAATAGTGGCACTGGATAGTGTTTCCTTTGGGGTTAATCAGGGCGAAGTCTTCGGCTTTTTAGGACCAAATGGCGCCGGCAAAACCACTACGATACGTCTGCTTACTGGACAGATAAAACCAACCTCTGGCGTGGCTATGGTCGCCGGCTACAGCGTGATTCATGAATCAACCAAGGCAAAAACGCACATTGGGGTTGTGCCCGAGGTGTCCAACCTCTATGATGAAATGGATGCTTGGAGCAACCTCATTTTTGCGGCTGAGCTGTATCGGGTACCAAAGAATGAACGGGACAAAAGGACAAAGGATCTTCTCGAGCTCTTTGGGCTCTATGAGCGACGTATGAGTCGTGTTGGCACTTTTTCCAGAGGAATGAAAAGGCGCCTAACAATAGCCGCTGCCCTGATTCATGAACCCGACATACTCTTCTTGGATGAGCCCACCACTGGTCTTGATGTTCAAAGTTCAAGAACGATCCGCAACCTCATTAAAGAACTGAATAAGAATGGAACAACCGTTTTTCTTACAACCCACTACATTGAGGAAGCTGATCAGCTCTGTCAACGTGTTGCTATGATAAACCAAGGAAGAATAGCCACTGTGGGCGCTCCTGAAAAACTGAAAGCTTCAGTTGAACAGCACCAAATCATTGAGATATCCTTCAGTCCAGCGGAAAACTTAGAACACAAACTTGCAGACATAAATCATGTAAACAAGGTTCTGCAGGTTGGTGACAAATTCCGACTTCACGTTGAAAGAACCTCTCAAGTTATCCCGCTTCTTGTAAGCTTCGCCAAAGAGAATGATTTGGAGATAATATCGATTAACACGTTGAGACCCAGCTTGGAAGACGTTTTTGTCGAAATAACAGGAATTGCAGTGGAAGCTATGGCAAGAGAAAAAGAACAAGCAAAAAGAGGCGAGAACCTTGGCTAAAGAATGGGTCAACAGCATAGTCGAAGCCTTCTACATCGCCAAAAAAGACGCCAAAGTCTACTACTTCAAGGCACCCAACTTCACATACGGTCTTCTGATTCCCCTATCACTATTTCTTGCATTTGCCATGGCTGGACAGCTGAACCCAAAGCTCATTATACCAGGGCTAGCTTCTCTCGTTATCCTGTTTGGGACCACATCAATCGAGGCTGTTGCAGTTGTCCTTGAAAAACAGACCGGAACCCTAGAGAGACTGCTAGCTGCGCCCGTTTCATACTCCGCTCTGGTCCTTGGAAAAACATTGGCTGGCTTCTTCTTCGGACTGATCCTTGCCGTGGTGATCCTTTTCCCATTGGCAATGCTTTCAGGAATAGTCATAGCCAGCCCTGTGCTCGCCATCGTTGCCATCATATTCACTTCACTGATGTTTTCAGCGCTTGGCGTGTTGGTTTCTGCATATGCGAAGTGGGTTCCAGAAGCGCAGATGTTGTCAAATTTCCTGAGGTTCCCAATGGTCTTTCTTTCAGGAACTTTTGTCTACTTGGAGACTCTGCCGTTCCAACTGCAAGTTGTCGCTCGGTTCCTGCCCCTTACATACTCGGTCGAAGCCTTAAGACTGTCAGTAGAAGGTTCAACGCTCACAAGCCTCTACCTGATCGACATTGCTGTTCTAGCAATGTTCACTTTCGCATTGATGGTTCTGGCTGCAAAGATACTTGAAAGAAAAAGTCGGTGAGTCCTCAACGATCTATTCTCGTTCATGAATCCAGCCGTAGCCAGTATAAATCTTTCTTGCTTCGTCAGAAGTCAGGAACTTGATGAACTTCTTCGACAGTTTCATGTTCTTGCTGTAAGAGACCACGGCGGCCACAGTGCTTCTGAAGATTTGAAGATCCTTCGGCAGTTCAATTATCTCACACGTGTCTGGCCATATGCCCTGAAACGCGTTCCAACCAAATATGGCGTCGACCTTGTCTGAGTGAATCAAACTCATAAGCGAACCGCACGCGTCTGCATGATGGATGATGTTGCGACGAATTTGATCTGTTAATCCTGCCTTGCTTGCTATGTCATCCCAGATGCCCTTCAAGCATCCGTCAACCGCAATTCCAATCCGAACATTCTCTCGACAGAGGTCTTCAAGAGACCTAATTTTGGCAGGGTTTCCAACGGGAACGATGAGAACAGACCGACGAAAACCCAGACTCTTTCTAGACCCTCTAACCGTCAATCCCTGATCTTCTGCCTCGTCCAGAATGTATTCAGCACCGCATGAGATAACGTCACCCTGCTTTGATTCTGCTATCTCTGCCAAAAGGTCACTAGGCTTGCCCACTTTCAAGCTGCAACTTACGCGAGTTTTCTTCTCAAAGATAGTGATGGCGTCACGAAGAGGAGATGCCACAGCCCCCGCAGAATAAACGTGCAACTGGAACTCCTGCAAAGTTACACATTCCCGAGTTTCTTCATCGCCTAGAACAAATAAAAACATTCTCTGGGACGCCTCTTTGAAGATACGGTGAGAAAACGTCAGAGAGGAGGAACTTTCCGAAGTTTCGCTGCTCATCTTCGGCCAAGCAGCTATCGGCGATGTCACGGTCATACCAACATTTTTCCAGCTGACCAACGTTTTTTCAGTTCCATCCTAGACATAAGGAGGTCGGTCATTCTGCAGGTACCCCGCAAACATAATCGTGTCCTGACGCAACAGTTTTACGTGTAACGATTAATACCCACAGATATTGCTTGACTGTGATTAGCAATGGCTACCTTCGCTTATCCAAAAGGTGTTCGCTTTGAATGCACAAGGTGTGCGGTATGCTGCATGGACACCAAGGTCCACGTCAGACACATCTTGATGCTTGAGGCTGAAGCGAAGCAGATCTCTAGAGTTAGCTTGGAATCCATCGAAGAATTTGCAGTTAAGGTCGCAAGTTTCGAACCCTACACTTACGAGATGAAGAAGTCAGGCGAAAAGAAATGTTTTTTCCTTGATGGCAATCATTGCAGGATTTATTCAGTCCGGCCGCTGGTTTGCAGGTTCTATCCTTTTCAACTCAGCAGGGGAAAAGGGAAGAAATACCGGTTTTCAGTCACTGCAGAATGCCCTGGTCTTGGCAAGGGTGAACCTTTGAAAAGAGAGTTTTTCGAAAACATGTTCTGCCAAGCATGTGAAAAGCTTGGATGATGTTGAAAAAGACAGCAGAGCATTCTTCATGCTAGTCTATGGATTTTCAATCTTTGCTAGACAGGAATCGGTTGCGTTTTCTCGTCAGAGCCCATTGCACGGCCAGCGGCGAAAACTCATTTCTTTCTAGGCGCGTTTCATGACCGCTAGTTGTGTGAAGTGTGTATTTTGTCAAATGTGTTTGTTTGAGTGCTGATGAGACTCGTTGGTGGATGAGATATGAGTGGACGTTTCTGTACATGTTTGTATCCGCACTCGCATTCGAAGCCTACTATCTGTCCTCTGCGTGTGATTTTGCGCCATCTTTTAGCGTCACAGTGGACAGTCTGATGATGTATGTGCCATAGTGTCCGCGCCTCAGCCGGGGTCAAGGGCGAGTAACGTTTTGCTCCTGTAACGTACCAGACTGCGTATGCTGTGAATCCTGCCCATAGTGCGGGCATTAGTACAAGAATGTTGTTTGTGATTAGTTCAATCATGTTTCTCGCCTCATGTGTATTTTTGTTCTGCAGAGATACAATATGTCTCCCAGCAGACATATCACACCAGATAATATGCTATCTTACGATATAAACGTTTCGCGCAACTTTACAAACGTAAAGCAACAGTCGCCCCGCTAGAACTGTGCAAGCACATCTTTCTTCTCAACGATGAACCCGCAATAGTGACATTTCAGAAGCAGAGGGTCCTCGCATTCCACGTAGAACTTCGCTTCGACCGGTTCATTACTGTTACTGATGCACGCTGGGTTAGCGCATTTTATGATGCTCTCAATTGTTTTGGGCAGCTTAACTTCTTCTTTCTTGACGACTTTATAGTTGCGTATGATGTTGATGCTCGCGTGGGGGGCAAGCAGTGCGATTTTTGCGACTTCCTGCGGTTTCAGTTCTCGGCCTTCGATTTTCACGATGTCTTTTGTTTTCAAAAGCTTACTGGGCACATTGATCGCAATGGTGATCGGTCCCTTTTCCTCTCCTGTTATTCCCAGTATTTTTACGACGCCAAGCGCGTGGCCGGCTGTGATGTGGTCAATGACGGTGCCGTCCTTGATTTTTGATACTCGCAGCATTTTTCTGTCCATGGTTTTCCATCCGTTACGTGATGCCTTATGCCGTTACATGCATAAAAAACTTTAAGCCCACTCTCGAGCTGCATGTTGAAAAGCTATTTTAGGCAGTTACGCAGGACTTGTGCTGGGTGGAAGTTTGGAGTTTGCTGGCAGAGACATAATCTCTATCAAGGATTTTTCCCGTGAAGAGATTAACCATGTTTTTAAAGTTGCAAGGGCGATGGAGCCGCTGGCCACGAAAGGCTCTGACATGCTTCACGGCAAGATTCTGGCAACTTTGTTTTTTGAGGCCAGCACGCGGACACGTCTAAGTTTTGAGTCAGCAATGCTGAAGTTAGGCGGGTCTGCGATTGGTTTTGCAGAGGCCGAAATCGCAAGTGTGAAGAAGGGTGAGAATCTTGCTGACACCGTGCGTACGGTGGAGAACTATGCCGATGTTATCGCTCTGCGGCATCCTTTGGAGGGCGCGGCTAGGCTTGCCGCCGAGTTTGCTCGAGTGCCTATTCTTAACGGTGGGAGCGGTGCGGAAGAGCATCCTACACAGGCACTGTTGGACCTGTACACGATGGTGAAAGAATGCGGTAAGCTTGACGGGTTGAAGATAGCGCTTGCAGGTGACCTGCGTTACGGTCGTACGGTGCATTCGCTTGCGTATGCTCTGAGTCTGTACAATGTTGAGTTGTTCTTGGTTTCGCCTGACACGTTGCGTATGAGGCGTGAGGTTTTGCAGACGATCAAAGAGCGCATCTCTGTGACGGAAAAGTCGAATTTGGAGAAGATAGTGCCTCGGGTGGACGTTTTGTACATGACGCGGATTCAGAAGGAGCGCTTTCCAGACCCTGCTGAGTATGCCAAGGTTAAGGGCTCCTACCGTGTGAACTTGGAAGCGTTAAAGGATGCTCGGAAAGACCTGATTCTGTTGCACCCGTTGCCAAGAGTCGACGAGATTGCGGCTGAAGTTGATGGTACCAGGTTTGCACGTTATTTCCAGCAGGTGGGCAATGGTATTGTTGTGCGGATGGCCTTGTTGGCCCTGATCTTGGGTGCTGTCAAGTAGACGGCTACGTGTTGGCGTGGCGGTTGTAGTACGTCAGCATGGTTACCGAGCCGCAGTTTGGACACTTGTGCAAGTTGCCCAAGCTGATTTTCTTGCAGTTTATGCAGTAAGTCTGCTTAAGGTTGTACGTGAAAAACTCTGTCTTATTCTCGAGTAGCTGTTTTGTTATGTTCAAAAGCTGATCTGGCTGTTCTGGTGTGGCGCCGAGTTCGATGACGGTAAGGTTTCCGCCTGCTCTCAGGTTTTCCAGTGTGTCCCGAAGAGGGTCTGCAATGTTGTTTTGGAGGTTCAGATGTGCTATTGTTGTGTAGTATGGTTTGTCTCGCGTGCCCGCGTACCTTATTTTTCCTATGCCGTACCTTTCTGCGTCAACTATGGCTAGACGTTCATTTGTTTTTTGAGCTGGCAGAGTTGCTGGAAGGAGACGTTTTCCGCGTTTTCTGCCGATTCTGTTTATGAACGCCATTATCGTTTGAGCAGTTTCTTCGATGAAACTGTGAGTCTTGTCATCTGGCAATGGGTTTCCAGCGAAGATTTCAGCAGCTTGCGTGATGCCTGCGAAGTTTATGACACGCGCGGCGTTTTCTATTCGGTAGTATTGGTCACCGTTTTCCTGCTGTGCCAAGAAAGGAAGCTGCGTCTTGCCATGTTGCCTGAGGGCGCGGTATTTGATTTCTAAAGCGCGGGCTGCCATCTCGATTCTTTCTCTCACAATTTCATAGAAGCGGGTCTTGTCTTTTTCTGCTTCTACTGCTGCGTGGGGAAGGTTAACCGTGACGGTGCCCAGAAGGCCCGTGCGGAGCGTGTCAGTTTCCCAGTCGTTGTCTAGGTCAGCGTCAAGCCTGAAGCCTGTGGGTGTGTGGACGGTTTGTTTCTGCGTCTTGTCCGTATGGTTGCTGAAGTATGGTATGCCTG
>Ga0078972_1017741_pt1 | contig 10118 bp, 8 predicted proteins | sample YelNatPaOPGAMG01_FD_67568 | JGI IMG/M metagenome (GOLD analysis project Ga0078972, IMG submission 67568) | Hot spring thermophilic microbial communities from Obsidian Pool, Yellowstone National Park, USA - OP-RAMG-01 (SPADES assembly) (version 2) | ecosystem: Environmental > Aquatic > Thermal...
AGAGCAACGCCGAAAAAGCCGCTGAACTCTTTTTTGTCCGGCAGTCGCGTTCCGGCGCCTTGCCTCGTCTCAGCGACGCGTCCAGGGACATCCTTTACAGACTTTGTTGGAACATCTTCAAACTGCTGGTGATTCTCGTGGTGGTAAAAGGGTTATTCATGCTCGCCGACCATCTCCCTGGATTCGTCTGGCAGACTACCCAGATGACATGGGCGGTCCGAGTACCATCTGCTACCCCGCTCTATTCGATCATCGCAATCTTCATCAGCGTTGACGTATTGATGGCTATCGCCTTGTTTATGGACAAGAAGATTCCTCTACGTCCCGAGGTCCGTGTCATTCAGGCGCGTGGAACAGGGCATCCGCTCTTTTTGGCGTCGCTATTTGAGGAGTCAGCAGCCGTCAGCACCTCGCGTCGGGCGGCGGCGCAGACAAAATGGCGCCTCATCAAAGAGGGCAACCCGCCGTATTATGGCAGCCTCATCGAAAGCGTTCGTGGGATAGACACGCCCAGGGCCAGAGCTGCAGCATATCCTGCAATGATCCTGTCCGCGTGTACTACGGCCTTAGGGTTTTATGGTCTCATGACGATGGAGTTCGGAGGAACGTTTGATTCAGTGGGACAGTTCGCAGCACAGGCTGGGCTGGAATGTGTCACGAGGGTGCTTTTTCTCGTCGGGGTAGTGATGCTGGGCGGGCATATGGCTCGGTGGGCAGAGGCGTTTCTGCGTTTGACTTCGTGGGTAGCTACGTTGTGTCTCGTGGTCGTTTGGGAAGAACAGGCACAAGAAAAAGAAGGCCAGCCATTCTCCTCGTCTCACGAGGGCAAGGAAGGCTCATGTTGGGCCCTGCTTGCTCTTCCTCGTTGTGATGGAGAACTTCTCTCGGCAGCTCCCCAGGCATCAAGACAATTCGGAGTAGCTGTTTTGTTGGCATCGGCGTACTCGGAGTCCTCCGCTCCCGCATCGCGACGGATTCTTGTGGGTTCAAGCCTCCACAAGGATTTGGACGAGGCCATCGATCCCATTATCGAAGCCCCCTTTTCGGCTCATTTCGAGAAATGTTCGCCTGACTCCGACAATTTTCTGGGAAAACCGTAGCGCTTCCAGCATGTTCATGGCTCGGTAGGGCGCTACAGGACCGCTGCGACCAAAACCTTCAACGTCACGAATAAGATGTATGCAATGCTGCGAAGGCTTGAACTGAGCACTTGATGGCGCTGGCAGCCGCGGGAAATGGTATTTCCACGCCGAAGGTTGCGTTTAGACACTCAACCATGGCGTGCAGTTGTTCATCGCCATTTGCGCTGAGAAAGTCAGCTCTAGGATGGCAGTGATACCGACTGACTCTGCGTTGAGAATCTTGCGCCAACGGCCACTCATTTTTCCAGCTCAGCATTTTGATCAGAATGTCTCGAGCGCGGCTGATTTTGAGGACCGCTGGGTCAAGCGGCGCATTTATGGCTGATTCGAGGAGTCCGAACAGGGACGACACATAGTCCACGTCCGTCGCGACCAATCCCCACAGGTGCCAGTCATCGATGAGGTCAGCCAGCATGACCTGATGCCGCTCGGGAATTGCGCGCCACGCGTCGCAGAAGAAGGTCTTGCAGGCGAGGCTGCCGTAGTAACACAATCCTCGCAGGTCCACGCCGTGATTCCCGAGAGCTGAGGGATGGAGCAGACATCCGACGGTCCGGCACAGGGGGTCCAGAAAGCCGACAAAACGGCACACGTGAATATCTGCGTCGAGCCTTTCCGTTCCTTCGCGGGCGACCATGTCCTGTTCAAACGCATGAATTGCGTCAGGCGAGCGAACCACGCGGCGGAAGAGGCTCGTCCGAACCGCAAGGCGATCATGCAGGACATCTCTTGTCGCGACGGGCGCGTTGTAGAGTCCGCAGCATGCAGCGCACGATTTTGTTGCGTCCGGATGGCAGACGTTCACCATGAGCCCCTTCCTACAACGGTCATGTCACGAGTATTTGTAGAAGCCTCGTCCCGACTTCCTTCCGAGGAAGCCGGCGTCCACGTACTTTTTTAACAGGGGACAGGGCCTGTACTTTGGATCGCCGAAGCCTTCATAGAGCACATTGAGGATGGCAAGACACGTATCCAGCCCCACAAAGTCAGCCAGAGTGAGAGGCCCCATGGGATGGTTCATCCCCAGTTTCATCACTTCGTCGATAGCTTCAGGGGTACCGACTCCCTCATACAGGGCAAATATGGCTTCATTAATCATGGGCATCAACACCCTGTTCGAGATAAAACCCGGGAAATCTTGCGCCTCGACTGGGATTTTCCCAAACTTCTTGGCGAGTTCCACGGTAAGCTCGGTGGTTTCCTTGTCAGTGGCCAGGCCGTTAATGATCTCCACAAGCTTCATCACTGGCACGGGATTCATGAAGTGCATGCCGATGAACTTCTCGGGTCTTTTGGTGCACGCGGCCAGCTTGGTGATGGAGATGGAAGAAGTGTTGCTGGCCAGGACCTTTCCCGGCGCCACAATTTCGTCCAACTTCTTGAACACCTGCGTCTTGAGGTCAAGGTTTTCGATGATGGCTTCCACCACGAAATCCGCCTTGGCAAAGTCATCCAGACTGGTGCTGGGCGATATACGGCCCATGATTTGAGATTTTTCCTCAGCGGTCATCTTTCCCTTGGATACGGATCGGTCGAGGTTTTTTTCGATGGTCTTCATCCCCTTGTCCACGAATTCCTGGGAGATGTCGTTCATAATGACCTGGAGACCAGCGGCTGCTGCAACGTGAGCGATGCCGTTGCCCATTTGGCCGGCCCCAACCACACCAAAAACGTTCACATCCATTTTGTTTTCCTTTCATCTTCATTCATATTCTTCGAGACGTCTCGGCGTCCCGTGGAACAGCGGCTAAATCTTTCGGCCTTTCTCGGCTCATACATGATATTGTAAATCCTCATTCCGAGGAGAAGGGCGCTCTTGGAGAAAGTCACCCAGTATAAGGTTTGTGAACTGAGATTGCCGAGTCGCCTTGTCCTCCAGGCAATGATGGGTTATTGCTCGCCGTTCTTGCGAGCGCGGGGCAATCTCGTCATCGATTACGGCAGCTCGTATGTCACGCCATCTCCTTGATCTTGTCGAAGAAAAGGTGCAAAGCCGCCACCATCACCGCACAATTGATGCCGCCCGTTCGGACGGCGTCCCGTACTTGAGCGACCGGCATAATGACCGTCTGGACTTCTTCGGTTTCGTCAGGATTTTTCTTCCCCGTGGGGACGACATCTCTGGCCAAGTAAACCCAAAATTTGTTTGAAAACAACGCGGGCATTGGGTAGAGCCACCCCAACAGTTCCACCGAGCTGGATCGATAGCCGGTTTCCTCTTCGAGTTCTTCAAGGCCGCTTTGCTCGGGAGACTGGCCGCTCTTGACCAGCCCGCCTGGCGGTTCCAGAGAAATCTCCCCGGAGCCGTGTCGGTATTGTTTTACAAGGACCATCTTATCGTCTGAGGTGATGGGGATAATCGCCACCCAGTCCGGTGAATTGAGGACCTGGAACTCGTGGACATTTCCCGTCCGAGGGGATACATTTTTATGAATGGCAACTGAAAACAAGTTGTACACGCGGTCAGTACGGCTTTCCACTAATTCCCAGGTCAGCGCTTTGTCTTTTTGACCATCTTCCATGCGGCCTCCTTGAAACTGCGCAATATTTTTTGAGGTCCAGGGGCAGGGGCTATCCTATCATACATTTGGCGCTGCTGCAGGCCGGTTATAGGGGTTCTCGAAATTTCTGCCGGCATGAGGGCCGCATAATCGAGTTTGTGAGCGCTTTCGAAAACCTCGGCGACAGCCAGGAAAGGTCGTCCTTTGTCGGATCGAAGGAGCGAGGCTCAAACGAAGTGAGCCTGCCACTGAGAAATCTTGGTCCTCAGGCCAAGATTTCTCGCTTCGCTGGAAAGGACGGGGACAAGCAATCGAGATGACGGTGGCCTCATTGAATTCGTGGTTACTTTCGAGGACAGGTACCACGCTTACCGCTGTGCGCTGCGGTCCATGGGACTTTTCTTTCTGCCGCGCGGACACGCCCTGATGCACACGCCGCACAGTGGGTGTTCTATAAAAGGCAGCCGGTCAGGGTTGGTTGTCACGTGGTCAAGGCATCGTTTGAAATACAACGCCTCATCCCTCTCTTTATAATGACGCTCCGTGTTGACGTTTTTGATCGCGGCCACGGGGCACGCCTTTGCGCATTCAGAGCACGTCCCGCACTGATTTTTTATGGGCGGATCGGGTTCTATATCGAGATCGGTCAGGACAGTAGCCAGCCTTATTCGGGGGCCAAACACAGGATGGACCAGCAGGAGGCTTTTGCCTTGCCAACCTAGTCCTGCTGCTATGCCCACCGCTTTGTGGGAGATGTATGAAGACCACTTCTCTTTATCGAGGACTTGCGAGGCTGGAATAGGAAGCGAGCGCCCTCCGTGGTCCTCTATGTACTGCGAAATTCTCACCGCCAATTCGTCCAACAGCGCGTTTACTTTGTAATAGTGTTGTTGGTACAGCGGCGTGGGTTTATCTTCGATTGCGTCTATGATCCCGCTCGCTAGACGCACCCCGATGCTGATCGCCCTGGTAAAAGGATCAAGGAGGTCCGCTGGCTCTGTCTCAATGCCTCTGAGCAGGCTCACATCCGCAACACGAGCCGCGCTCGCGCCCCATGCCGCCAGGGCTCTCATCAATTCGTCTTTGTTCATGTGCACCTCGCTTCAATACGTTGGGCTAAATTCGGCGGCCACGGCCTCACCGCTATGGCTGCGGGCAGTGTCTCCCGAGCGAGCCGTTGGTCTTGGAGATGATCATGAGAATTGTTTCGGGAATTTGCGCTCATGTTTAGGGCTGTTCGTACTCGAGCGGGAAGACAGGCCCATCAATGCAGGAGCGCAGTCCATGTTCTGTGGCGCAACTCCCGCAGAGTCCTATACCGCATCTCATAAGGTCTTCCCTTGCGACAAATATTCTGGAGCGCGGTACAGCGTCGAGGAGCAATGCCACCGCAGCTCCTGTCATCCGTCTTGGACCGCAAAGGAACGCCACGCAATTCCTGTAAAGGATTTTTTCGGACCTCATGTCGTGGGCAAGTTCGCGCAGTATTGCGCCGACTTCGCCCGGCGCGTCGACCACGACGCGCACTCTCGCGACAGTCCTTTCGAGCTCACGCTTGAAGTGAGCTTGGATTTCCTTGGAGAACCCGATGAACATCCTCCCAACCTGCCGCTGCCATCTTGCGGCGGCCATGATCAAAGGAGCTGCCCCTGTACCGCCGGCAATCAGGACAAGTGGTCGAGACAAGGGCGGCTCGGGAAAACCATTCCCGTACGGGCCCCTCAGGTATATCTCGTCCCCTGTTTGAAGCGCCTGGCACCTCTTCGTAAAAGGGCCTACGGCTCGGATCAGGTATCGATGGGGATTGTGCGACATCGGGGAAAAGGGTTTCTCGCCGACGCCGGGAATCCGGAGGAAGAAGAAACTCCCGGGGTTGCATGGCCTCGCATCAGCCAGATCGAGAACAAAAAGATCGTCAGCCGCCGGCGAGTTCCTGAGCACTGTCGTCTTGGTATAGGCCGTAAGGAGGCCTTCGCGTTGATCAGGACTCTGATGGGAACGGAGAGGAGTGGACGGATCGATCCCCTGCGCAAGATATTGAAAGAAGCTGATGAGTTGCTGCGTGTTTTTTCCTGCGAGGGCTGAGCCAACGGAAAAAAAAGAGGCTCCTGCCCTCTGGTAAGCACGTACATCGCACGGGCTGGCGATGCCGCCGGACGCAATAATCGGAATGTGCGCCACTCTGGCGACGTCTCTCACGGCCTTGAGACCGATGGGCAGGATGCCTCTGCCGGACATGCCGCCTACTTCGTTACTGAGTATGGGGATGCCTGCATCGTCCAAGATAAGGCCCGGCCCCACTGTATTGATGAGTGAGAGCCCGTCTGCGCCTGCGCGCTCGCAGAGTTGGGCTGAGGTTGCAATATCACCTAGATTTGGAGAAAGCTTCGCGATAACAGGCTTTGAAAACGTTTTCTTCATAAGTTGTATGATGGTCTTGACCGCCTCAGGGTCCGATCCGACGCTTTGACCGGCGCCTTTTACGTGTGGGCACGAGAGATTGAGCTCAAAGGCCGAGGCCACGGGATCGAGAATTTTGGCGCAGGCCACAAATTCGTCGGGATTTTCACCCATAATGGAGGCTACCAGAGGTTTGTTATTGTGGAGCGGGAGGTGCGGCGCGATGTCGCGTACAAATGCGGCGGCGCCTGGATTGGCGAGTCCCACCGCATTGATAAAACAGCCTGGGTAGTATTCATAAATGATGGGCTCACGGTAGCCCTCTCTCGGCAGAAGGCTAAGCGTCTTGGTGGTGACAAAACCGAGCTGAGGTATCTCCCGAGCGAGGCGGGCGAGCACCGACGGGGCTGTTGCGACTACGCCTGAGCCTATGGTGAAGGGAGCGCTGATGGTTGTTCCGGATAGCCACGACGTCATGTCAGTCCCTTTTGCGGTGTTTTGTCAAGAAAGAATAAGGGATTCCGAGGTTTCGATTTTGAGCGCACTTCAAAGTAAAGGCAAGGCTTTTCTTTGCGCCCCGGGTTGCCCATTATGCCAATGACCGCGCCTTGTGTCACCTTGTCGCCCTGATGGACTCGCGTCTCATTCAAATGCGCGTATACCGTCACCAACCTGTTTGCGTGTTCGATGAGGACCACATTGCCATAGCCTGGTATGGCCCCGACATGGCCCACTGTTCCTTCTTTCACGGCCAAAACAGGAGCGCCAGGCGAAACCTCGATGGCGATGCCGTTTCGCTGAACGCCTTCAGACACCCCGAATGCCGATACGACCTTGCCCTGTACAGGCCATATCATCTCGCCGGCTTGCCTCTGGATAGGAGGCTCTGGAGATTGCGGTTCCTCAGTTTTTTCGTTGGACGGGCCCGCGGGTTTTGGGATGAATATTTGCATATTCTCCTTCAGGGCGTCAGGGGGCTCGATGTTGTTGACCTCTGCGAGGTACTGCGGATCCACTCTGTATTTCAGTGCAATGGCGTCAAGGGTTTCACCCGCCTTCACTTTGTGATAGGTCCCTTCGGCCGGAAAGCTTTCCTGTAGAAACGGCATGCGAAGAGGCGGCGGAAGTCCTGAGTTGACATGAGGGCAGCCGCAGACCATCGCCGCAAGAACAGTGAGCGTTGCCCAGCGCAGCAGTTCCATAATCCTCTGAGACGGCGCATTCACTGAGGTTACTTTGGGATGGGACTCATTGGCTACGGGTTTCGACATCTTGACGATCTTGTATTCCTTCAGCAAGCAGGCAGCGATGGGGCTTCATCGCCAGAGGTCGCGCGGCCACGAGGTCTCAGCGCTGGGGCTGCGCGGCCCGGTGAAACAAGTCCGCCGCATAGAATGGACCTTCTGGGCGGCTGCAGCCTCATGGAATCCGCCCCCTGCAAGGTGAACGACGTCCTTTTCGAAGGATGCAGCTTTTGCGCAGTCGCAGCGCAATATGAGACGATCATCATTCATGCCGGCTAGGGATCAGTTTGCGGTAGATCTTCATGAGGTAGTTCTGACCTTCTCTAGTCCTCTCTCCATGCGTATTGTCCCACCAGGTCCACAAACCGGCAAGGGGTATGACTTTCCGTCTTCATCCGACCGTTTATTTTGACGACCCTTTTGAGGGTTTGAGAGAACCTGTCTCCCACGGGGATGACGAGGACGCCTCCTTCTGTCAATTGATCGAAGAGAACCTGCGGCACCGTGGGCGCGCCCGCGGTGACGATGATTCCTTCAAAAGGGGCTTCGGCGGGCCAGCCGCGCGTCCCGTCCCCGACCCTGAAGGTTATATTGTGATATCCGCATAGTCCAAGGGTCTTTTGGGCGCGGGTGGACAGCGCTTGTATGCGCTCGATGGTATAGACCCATTTGCAAAGAAGCGACAGCACCGCCGTCTGATAACCGGACCCTGTACCGATTTCCAGCACCCGCTCGCCGCCTCCAAGGGCAAGGAGCTCCGTCATTATGGCGACCATGTACGGCTGACTGATGGTTTGGCCGTAGCCGATGGAAAGCGGGTTGTCGTCGTACGCCTCTGCGCGCAGGCGCTCATCCACAAAAAGATGTCTTGGGACAGTCCTCATCGCATCGAGTACGCGGCGGTCCCGTATGCCTCGCGCAGCGAGCTGGCGTTCCACCATGGCGTTTCGCGCCAACGCGTATTCATCATTTTCGGGAACGTTCTGCATGCGTCTGCGCCCAGGTGTAGCTCAACGGCCCTTCGCGTCATCCCTGACATAAGGCTTTGCCGGGGGAAGAGTCGCTGGTTTCTCGGGCGCGACATACAGCGGCTGCACGCCGTTGGGATTCGGCGATCTCGCGCCGTGCGTCGCCGGCGTCTGGGGAAAGACCTTCCGATCTAAAAAATTGGAGAGGCGATCCATCACGGTGGTCGGAAAGCCTATGATCCAGTCAACCGTCCCCGAAAACAGATCCCTTGCTGCATTTTCTGTGTAGAAAGGATTGTGATAGGACGGATAGGGATAGACCGGCCATCCTGAGGCGTCCACGGGAGCGGAAACGTCGTTGGGGATGCTCCCCTGCGGGGTATTGGGAACAGGCGGCGCAGCCGATTGATTTGACGAGGAGTAGGACTGCGGCGCTGCTATCGATTGGGAAGCTGCCGTCCCCGCGGCGGTACGAGGCGGCCGAAGATTGTCCCAGCCATAGGTCAAGGACGTTGCCAAAACGACGCCAACAAAGACCAGCGCAAGTGTTTTTGTTCCCATGTCATCATTCTCCAGAGATTCCTCAATGAAGTAGTGATCGAACAAGTAATGTGAACCAACAATAATTTCAACTGGTTTTTGAAGGTTTCTTCATTTTTTTGCTTCCTGACGATGGAGGGCCTGCGGCGGCGAACGTCAAGTTCGTCGCGAATATTATTTTTATTTTATGATTTTGTGATCGCGAGAGGAAGTGGTAAGGTCGATAATATGCTTTTAAGGATTACGCGACGCAGAGATAGGCGCCGCGCTCTGGGAGCGCCGTGAGCGCTTGCGACGATCCGCTCATCAAAGGCGCTCAGAGACATACTCAAAAAGCGCTGTCGCTTGCGGAATGCGATCCACATCTCCCGAACGATATACGAGCGACATGCAGGCGTCTCATATGCCCTTGGTATCGGTGGTCATTCCTGCCTATAATCACGCGCGGTTCGTGGGCGACGCTCTGGAATCAGTGCTGCGCCAAACGGTCCGCGACTGGGAAATGATCGTCATTGACGACGGCTCCACGGATGGCACAGCCGACATCGTGCAGCGGTACAAAGATCCTCGCTTGCGACTATTGAGGCAGCCCAACTCAGGAGCGCACGCTGCGTTGAATCGCGGCATAGCTGAAGCCAAAGGTTCTTGGATCTCGTTCCTCAATTCGGACGACCGTTTTCTACCCCACAAGCTCGAGCGTCATCTCCACGTCCATGCCGCGCGCCCCGGCCTCGAGGCAAGCGCTTCACGGGTGAGGTACATAGACGTATCAGGCCAGCCTTTCTCGAAGTACTCATATTACGCTGCACGCTACCGATCCATGAGGCGTAACTCATCCCAGTCATCATCGCTGTTTTCTTCCTTGTTGGTCGCAAATCATTTGATCACGACCTCGAGCCTTTTCGCAAAGCGCTCTGCGCTGCTTGACATGGGCGGGTTTGTCGGTCTTCGGTATGTTCATGACTGGTTCATGTTTTTAAGCTTGGCATCGAGACAGAAATTTGCGGTAATTGAAGAGGAGTTGACCGATTACCGCCGTCACGGAGGAAACACGATCCGGGAGGACGACGCAACTGGTCAAATAGAGGACAATATGGTACTGGCCTGGCAGGTCTCGGCCTATATGCAGCAACACCCGTCCGGGGACGAACTCCGAGACATATTCATGGCCTTGCGACATAATTCACGAGTAGATTTTGAGTTGTTCAGTTTTTTTGTGCTGTGGCGGGCGTACTCCAAGGGCGACGCGGGGGCTCTGGATCTTCTCAAGGGCCAGGATGCGTGGCTGTTAGAGTATGCCTCTCGCAAGACGCGCAGAAGACG
>Ga0078972_1017742_pt1 | contig 10118 bp, 8 predicted proteins | sample YelNatPaOPGAMG01_FD_67568 | JGI IMG/M metagenome (GOLD analysis project Ga0078972, IMG submission 67568) | Hot spring thermophilic microbial communities from Obsidian Pool, Yellowstone National Park, USA - OP-RAMG-01 (SPADES assembly) (version 2) | ecosystem: Environmental > Aquatic > Thermal...
GGGGTCTCCGAAAAGGGTTAAGGCCTTTTCTGGAGCAATAAACGGGTCCCAGGAAGAAGAGGAGAAATTTTCTTGAATAAAAATCAGGACCCCGGAAAGGGCTAAAGCACTTTTCCGGGAAAAAAATGAGGTTCCCGCGGAAATGTTTCACATTTCCCCGGGGCATGATGAAGGAGGTGGAAATATGGAGATTTCTAATTGGACCAAACTGGCGGTGGTGGTGATCGTCTGTATAGCGGCCATCATTTTGGGGTATGCGGGGAAGCTGGACTCCCAGGCCGTGGTGGCTCTGCTTTCCGCAAGTCTGGGCTACGTCTTCGGGAACGCCCACGGGGTGATCTCGGCGATTTCCTCCCAAAATGCCCAGGGTTTGAGGGGATTAAACGGAAATTTAGGGAGCGCATCCTCTCAGAGCGCGGAGGGGACGTCCAGGCAATCTTCAGAAGCCAAGGAGTAAGGGAATGAAGATCGCTATAGATGCGGGACACGGAAAGGACGGGGATCCCGGGGCTGTTGGACCCTACGGAATCAGAGAAGCTGACATTACCCAAGCCCTGGCCGTTCAATTAGGGAACTATATCCTAGCCCTAGGGCAAGAGGTTTTTCTCTGCGATCGCTCCTTATATGCTTCAGAAAGAGCGGTGCAGGCCAAAGATCAGGGGTGCGACATTTTAATCTCCCTGCACTGCAACGCTGGGAGCACTCAAGCCCGGGGAATAGAGGCTTGGTTCGCCCACGGCAACGAAGAGGGAAAAAGGCTGGCCTCAGCGATCCTGGGGGTTCTGACTGCGGAAACTGGGACTTTCTCCCGAGGGATCAAGGACGACACTGATTGGCGCCCTTCCTCTGATCCCAACTGGACAGGGGGAATGGGGGTCCTGAGGTACTTCCCGGGACCAGCGGTTCTCTTTGAGCTCCTTTTTATCTCCAATCCCGTGGAGGAAAAGCTCCTCTCCTCTCCCGAATTTCAGCAGAAGTGCGCCCACGCTATCGCCTGCGGGGTGCTGGACTTCATTAATTCCTGGAAGAAGGGGAAGACTAACTCGACGCCGGCCTCGGGCTCCGATAATCCACCTTCGCTAAAGGCCATCGAACCCTTCCCGGATCTCTCCCCTACTCTGTGGGACGGTAAAGCACGAAAGATCGCCCTTCTCCTCAAGGACCTGGGGATCCTCACGGGCTATGAGGACGGGACATTCAGGCCGAATCAACCTATTACCAGGATAGAGGCGGCAAGCCTGATTTACCGCGCTCTGGCATTTTTAGGCAAGCTTTCACCACTAGAATGAGGCCACAAAAAGGAGATTCTCTATAGAGGAGTTTCTTTCTTTATCCTGCGTTGACCTCTCCCTGTGTCTTACCTGCAGCACAAAGAGAGCCGCTTACTTCTGGTCGAGCCTTAAGACAATCCTTCAGTTCCCCTCCTTTGGCCGCCGCCTTTTAGGAACCCTTCCTAGTCAATCCCTAACCTTCCGCTAACTTGCGCCTGGCTTCCCACTGCGTTGTTTTTCTTCGTCTGAGATCCACGAGAATTCTACATCAAAGGAACGTCCCCTCTTAAAAAATCTCACTTTAACATCGCCATCAACTTCAATGTCTAAAATGCCCTCGGAAAGCTTTTTGACTTCGTAACAATTGGGATCAATCTTTCCTGACAATTCCTCAAACTTCTCTACGACCAATTTGCCTAAAGACTCCGAGCAAAACTCTTCACTAGATTCCGGGAGCCAGAAACCAAAACGTACTCCCCCATACTTTTCCCCAGTTTTCGCGCTATCCCATATTCTATCTATCATTCTCCACCATACGAGGCTAATTTCGATCCCCTTTTTGATGAGTGTAGCGACAGGCACATACACGTATTCAAGATAATTAAGTTCACCCTTATCATTTCGATAGATCTGCACCAAGACGAATAACCGGTCTTCGACACCAAAGAGCTTTCCAACGTCTTCAGCTCTTTCTGGGGTTATCAATTGCGCTTCCGGTTCCCATACTAATCCTTCTTTGAATGCCCATCGCCGCGTTTCATCCAATGAGGGTACTATATCGCGAGGCAGAAACTCTGACCCCCAGAATGCTATGCCGGAGAATAACTTATATGGGTTTTCCATGATTTTCCCTCCACAACCTTCGTTAAATCATTGAACTGCACTTATTATTTTCCAGCTCTTCAAAAAGATTTCAAATTAAAGGGCTGTGGGAGAACCAGCCCGGGCAAAAAACACAAGATCTAAGGCAAGCTCATCAGCTCATGCAACTGGCCGAGGTTTTTCGTAATCGAATCCATCCCCACGGAAATTGAACTGGAAGCAAGGGTATCATTCTCCTGCATGAACTGCAGGAAGCCCTCAATCACCGTATCCATACCGACCTGTATACCGATGGCGATGTCCTGGATTTTCTGATTCTCCGGCAATTCGATGGCAGCCAGCTTGCGCTTGTCCTCCTGGAGCATGGTCACGACAGGGGCTAAGGCGATCCTGGCCGTGCTATTGGCAACGCGCAAATCGTCTTCCCACTTTTCCATCAGGTCCAGAATCTTATTAGCATAGGCCCGGGCTGCGTTTCGCAGGGCGTTGGCCTCTTCCTGAGACATTTGGGAGAGCGTCTCCACGCTGACCAGGAATTGATCAAACTCCACACCTTTAATATTGCGGACGGCCACCAGGTAGTATCCTCTCTCTCCCGGCTTGAGCATGGATTCCCTGACTTCATAATCCCCGGCACCCTGCGAGGAAGAGGAGCTATCGCTCTGATATGGCTCCTGAATCAGGGAGCCGAAGTAATCAGAGCCCACCTGCTGGCCGAGGTTCGTCAGATTCACTTTGAAACGGGGTTCCACATAGAATCTGGTATTGTTTTCCACCTCGCCGAATATCAGCAGAGTGCTGTTGTAGTCCGTCCACTCGCTGGATATCGATTTAATCTCCAAAGTAACCGGAGTCCTATGCAAAGCCAAAAACAAAGCCACAGCGATTCCCGCTAAAATAAAAACTCCCAGGACAACGAAGAGAAGCGACCGGCTCTTTTTCTCATAGACCTTCTTCTGGGGTGGAGTGAAGAAGGATTCTTTTACAGTCTCTCCACAGTTTGGACAGATCTTCATTCCCGGAAAAATCCTTGCCCCACAGCGCTGGCAAAACATAAACCTCTCCTCCCTTTGCACTTCTTCTTGCGTTTCAGACCAAAAATGAGAAAAATTCAGATATTATTGCCTTGGAAAGTTAACTTATGTCATTTATAAAAAGAAGCCTGGAAACTGTCAATATGAAAGTTTTTCTTAAGCGACCTCAAGATAGATCTTTCCTTAAGCACATGGTGAGCGGAGTACCTCCTCGGCCAGAAAATAAGACTTACCGAGTAAATATTCCTACGATTTGACTTCCTTTTCAAAGGATCTAATATTAAATGAAAAATCTTGCCAAATAAAGAAGGTGTCCTAGCTATGGGGAAAAATCAGTGGGTAGTTCCTCACGATGACAAATGGGCAGTCCGGGGAGAGAAAAATGACCGAGTCACTGCAGTTTTTGACACGAAGCAAGAAGCCATGGAGCGGGGCCGACAAATAGCAAGGAATGAAAAATCAGAACTTATCATTTGCAACAAGGATGGGACCATTAGCCAGCGGGAGAGCTACGGCCATGACCCATTCCCTCCACGAGACAAAGAACATTAGGTAATTTAACTACCGATCAAGAAGTTGTGCGGAGAAAGCGAGGAGCATCTTTAGAAGCGCACCGAGAGCTGACGGGGTCTTCAACTTTCTAATCTGTGCGGTATCCGTAACAAAAGCAAAACAGGCCGAACTAAATTGCCTCTTTAGCGGGAGTCTAATCGATTCTTTTCCTCTGACCAAGGTTTCTAAATTTGGCTTATTGGTTTTGTTTCAGAACTTCATCTCCGGAGTCCAATATCCGCAGAAATTATATCAATGGGCAATATCTCCTAGAACTTTACATGGCAGGCCTTTCCGATAAGCCATCGCTTCTTTTTAAATTGATTCTCCACCCTGTGTGTTTATTTCAGGAGATCGAGGAACTCAAAATAGCCGTGACTACCCAAGTAGTTAACGAGCTCTTGCGCAGCTTGTCTCGCTCCCAAGTCAGAGCTTTGAAGCGCGCTGGCTAAAATAGTGCGTGCTTCGTTGCGCCATGCGTAAATTTCCCAGCTATTTATTTTCCCTTCAACAAGGATTTTCAGGCATTGCACTGTCTCGTTCGGCATTTCCTGCGCAAGCGCAGCCAGTCTCTCTAATAGTACATAGTCGAGCTCGGCATAACCCGAGATTTTTAGTGCTTCAAGCAGTTGCTGAGTTGCCCAATGCTTATCAAGCTTTCCGGAAACAAACCACCGCGAGAAGGCGGCCATCTCAGCTTTATGGCTTGTCTGTACTAATTTTGCTTGAGTAAGGCGGAACTCCCATAAAGACTTTAAGCGATCAAGTATTTCAGATGATATTTCCTCTTCTGTGTTTTCCAGACTTATCCCGATGAAGGCAATGGCATGGCCTCTAATTGAATCGGAAGCTTTACGCCAAAACGCATGCAGAAGTCCATTTGGGTCGTCCATATCGAGTTTGCCTCGCCAGTAGTACACCATTAGGTGTTCTGCAAGCTCTCTGTCCGGATCTCCAGGGAGAGTATTTTTATATTCTGTTAGGCCCAGGCACTCAACCGCAACGAGATACTGATGTCGCAGAAGATCAAATACATTATCAAAAGGAGGGCAGAAAACAATATAGGCTTGCCATGCCGCTTCCCAGAATTTTCTTTGGGATTCATTCAAAGGGAAAATTTGATCAACCCGTTCTTTTGCCCATTCTGGATCCAGCAGTACTAACCAGGGAAACCACTGCCCATACACAGAACGGATTGCCAGTGAGGGATCGCGTAGAGGATCCAAATGATTCTCAAGAACTTCGCGAACTTCTGGAAATTCGGCAAATCCCTTGGCAATCCGAGCATTACCCTCTGGAAGATTCTCGAGGTGACGCCTGACCCACAAAGCATATTGAATAACAGCGTGCATTGCCGCGCCCCGAGTTTTGTTGATTGAAAGTGTCGCTGGGTCTAATTCAGATTTTGATTCATTTTCAGGAGCAGGATCCGGATCATCCGTCAAAGGTTTCAGGATGCCCCACGTCATCCTCCGCTGTCCAATGGGAATAGGTCCAACAACATCCTCTCCGAATCCCGCAGAAAGGAGGTCGGCAACCGCTCTGCGCGTCCAGCCCCAGTCGGGATCGGCTTCCAGCGGCCAAACTCGTCTCGGAATTTCTCGAGGTTGTTCTACTACCCATTGGCACAGCTTGAACACATTTGACCAATCAAAAGTGTGGTTTTGCTTTAAAGCATCGTGAAGCCCGGTAAGCAGAGCTCGGATATAGGTGGGATCCAGCCCCGTGAACTTTTCCGCCTCACTGGCAAATCGCTCAGGATCTTGGCTGACAACCGAGGAAAGGACACGACCCAGTCCTTCAGGAGAAGGAGCCATTAGGTCATGAGCGGACTCCCAAGTTTTGAGAAACTCAACAATATCAGTCACCGACGAACTCTGTAGCTCTTCAGCTCTTTTTGGGCTCGTTGGCCCAGTCCACCAAGGTGAAATGCCACCATGCTTTTCAGGCTCAGGCTCACCGAATTCTGCTACCAATGTTTTATAACGTGCTGACCATTCATCGGGAAGGTACCTCTTGATCAAGGCAAGGTGGTCCCGCTGCCACCGCCTTCGATATCTTTGCGCTTCTTCCTCAGTTGGGCGGCTTCCCGTCCAGTGCTTCTTCGCTTCTATAAACTTTTGAAGGTCAGGACCGGCATCGATCCAGCTCAGAATGAGTTGCTTGTGCTTTGGGCCAAGGTAATTAAAGCCTTTATTTAAGAGCATAACGAATTCACGGCGCACACCATCATCATCGAATAGACCCCTATTAGTTAGGCGGGCAGCCACCAGGTCGGGTGCGGCATCAGGAAAGCAACTTAAAAAATAGAGAGCGATTCGGTGAAAAATCTTCCATGGGCGTGATTCAAGCCTTTGAATGAGATCTCGAACTCTTGTCCGGTCCTTCTCTGCCAAGCTCTCTGCACCGTCACGAACTGCAGAGACGAGAATGTTCTGGAGATCATAAAAATTAGACGGCTGGTGATCCTCAAGGGAGCGACGCCAAATAGTGGAATCGTCCTCCGGACCAGAATTGTCCATGCGTCTTCTCGAAAAGCGGATAGCCGTTTCCAAAAGATCACAGAGGAGCTCAAAAGCTCGGGTTTCTGCCGCTTTGAGAAGTTCGGGGAAGTACTCTTTTAGAATGCGCCCATACTCCCAAGTCTCAAACCGTGTCCTAGGTTCGGGAAAATCGTAATAATAGGTTCCCTTTTTAAAAGCTTCCTCGGCAGCGGGATCCGGTAGGATTTCAAGAAGTACCCTTGCCAGCTCCAGGGCCTCGTCAACCTTACCTCCCCGGGCAAGATGGGCTACCAGCATACCGAGCTTCTCCGGGAGAAGAGAACGATAGGATAACTGCGCCCAGTTTTTCGCTTTTTCTAACAGTCGAGCCGCAAAATCGGGGGGCATGTTGAGTGCAGCATCGACAAAATCTTCAAGAATCATAACGTTTTCCGTATCAGGGATATGAAGTATCACATCCAACACCACTTCAGGTTTAAGAGAAGCCATTCGAGCTAAATAGCGGGATTCGGGCCAAGGAGAAAAGAAAATGGTCCCACGCTCCTTATCTCGCTGGACCCGCGGAGCATTTTGGAAAAAACCTTTTCTCTTAAGCGGCAAAATCCATTCAGGATTTTCCAAACGATCGAAAAAGTACCTGTAGTGCCCAGGATGAGCAAAAAGTGCTACCGCACGATTTACCAGCTTAGGAGTTGGCTTCTTCCAGGATTTCATCGAGTTCCTTCGTTGTTTTGAAAAATTCACATATTATTGCCTTTAAAAACTTTTCAAAAAGTTCAAATTCATGTTTAAAATTCTCCTCATCAATGCTACTATCCGTTCGACGCGGATCATGAACTTGGCTTACAAACCAGTCAGACACATCTATCCATTGGCTAATAACGGGACCCAAGTAATCCCGCTGATTCTGATAATCCGGGGAAATCGCCTCGAAAAGCCTTAAGGCAGCTTCTTTGGGTCTTTCCCGGGCCTCCAAATGCTTTTTCACCAGATTAGCAATTTTCCGGTATAATCCCCTCGGAATTGGAATTTTGGATGTTATTGGTGGGGAATTTTTAGTTACAGGGATAGATGGAAGGCCTTCCTTTTTCCATCTTTCTGCTATATCATCAACAAGATTTTTATATGGAATAGGTCCGCCACCTCTCTTACCAGCAATGAAATCCGGTAAGCTGTTAATGATTTCACGAACTGCATGTGCTACGAACCTCATCCGACCAGGAAAGCCGGGATCAAAAATCATTTTCAGCGCTCCTTCGTACAGTTCGCCTAAAGAAGGTGCATTTCTCCGGAACCAAGCCCCTAAATCTTTCCGGTCCTCTGTCCAATAACTTTCCTCATAATGGTCATTATTCATCAGAGCTCTCCCGAAATGCTTTCAGCCATATGACCGGCGCCATGCATTTTAGTTCCGCCTTAGTCTCTTTATGGGCTTTCAGGCAAATCTCCTCTATGCCTCGCTCTGAATAGAGGGACTTAAATGGAAAACAGCTTTCCCCATTACACTACGTCTCACCTTTACATTATTATAAGATCTATGCTTCAGAATTACGATGTTTTCCCTCTTAATTTAAAACTGGTTGAAACTACCTCTGTTTTATTCAGGTAGCGTTAAGATCCGCACGAAGCCACTCTTCGCCTGCCAAAAAAGGGTTGTGAATTCATTTTTCGTGATTAGGCCGAGACCATTGAAAGAAAAACCCTATAAAGTGCCAAACAGGATGCCCAAGAACGGTGGAATGCCGTGATGGAAAGCCTTTCCCAGCGTGCCAGATGAAAGATTCTGAATATACACTTTTATTCTTCAATTTTACTGCGAAGTTCATTAAGAATAGCAGATCTTCTCTTCTCCAAAAAGTTTTGTAAATCATCATTCAAGAGAGGATCAATTGCCTCTTCCGGTATGAGATGGGATTCCAAGATCGTCTTAAATCTTTCTATTCCATGTTCCTCATATATCTTCCTAAAATATTCGGAGGGTTTTTTGCTTGTCTTTTCCGCGTTGGTTGAGATTAGTGTCCTGTTGAGAATGCGATTTTCATTGTAAACTGACTTTGGAAAGATATGGTCATCTTGAATTTTTTCAATCCCGAATTGGGGTGGTTGTCCGGTTTTAAAGTCCAAAGCACCTTTGAGAACAATCATACTTATAACCCCTTTGTATATGGCGGAAGACTGTTTTTCTGTGTTTAAGTCAACTTTGTCAAATTCAAAGTCTCGGATAAAATCAGGAGTATCTCCATTCTCAGCAACCCATTTCTTAAAAGCCGTAAAATCATTAGCAGACAAGGTATCAACAGCTTGGTCGTATCTATTAGAAAAGACAGCAGACCAATACCAGCGGTTGATCTTGTCATAGTTACTCTTTGTTTCAAGTTTTTGGTTCGTTATGAAGTCAATCATAGAGGCAAGTGGTACTAGCATTGTTGTATAAGGCATCCATTTTTTAAAATCTAAAACCCCATAGCCATTTTTGATATCCGTGGTTCTTTTAAATGCAGCCTCTAATGACTCGCATGCTCTTTCCCAATCCTCTACAAAATTTTGAGGGTCTAATTCCAGGATATTTTTACGCTTTGGCTCCTTCCCCCTGAGTAAGGAGATCACTTTCAAAATAAACTCCGGAGGGATACATTCTGCAAAATTGTATTTTTCCTTTATACCTTCCCACAAGTCCCTTAATTTGATTTCACACTTATACAACCTCGCTGTCAAAAGCTCGAATACGGACAGTGGTTCACCTGTTCTGTTTATTCTCTCAAAGGTTTCAACTATTGTTTCTAAGTCGGTATCTCTCGGTAAAGAGACCATATGAATTTCACGACTTAAAAATGCATTGGTGAGTTTAATAATTTCATGGTATTTGGGATGGCCCTCAAATTCATCGATGACCTCTCCAATATCCTTAAGGAGGCTAAATGGGATAGCATTATCATTTTTGTTTATTTCGCTCAATTTTCTCTTATCGTTTATACTTACCGAAATGACTGCTTGGTTCCACTGCTTTTCAAGTGCTTTCTCTAAATCGAGAAAAAACAAATACGGGCTCTTTCTATTTTTTAACGGTATATCGGGTTTATATAAAGCGTAAAATAAGGCCGTGGTCCGTTGCTGACCATCTAATAATATTTTCACGATGGATTGCATTTGGGCATGTTTGTTTACCTTTTCAACACCTTCAATCAGACTTAAAGCAAAAGGAGACTCGTCTTTAAGTTGTTGTTCCAGCATCAACATTGAGCCAATGAAGTAACCAGCCAAAACAGAGACAATTAGCTCTCTAACGTCTTCTGGCTCCCAAATGAAGCTTCTCTGAAAATCTGGTAAGACAACACTCCCATTCACAACCTCGTTTAGAAGATCGGATACCTTAATTGTTTCGCCCATATTTTGCCTCCTCTTTTATTGCCCTGAATCCTGCCATTTCGAATAAAAATTCGCGTGTTAATGAAGTACAAAATGTTCAGGTGACACGAGCAGTGGGCTGGCATAATTATACGGAACCATTGCCATACTTTGGTAGTGCAAAGGAAACTGTAACACTTTTACATTCCAAGCAGTTCCCGAATACATCCTGATAGAAAAAGGGTAGCGGAGCTTGGCTGGTGCCAAAGGCGGGGTTCCTTATATTAAGTGGAGAGAAGCCCACGGCTGCGCTCTATGGAGGAGGAAGATAGGCTTTCTCTTTGGCCTGTATCAGTCCGGGGAGGTTGTAGAGGACGGTGATCTGCTGGGACTCTTGGTCCCAGAGAACCTGAGCCCCCAATGATTCCGCCACAAACCTCAAGGGGAGCATGGTCCTTCCCGGTGGGATAACCAGGGGCACAACCTGGGGATTGGAAGGATCGAGGGGGATAGTGGCGGTGGTGGTGGTGAGGGAATTGTAATAGAGGGTGGCGGTGGTCACTCTGGCCTCAGGCTGATTGATCCAGAGC
>Ga0078972_1017746_pt1 | contig 10115 bp, 5 predicted proteins | sample YelNatPaOPGAMG01_FD_67568 | JGI IMG/M metagenome (GOLD analysis project Ga0078972, IMG submission 67568) | Hot spring thermophilic microbial communities from Obsidian Pool, Yellowstone National Park, USA - OP-RAMG-01 (SPADES assembly) (version 2) | ecosystem: Environmental > Aquatic > Thermal...
TGATAAGGAAGATATTGAATATCTTTCTTCTTTTCTAAAATCAAAAGGGCATGAGGTTGATTTGATTTATCATCCAGGCTCCGGTGAGGTTGAGAGGAGAATAAATTTTATAGAGAAACTCCACAATATAATAGGGATTGAAGATTTCATGCTGAAAAAAGCCGAAAAATTTGAGCCAGATATTATTGCCTTTTCTTCTCCTACAAATCTATTTCCCTGGGTAAAGAAAATGGCTAAAAAATTAAAGGATGCGTTAAAGCTTCCGGTTATAGTAGGGGGTCCACATGCGACATCGGTTCCCGATTATGTCCTCATGCAGGATGGGATAGATATGGTCTGTATAGGAGAGGGTGAGGAGGCTATGCTTGAACTTGTAAATTCCATTGAAAAAGGTGAAAAAAGGACTGACATAAAGAATATATGGTTTAAGGTGGATGGAAAAATTATAAAAAATCCTGTGAGACCATTGATAAAGGACCTTGATTCATTACCCTTTCCTGACAAAGAGATTTTTGACCAGTATGGGGTAATAAACGGAAGGTTATACATAATGACAGCAAGGGGATGCCCCTACCTCTGTTCTTATTGTTATACTAATATATGGCGAAACCTTTACAAAAATGGGGGGCCTTTTTACAGAAGGAGAAGCGTGGAGAATGTGATAGAGGAGATTGAGTATCACTTAAAAAGGAAAAACTATGAGGAGATTTATTTCTACGATGATATATTTACCTTAAATAAGGCATGGCTTGAAAGGTTTGCAGAAATATACCCATCTGAAATAGGGATAAAGTTTAAGGCACTCATTCATCCGGAGCACATTGATGAGGAGACAGTTTTATTGCTGAAAAAGGCAGGTTGTTATTATGTGGATATAGGTATTGAATCTGGAAGTGAGAAAATAAGAAGGGAGGTTTTGAATAGAAAGGTTTCAGATAAAAGCATAGTAAGAGCCTGTGAGATGTTCAAAAATGCGGGAATAAAGGTCTGCACCCTGAACATATTTGGAATTCCCGGTGAAACGATGGATGATATGAAGAAGACTGTTGAGTTGAATTTCAGGATAAGACCCGATGGAGCAATAACAAGCATAATGTATCCATTTCCTGAAACCGAGATATACAGGCATTGTCTTTCAAAAGGATTGATAACAGAAAAGGAAAAGGCAATAGTGTATGAAGGATACGGTTCATACAAGGAACCTCCCCTGATAAAAAACGGGATTTCCCCATCAATTATCTACAAATACATGAGGCTCCTTCCATTTGCTGTAAAACTTCCTGCTCCTCTTGGGAGGTTTCTGTTCAAACTTCCATTTCCAAAATTTACAGACCTCATATTTTTACCGTTCATCTCCATAAAAAGGAATTTCATAATAAGATTGAAAGAGCTTATTTCAGGCATTATCATTTCCTGGAGGAAATATCTTTTAGAGAGGTAAACCTATTTCTCAGAGTGGCTCTTTATTGTTTCTTTCAGAGAATCCGGTAAGTCCGGAAGGGATAAAAGTTTTTCAAAGATTTTTTGAGCAATCTCCCTTTCTCCGGATTTCAAAGCGGATAATCCGTAAAGGAGAAGAATCTCCGCGTCGTCGGTGTTTTTGAATTCACCAAGAAGGTTGAAAGCTTTTCTTTCAAGTCCGAGTTTCAGGTATAAATTGGCAAGGAGAAGGATTGTTGTTTTCTCTTTTTTTAAATTGAAGCAGTATTCTGCCCACTTTAGGGCTTCAATCATATTTCCAGAGCCTTCGCAGGCACGGGATAGGAAAAGGCATACATTTTTATTGGATGGATAAAATGTAAAAGCGGAAAGCAAAAATTTTATAGCTTCTTCGTTCATTCCCTTGTTCAAATAATATATCCCCATTTTCATATAGGCATCCGGATATACCACTTTTGTTTTTAGCGCCTCTTCAAGCTCCTTAAGGGCGGTGGTTTCATCCTTTCTTGAAAAATATGTTGCTGACATGAATGTATGCCATCTTGATTTTGCCATCTCATCAACAGATTTTGCATATTTAAACCATTCAATGGACAGAAAAGAAAAAACAATAAGAACAGGTAGAATTTTTATTCCTTCTTTCATAGTGATTTCTTCATCAAATCAAAGATGATGAGGATAAAACATCCAAGAATTCCTATTCCACTTAAAATTCCGCCAGGAAGAATCCACCATGGTTTGAAAACAAACCTGACATTATGTTCGCCATTTTCAATGGGGACTGCCCTTATAAATCCATAAGCCCTTAGAACCTTCTCTTCCTTTCCATCAACATAAACCTTCCATCCAGGATAGTATGTATCTGAAAGAACGAGAAAGGCACACCCCCCTTCTACATGGGTTTCCACAATCACCTCTTCATCTCTATATTCAACAATTCTTGCAGAACCCTGACCGCCAGAGCATCGGACATTTTCCTCAATTAGAACACCTTCAAGCGGGTTATACCCATTTTTGATAAGTTCAGATGCCTCCTTCCAGTTTGAAACCAGTTTTGAACTTCCGACAACAAATACCCTTTCAAGCACATCCCTGACTTCAAAAATTGTAATCACACCTACTTCTTTTACTTTATAAAGCAATTCTTCCGGGATTTTTATCTGCTCTGCATTTGAACTCACAATCCTTTTGACTCCGAGGAGGCGAGCAACCGGATAGGAAAGGTCTTCAAGGGTAAAAGTCCTTACCGGAAACCCCTTTATCTCAGGCTTTGTTCCTATTATGTAATAGTCGGGTATAAGTCCTTCATAACCATCAGTAGAGTAAATCTGGAAAATCATATAAAGGTTCAATCCAATATCGGAAGAGGTTCTGTAGAGGTCAGATTTTTCCTGTGAAAGGTATTCCCATTTTAAATCAGGAACTGAACATGGTCTGTTGAAAGAAAAGGACAGAGGCAATAATTCAACCATTGAAATGAGGATTAAAGAGAGACCTTTAAGATAAGGAGGCATTTTTATAAAGAATGTGTAAACAATAACAAATATAATAAGGATGGGAGAAAAAATTCTTATGTTTCCGAAACTCATCCATGGAAGGGGGAGAATTTTTCCATAAATGATTAAAGCAAAGATTACACTTCCAAGGGAGAGTAAAGAGGCAATAAAAATTGAGAGCCATTTTTTCACATTTGATGGGTTATTCAGTAAAACCTCTGCTCCTGTAGAGGAAAGAACAGAGGACAGAAAGGCAATTACAGGTGGAAGAGCCACGAGGATTGCTAACCTTTTAAAAGACGGAAGAAACGAAAGGATATAGTTTATCGGGGTGTGGAGATAGGAAAGGAAAAAAATTGCATAGAGAAAAAGGTAAAGTTGTGTTTCTTTTTTTTCTCTCAGATTTAATGCTGAAAGGATGAGGAGAAAGAAGGATAAAATTCCGGTAAATCCTGAAATCACAAATGGGTCAAACGGAGGGTCTGTTTCAGGATTTATATCCAGTGAGCTTCCCGGAAAAATCGGAGAAAAAAAGTTTATTACCATTAAAGCGATTCTAAACACCTATGGGAATCTTCTACCGAGAACATCAAGGTCCTTTCCCCTTTGCTCAGATGAAAGGGATGAAAGTTCTATCGTGGGGAGGATTTGAATAGATGAGATGAGAAACCCTAAAAGAAGTATGAGAAAAAAAGAGGCTGTTATTTCCTTATAATTTTTTGAATTCGTCAGCATTTTGAAAAGGAAGACTGAACCAAATATGAGAAGGGAAAAATATGCTGAGGGAAGATACCTGCCGAGGAGTATCAAAGCAAGAAGGAAGCCACCTATTGCAATCCAAATTTCACTTTTCTCATTGACAGCTTTTTCGTAGGAAAAAAGTAGAAATGGAAGATAGGCGAATGTGGAGATGTAAAACTCTTCGGGAATATGACCTGTGATAGGGAGACTGAAGGAATATACAAAACCTCCGAATAATGAAGGATAAAAAGAAAGGGATAATTTTCTAAGATAGAGAAACATAAAAAATCCGGTTAAAATAAGATGAATAAATACAAATAAGTCCCTTGCCTTCCATGGAGAAAAGAGGCTGTGAAGAATTATTCTTACGGGATTTAAAAAACCATTCTGACCATCTGCAAATACAGGATGACCGGAAAGGATGTAAGGGTTCCAGAGCGGGAAATTGAAATTCTTTATTTCTCTGTTAAGATAATAATCCGTGAGAAAGAAGTAATACATTCCATCCCATCTTGTAGCAGTGGATGAGAACATCTTTTTTTCTTTTGGAGGGTAAAGAAAATTCTGGTCTATCAGGTCAAAAGGCGTCCATGTTTTGTTCTGAAGCAAAACTGGCATGAATAATATAAAATTTATTCCTCCGTAGAAGATAATTGCGTAAACAAGTTCCCTTCTCATCATGATTATTTTATTACATCGGCGTATCTTCCTTCAAGGATTTGTATATGGGGGAAGTTATTCTTCTTTTGTTTATCTATGTTTTAAAAAATTTTAGAAGGCTTAATTCCAAAGCGAGATTTTTCAACACAACTTTTTGATTTTTGTCATTTTTTGATATATTATTTAATAATGGATTTAAAGCTTATTTCAATGATGGAGAGGTGGAAATACCATCTGTTATTGCTTTTTGCACTTATTTTCCTTGCAGTTAGTGGCATAGAGCTTGGTAAAATTCTGGACCTGTTTGTGTTGAGAAGCATTAAAGTTTCCGAAATGGAAGATAAAGTAGAAACAGGTGTGAGAAAAAAAGAAAGGGTTAAGCCGCCGCTTCAGGAGTTCATTACGGGTTCAAGCCCTTTCACAGAAAATCCGGTTCTACCTTTAGAAATCACAGGGGAGGTGGCTGCTACTCCTTTGAACCTGACCCTTGTTGGCACCCTTGTGGGAGAGGCTTCAATAGCCATTATAAAGAACAATTCTACAGGGACCACTGACCTTTACAGGGAAAACGATTACCTTCCACAGGACGGAGCCCAGATTTATAGAATAGAGCCCACAAGGGTTTTGATAAGAAGAGGAGATAGTATAGAGAGCCTGGAACTTTTTGAAAAATTTACTGTTTCCACAGAATCTCCCTCCGAACTTAAATTGGGAATTCCTCCCAGAGAGGAAAGGCGGGGAAGGCAGTTTACAGGCGGAGAGGTGGATGTAAATGTTAGACAGGTTGGAGAGGGAAAGTTTGAGGTGAGCAGGGATGACATTGAGAAGGCAACATCCAATTTGGGACTCATGATGACACAGGCAAGGATTGTTCCGAACATTGTTGCGGGCGAGATAAAGGGTTATAAGATATTTGCCATAAAGCCAGGAAGTATATATGATAAGATAGGAATTCAGAACGGAGATGTTATAGAGAGGATAAACGGAATGGAATTGACGACACCGGAGAGCGCCCTTCAATTCTTTCAGCAGTTGAAGAATGAGACGAGATTTGTGATAGACCTTGAAAGAAACGGTCAAAAACTTACATTCACCTATAATATAAGGTGAGACGGAGGAAAGTATGAAAATCATTGCAGTTGTTCTCATCACAATTTTTTCCCAGACAACCCCGCAGGTGGCAAAGAAAAGCAGGACAGTGAATATCAACATGAACAATGTGGATATTCAGCAACTCATAAAACTCATGAGCGACCTCACAGGGGAAAGCTTCATGCTTGACCAGAAGGTGCGAGGGAATATCACAATAATCTCTCCAAAAGAGGTTACAGTTGAAGAGGCATTCCGTATTTTTGAGTCAGTCCTTGAGGTAAACGAACTGACCCTTGTGAAGGTTGGGAAGATATACAAAATTGTTCCTGCGAGGGAGGCAAAGGAGCACAGGATAAGGACAATAATAGGAAAGGAGAAGGTTTTTCCTGAGGACATATTCGTCACTCAGGTTATTCCATTGAAATATATAGATGCGAATGAAATGGCAAATGTTTTGAGGGGTCTGATTTCAAAGTTTGCAAACCTTCAGGTATATGCTCCGACAAACACACTGATTCTGACAGAAAAAGCCTCAAACCTTGATAGATTGATATTGATAATAAACGAACTTGACAGGGAAATATACACTCCAAAAATTGAGGTAATACCTTTAAAATTTGCCTCTGCAGATGAGGTTTCAAAACTCCTTTCACAGCTTTATCAAACAGCAGGAGGAAGTATTAAAAGGGGAAGAACAGGCGCTCAACAAGGACAGCCTTCTGCAGAGATATCAAAGATTATACCTGAACCGAGGACAAATTCACTCATTGTTGTTGGAACCGATGCAGATATAGAGGCTTTGAAGGACCTGATAAAAAGACTTGATGTCCCAATTGCTGTGGGAACCGGGCAGATTCATGTGGTTTATTTATCCTATGCGGATGCAACAAATCTCGCATCCACGCTCTCTGCCATTGCACAGGGTGGAGCAGCAAGGGCTGCTCCCCAGCCCGGACAGCCTCCCTCTGTTCAGCTTGAAGGGGGTGTAAGAATAACTGCGGACAAGTCAACAAATTCCCTTATAATAATAGCAACTCCATCGGATTTTGAAACTTTGAAATCCGTGATAGCAAAGCTTGACATACCGAGAAAACAGGTGTTCGTTGAAGCGCTCATAATGGAGGTTTCCCTTTCAAAGATGAGGGAACTCGGTCTCTCTTTTCATGCCGGTTATCAGACAAAGGAGGGAACCGCAACATTTATAGGCGGAGAATCGGTTGGAGGAATTCCAACGCTCGTCCTTGACCCAACAGCCTTTGCAAATCTGACAGGACTTTTCGCAGGTGTTATAGGAGAGACAATAACAATAACAACAGAAAAAGGGGTGTCTATAACCATACCAAGCTTTGCAGCATTTTTAAGAGCCCTTCAGAGGGATACAGAGGTGAATGTCCTCTCAACTCCTCAACTTCTGACACTTGACAATGAAGAGGCGCAGATAACGGTTGCCCAGAATGTTCCATTCCCAACCGGTCAGGCAGTTGGAGCAGGTGGTGTGACAACGCAGACAATTCAGAGGCAGGATGTGGGTATAACATTGAAAATCACTCCTCAGGTAAATCCAGGAAGCGATGAGGTAAAACTCAAAATCTATACAGAGGTTTCGGATGTGGCATCTGGTCCGGAGGGATTGAATGTAAATGTTTTGGGCATAACCACATTCAAGAGGTCAGCCCAAACAGTAGTTACTGTGAGGGATAAAAACACGGTCGTGATAGGAGGGCTTATAAGGGACAGCATAACAGACAGTGAGGTAAAGGTTCCATTTCTTGGAGACATTCCTGTGATAGGATGGCTCTTCCGCTCAAAATCAAAGAGGGTAGAAAAGACAAACCTCCTTTTGTTTATCACTCCTTACATAATATCAACTTCAGAAGACCTCACAGCCATAAAGGAGAAAAAAATTGAAGAGGGGCTTGAGTTCAGAAAGAGATATACTGGAGAAACAAAGGAGTATGAGAAGAAAACAAAGGAAATGAAAAAAATTCCAGCCCCTGAGGTCCAGCCATCATATCCGTCAGTTGAAACATCACCTGTGACACCTCCTCCAGTAGAAAGCTATCCTTCACCTGAAACCCACCCATCCTATCCAGAAGTTGAAACTCCCCAGATAATTCCAGAATTTCCCTCTCCTGAAACAATACCATCCTTCCCTTCTGAAGAGACCGAACCTTCTTTTCCGCCATCTATAACAGAATAAAAATGAAACTCGGCGAGATAATAAGAAAAATTAAAAACATTCCAGAGGAGGAGATAGAAAGAGCAGCGTCAGCAGCTGCGGAAAGGGGAGAAAGGATAGGCGAGGCACTTTTAAGGCTAAAACTCATAACAAAGAAGGAACTCGCCAATGCCCTCGCACTCCAGTTCAACCTTCCATTTGAAAAGGATATAAATCCTGATGCAATATCTGACGATTTAATAGAGGGATTACCAATCCAGTTTGCCAAAAACTTTGTCCTGCTTCCAATTGAAAGAATTGACGGCGGGATAAAGGTTGCCATATCCGACCCCCTTGACCTGTATCCCTTAAATGACCTTTCAATTTTTTATGGAGGAGTTCCAATAGTCCCTGTTATAGCGTCTCCCGATGATATTATAGATGCAATAAACAAGGTCTATGACAGAAAGACAAAAAGAACAGATGTGATGGTTGAAGAGATAGAAGGGGGTGTTGAAGAGATTCAGGAGTTTGATGAACCAATAGACCTCCTTGATGAGGTTGATGAGGCACCGATAATAAAGCTTGTTAATAACCTTCTATTTCAGGCTGTTCGCTCAAGGGCAAGTGATGTCCACTTTGAACCCTTTGAAAAGGATGTGGTTGTCCGATTTAGAATTGATGGCGTCCTTCATGAAATCATGAGGGTTCCAAAAAAGGCGCACGCAAGCATGGTTTCAAGGGTTAAGGTTATGTCGTCATTAAATATAGCAGAAAAAAGGCTCCCACAGGATGGAAGGGCGAGAATTAAAATAGCAGGGAAGGACATTGACCTTAGGGTATCCGTTGTCCCGACATCTTATGGAGAGAGGGTTGTTATGAGGCTTCTTGACAGAAGCTCAATGATGCTCCCCCTTGAAGAGATAGGGCTGAAGGGACAAAAGCTTGAAAAACTATTAAAGATAATAAACATGCCTTACGGGATATTTTTGGTTACAGGTCCAACAGGTTCAGGAAAGACTACGACCCTGTATGCATCCATTGCTAAACTCAACAGGGAGGAAAAAAATATAATAACCATTGAAGACCCGGTTGAGTATCAATTAAAGGGAATAGGACAGATACAGGTAAATCCTAAAATAAATCTCACATTCGCACAGGGCTTGAGGTCAATTTTGAGGCAGGACCCTGACATAATAATGGTCGGAGAGATAAGGGACCTTGAGACCGCAGAGATAGCAATTCACGCCTCCCTTACTGGGCATCTCGTATTTTCAACCCTCCACACGAACGATTCTGCAGGAGCAATCACAAGGCTTATAGATATGGGGGTTGAGCCTTTTCTTGTGGCATCATCATTAATAGGAGTTCTTGCCCAGAGGCTTGTGAGAACTATATGCCCTTTCTGTAAAAAACCCTATAAGCCATCATCCGATGAAATAAAGGAATTGAAGGGAGCGAGAGTTCTTTACAGGGGTGAGGGATGCGAACAGTGTATGGGAACAGGCTACAGGGGTAGGACAGGTATATTTGAATTGCTCATCGTTGATGACGATATAAGGGCACTTATAGCAAAAAATGTTCCCACAAATGTTATAAAGAAAACTGCTGTTGAAAAGGGGATGGATACGCTGAGAGAGGATGGAATAAAGAAGGTCATGGAGGGAATAACAACCCTTGAGGAGGTAATAAGGGTTACGCAGGAAAGGATTGAGGAGATAGAATAGGATTTAGGAATGCCGATATATGTATATAAGGGAGTTGATTCAGAAGGCAGAAATAAAAGGGGTGTTGTTGAGGCTGATAATCCAAAACTGGCAAGGGAAAAATTAAGACTTGAAGGAATTTTTCCTCTTGAAATAAAGACAGGGGAGAGGACATCCGAATTACTGCAGAAAATCAAACAGATAAAACTCCTTAAAAGAATTACAGGCGAGGATATAACCCTTTTCACTGCCCAGCTTTCAACCCTTTTGAACTCAGGAATGCCCCTTTATGAATCCCTTTCAGCAATCCTTGAACAGACAGAGGATGTCCGCTTCAAATCAGTTGTGTCAAAACTAAAAGATGCGATAAACGAAGGGCAATCCCTTGCGGATGCAATGGAGAAGTGCAACGGCGTATTCAGCCCACTTTATATAAACATGGTGAGGGCAGGTGAATCAAGTGGTTCACTGGATATTGTGCTCATGAGGCTCTATGATTATATGGAATCTCAATCCGTATTGAGGAGGAAGGTTCTTACTGCAATGATATATCCCGTCATAATTCTTCTCGTAATGATAATCGTTATATGGGTTTTGATGAGTTTTGTAATTCCAAGGATTACGAGAATATTTGAAGACATAGGGCAGTCACTCCCTTTATACACGAGGATTCTCATAGGAACCTCAAACTTTATTTCAAAATGGTGGCCACTGATTTTGATTTTTATCGCCCTTATTTTTTATCTTTTCCGAAGGTTCAAAAACTCTCCTGAAGGAAAAAAGAGGATTGACCTTTTCAAACTTCGCTTCCCTGTGTTCGGG
>Ga0078972_1017748_pt1 | contig 10113 bp, 8 predicted proteins | sample YelNatPaOPGAMG01_FD_67568 | JGI IMG/M metagenome (GOLD analysis project Ga0078972, IMG submission 67568) | Hot spring thermophilic microbial communities from Obsidian Pool, Yellowstone National Park, USA - OP-RAMG-01 (SPADES assembly) (version 2) | ecosystem: Environmental > Aquatic > Thermal...
CCGAAAAGTTCGAAGGCAAAAGTCTCGAAGCACTCGCTGATCTGCAATTTCGGCGCAGATTATCCAATATTATACTCGGCTCCAAAGGCCGCACTCTGGTGACAAATTGAGCAAACTCGCAGTCTGAAAATCTTCGCAAAAATGATCGATTTCTCCATATAGTAATACAATTTGGGTGTCTTGGTCGGGGCAGCCGGCGAGATTTTCGGGCTAAACGTCGTAATACAAGAAGAATTCGTAAGGATGCGGACGCAGGCGAAGAGCATCCGATTCTTTTCTCTTGGTGGCAATCCACATCTCGAGAAAATCGCGGGTGAAAACGTCGCCCTTGAGCAAAAACTCGTGGTCGCGTTCGAGAGCTTCCACAGCGTCAACCAGGCTTCCTGGTACCTGGGGCACTTTTGACAACTCCTCGGGGGGCAATTCGTAGAGGTTTTTGTCCATCGGTTCGCCAGGATCAACCTTGTTCAAGACACCGTCCAATGCTGCCATCAACAATGCTGCATAACAGAGATACGGATTTGCGCTCGGGTCGGGGGGGCGGTACTCGATCCGTTTTGCCTTGGGGCTGTCGCTGTACATTGGGATGCGGACTGCTGCGCTGCGGTTTCGCGCGCTGTAAGCCAGATTAACGGGCGCTTCGTAGCCCGGCACCAGACGCTTGTAACTGTTGGTCGTCGGACTGCACAGTGCGCACAACGCTCTTGCATGCTGCAAAATGCCGCCGATGGCGTAAAGGGCTGTCTGGCTCAACCCGCCGTAGAGCGTGCCCGCGAACAGCGGCTTGCCCTTTTTCCAAAGACTCAAATGAGTGTGCATTCCGCTTCCGTTGTCACCGAACAACGGCTTGGGCATGAAAGTGGCGGTTTTCCCATGCTTAAGAGCGACGTTTTTCACTATGTACTTGAAAAGCATCATGCGATCGGCAGTTTTGACGAGCGTGTCGAACCGAAAATCTATTTCCGCCTGGCCGGCAGTTGCGACCTCGTGATGCTGTTTTTCGACGGGGATGCCGAGCTGCTCCATTACAAGACACATTTCGGTTCTAAGATCGTTGAGTTTGTCCGAAGGTGGAACGGGAAAATACCCTTCTTTGTGTCTGATCTTGTAACCGAGGCTTGGATCCTCTTCGCGGCCCGTGTTCCAGACCGCTTCATCGCTGTCCACCTTGTAAAAAGTGCCATTGCTCTCCGCCCCGTACTTGACGCTGTCGAATATGAAGAATTCGGCTTCAGGACCGAACACTGCGCTGTCGGCCACGCCGGTGCTGGCAAGGTACTTTTCGGCTTTTTGCGCGATGCCACGGGGATCACGCCCGTAAGGTTCCTTTGTACCCGTCTCGGCTATTGTGCATGTCAGCGACAATGTTGGCACGCCGCAGAACGGGTCCATGAACGCCGTGCAAGGGTCCGGCATAGCAAGCATGTCCGAGGCTTCAATCGATTTCCAACCTCGAATCGAGCTTCCGTCAAATCCTATCCCCTCAGCAAAAACCTCCTCGTTCAGTTCCCCTATGGGACAGGTAAAATGCTGCCATGTCCCAAACGGATCAACGAACTTGATGTCCATCATTTTGGCTCCGTTTTTGCGAGCCATCTCGATCACTTGTTGTGGCGTTGTCGTGTCCATATTCAAAACTTGCCGGGTCTTGTCCCGGGAGACCGTTGGCCAATCGTCGAGATTTCTCTTCCTGCACGCAAGCAAACTTTGACATGGGCGCCTTCGATCGGGTGAACACCGGAATTGGCGCACGTCGCTATGCGTGGCCCGGAGGACGGGACTGTACGCCCTGCCTGATGCAAGGCTTTGTAGTACAATATTGGAGAAGCTGGACGGCAATCGCAGATTGGCGGATCGTTCGACACTTATGGCTTCAAGCCGTTTGGCCATTGGTCCCAATCTCATTTGCCCCGACCCGGAAATCCCGCCGCCTTACCAGAACAAGGCTCCAAGACTTCATTCCGGCGAGATTTCCGGTTTAGGCCAAGTTTAGCACAGGGCGCCCGTGAGGCTTTTCTTGAACTGATAAGACAAGACAGGCTATGAATCTCGGAATCCGAGAGCGGTCTGCGGGCTACGCGTTCCGGAAGTGCATTCATGGGCGAACTCAAACAAAAGTCCAACGAACGATTGACGAGGTTGGGTTTTGTGTTACTTCTGGCCGGTATAATGCTCGAGCCGGTTAGCGGCGCCGACGCAAGGCCGCGCATCAGGGCCATCGCAAAAACAAAACGAATCGCGGCGCACCAACTAAAGGTCGAAGGTGTGACACCCACGGAAATAACCGGCACTCTGAAGCTCCCGTATTTTTCGGGGTTGTTGGTGACGGTTCTCTGGGATGATTTCCGACGCGCGAACACGGCTGAACCGGGCATTGGAGAACCGCTGATCGGCTCCGAATGGCTGTTGATCGGGACCGGCGGCGAATTGCCCAGTCGGTGGGGGATGATCAAAGACGGCTACTTGACCGCGAGCCAGTTTGGTTTGAGCAAAACGGTCTATGCTTGTCAGCGGCTTCATACGGAACCCGTCAGGCTGGATGCCGTGTTCCGGTGGGAAATGATTGCACAAGACGGCGCCGACGGCACGTTTGTGCTTGCTGTCGGTCCGGATGAAGGGTCGAACTGGATACGCGACCTTGTGCACGTGCGCTTTCGCCGGAACGCCGTCATATACGACACGATCAGGGGCGGTGTAATGCGGTCTCAGGTGGCTTTGAAGCGATTCGAGGAAAACCAGCTTGCGTATGGAGTTGACCATCATGGCACGGTGATTCTTGACTGGGATGCACCCCGCATAACGGTTTACCTGAATGATGAACTTATGTTTACGTGCAGCGACGCGGCAATCCTAAGGCTTCGTGGCACTCGGGCTTTTTGGGAAATGTACTACGGCTCGGAAACGCCGAAGAGCAAGATCATGATCGGCGGTGCGGCTGCGCACACCCGAGCGCCATATTGGTCCAATACGACACACAGCGGACGTATGACCCACTGAACTGGTCGGTCTGAACTGCTGTTCTGGAGAATCCGCGTAGCGATCGCCAATTCAGATCTCAGTAAGAGCGACTTTCTCGCGCAGAACGGCTCCCAAGTTCAATTCCTGCTTTTGCCGGCACTCGTTGCGAGTCTGGAACTGCCTTCTCCTTCCAATGATGTGAAGCTTCACAAGAGTTGCTGGGTGGCAGGGCTGTTCTTGTCGTAATTATCCGGGAAGGTGGACCCGACATGGACAGATTACGCCGAGAAAACCCGCCGCTTTAGAACAACACCTCGCTAACACCCCGACCCCGTTCGACTGCGGAATCGAGCCGGGACGGTGCCCAGATATGGGGACAGACACGGAATTTGGAGTGGCCTATTTTGAGGGATGCATGATGCGCCTCCTCAATCTTGCCTTCTGCAGCGACATAATCACACGATTTGATGTGCATAATCCTGCCGCGCGCAGATGACGCGACGCGTCACAGAACCAAAATGGCAACCTGTCGCTTCGACGCGTAAAACCACACTCCGCTGACAACCACTTTGTATCCGTTTCCAGCGACAGTGAAAAATCAAACAGCCAACAGTCTGCAAGCTCTGGGACAGCATACTGCCGGTGCAAACCATGCTATATTGGAAAACCTGCGCAACAACCGCAGATCAACGGATCGTTCGAGACCTTTGGCGCCAAACCGTTCACCCAAGTATGCCAACATCATCTCCCCAGTGGGCGACGAAGTCGCCCTGTTCAGCGCGGCGCGACAGAGCACCACGCTCGCAACGAACGCCTTCATCTCGCTGTGAGCATCCGGTTGCGGCTGCGCTGCACTACGGTGAGTTTTGGTCAAAGCTCAGCGGTCGCCGGCGCGTTTGAGCGGGTCCCAGTACCTCGAGTTCACAAGCCCCTTTGCGTCGCCGAAAGCGGGGTCGCGGATTGGGTTGATTTGACCTTCTTTGCGGGCCTCGGCGTGGGCGTCGGCGAATACGGCGACGCCTGTTTTCAGATGGCGGATGACGTCCATGCCTTCGAAACTCTTGTACTGGCTGTTTGCGGGGTCCATGCAAGCCCATGGCCACCAGCAACTGCTGCTCCACATGCCGTCTGCTTTGGGCATTGAATCGCCGATCATGAAACAATCTGTTGGCGTGACTATCGAGGTGCGTTTGAACCACGGTTTGGTGGTGAACCGTACGCCACCGACGGTGAGATCGCCGGAGTCATACGGCCAGAGAGAAAGAAACCAACTGTTGATGCCATACCCGACGTAGTGGCAGTCAAATCGCCACTGCCATTTGATGTTATTATCAACACGCGGTCCTTTGAGTGCCGGGCAACGAAACAAATTCGACTGATTTTGTGCGTAACCGATTATGGTTGTGCCCCACCAATTCGTGCGGGACGGGACTTCGTCTGTGGTATTCAGATTCTGGTTCCTGTGAGCGGGGAAGGTGTCGTTGTTGTCATCGGTGTACAATTGCATGAAAAGAGCAACCTGTTTGAGGTTGTTCATGCAGGACATTCTGATGCCTTTTGCCTTGGCACGTGCAAGAGCCGGCAGAAGCATGCCGGCGAGGATCGCAATAATTGCAATTACGACAAGCAACTCGATCAGGGTGAAGGCGGCTTTGGAGCGCCGTGAACTCGGGCTGGAACTCGATGCGATTGGTTTCATGGGACCAATGGTTAAGTTACTTATGCCATGATGCTGGTTGGTGCGCCAGCAAAAACGTCGGGCCAAAATGAGAAAGGAGCGAATTCTCAGCTGTTCTGTATAGTTATAGTGAAGAGTCCATCATATTCGCGAAGATTTTCCGACTGCAAGTCCGGTCAATTTCTCGGCATCTGCTTCCCTGGCAGCGAGTAGTGCGGTCACCACAGTGCGGCCTTTGACCACAATATTGGAAAATCTACGCTGCAGTCACAAATCAACGGATCGTTCGAGACCTTTGCTGGCAAACTACTCAACCACCGATACCACACGCATCTCCCCTTGGGCGACGAAGTCGCCCCATTCAGCGCGGCGCGGCGGAGTGCCAAACCTGCAACGAACGCATTTATCTCGCCGCGGTCATTCGGTTGCGGCTGCGCCGCGCTGAGGGGTTCGACCGAACCGCGCAGGCACAACGCGCGTCCAACAGGTCGCGCCGAACCTTTCGAGGAAACGTTTTTGAACCCGCACCGCGGCGTTTTCGTCAGGGAAGAAAGCGAAAGTGGATGATCCACTGCCAGACATCATGGCGGCGAGGGCGCCAGATTTTAGCAGGAACTCCTTGTAAAGTTGCAGTATGGGGAACTTGGCAAAGACGGGTGATTCGAGGGCGTTGTAGAGCTCTGACATTGCGGCGTGAAGGTCGCCATCTCGCAGCGAACTGACCATTCGCTCGGCTCGGCCCGGTGTTCCATTGAGCGCAGTGGGGAATCGCTGCAGAGCCTGGTAGGCCCATCGCGTTGACACCCCAAAACCCGGGTACACCAGAAACAACCAGAGCGGGTCGAGCACTTCAAGCTGTTCCAGGTGTTTGATCTGTTCGCCCCGACCGGTTGCAAGGGCCGGCGCGGGATCCAGGAAGAACGGAACGTCAGACCCCAGGGAGGCAGCGATCTTGTGAAGAGCGGCTGCATCCAATGGCTCTCCGAAAAGCCGGTTGAGCCCGACGACCGTTTGGGCAGCGTCGCTGCTGCCACCGCCGAGGCCGGCGGCGACGGGTATGTTTTTGCAGAGACGGATGCGGATGCCGGACCGAATCTTTGTGCTTTGGAGGAAGGCTTCGGCTGCGCGGACGACCAAATTGGCAGAGCCTGTTGGGAGAGTGTCGTCGCTGCAGAAAAAACTGATGCTCTCCGGTGCGGCGTCAAGTTCGAGTTGGTCGAAGACCGGGACCGGCCACATGATGGTTTCCAACTGGTGAAACCCGTCGGAGCGGCGCCCCAGTATGTTGAGCAACAGATTGATTTTACACGGGGCCAGGAGTTGAATCGGCATAAATGGAAAAGGCGCCAACAACACTGTTGGCGCCCGGTGAAGCGAATTTGGCGGTTAGTAATCGAATATGCGGAATCTGCTGCCTGGCACGAACGGTAAAACGTCGCCGCCCGCATAACCTGTTGCCGCATCAGGGCCGACCGTTGGATCCGCAATGAGCCGGGGTTTGTCGCTGTCCGGGAAAACTGGATCAACGGTCATGTCGGGATAAATGGGGTTGTTCGGTTTCAACACCGGGTCGTAGCTTGGGATTGGGAACGTGGCGACCTCGTACAATCCGACTGCAGTTCGGACGACGCTGCGGTTGAACCCGCGGATGACGCCTGTTGTATAGGCGACCGCGGGGCCATCCCACAGCGCAGTTTGCTCGACCGATCTGCGGATTTCACCCATCCGGGCGAACTCGGTGACATTGTTCAGACCGCGCCCGAGTTTTTTTTCGGGACCGGAGCATCCGCATGCCAGCAACAGAACCAAACCACCAACCGCAATCGAGAGTCTTGTTCGCATAATAAGTACTCGTTGCTTCCAGATTATCCGTGTCGCTGAAGTTGTAAAGCGCGATTTCACGGTGCGCGGGGCGGAACTGAATAGTTGTGGTGTCGGAGATCTGGACCGCCTGACCGGGCACGCACACCGGGAGTGTCATCCCGGCGATGTTTGCGTGCCGGGCCGGGTTCCGGGCAGCGGCTTGCGAATTATGGTATCGGTCTTGGCCAATGCAGGGTCGGGGTTGGGATAATCCAAGTTGTAATGCAATCCGCGGCTTTCCTTGCGCGACATTGCGCAACGGACAATCAGTTCGGCGACCATCGCGATGTTTCTCAGTTCCAGCAGGTCTGACGTGACGACAAAGTCCCAGTAATACTCTTGTATTTCGGCCTGGATGTTGAGTATGCGATTGTACGCGCGCTGGAGGCGTTTGTTTGTGCGGACGATGCCAACATAATCCCACATCGTGCGCCTGATTTCGTCCCACAGATGTGAAATCACAACCAATTCGTCCGGGTTCTGTGCGCTGCCCGAATGCCACGGCGGAATGCGGTCGGTCCATTTCGGGAACGATCCAGTGACGGCGCGTTGAGCTGCGCGATGTGCGCAAACGAGCGCTTCCAACAATGAATTGCTGGCAAGGCGATTGGCGCCGTGCAACCCGGTGCACGCTGTTTCGCCGATCGCGTACAGGCCGGCAATTTCTGTTTCGCCATCGACTGTTGTGACGACGCCACCGCACTGATAGTGGGCGGCCGGCACGACCGGGATCATTTCCTTGGTTATGTCGATCCCGTAAGAAAGGCAGGTCTGGTAGATGTTTGGGAACCGCCGGATGATGAAGGGCGCGGGTTTGTGGGTTATGTCGAGATAGACATGATCGCTGCCGCTCTTTTTCATTTCACTGTCGATGGCGCGGGCGACGACGTCTCTGGGTGCAAGCGATTTTAGCGGGTGATAAGCGTGCATGAATTCCTCGCCATTGAATGTCCGCAACACGGCGCCTTCGCCACGAACGGCTTCACTTATGAGGAACGATTTGGCTTTCGGGTGGTAGAGGCAGGTGGGATGGAACTGCATGAATTCGAGGTTTGCCACTGCCGCGCCCGCCCTGTACGCCATTGCGATGCCGTCGCCTGTGGCAATGTCCGGGTTGGTGGTGTAAAGATAGACTTTTCCACAGCCGCCGGTTGCCAACACCGTTACGCGGGCGGCGAACGTTTTCACGGTTTGCGTGTTCTTGTCGAGGACGTATGCGCCGAGGCACCTATTGGTGCCGTCTTTGCCGAGCTTGTGGGTTGTGATCAGGTCAATGGCAATGTGATTCTCGAACACGTGGATCGAGGATGTTTGTGAGACCCGTTCCAACAGGACGCGTTCGATCTCGCGGCCAGTGACATCCAGCGCATGCAGGATCCGCCGTTTCGAGTGTCCGCCTTCGCGACCGAGGTCGAGTTCTTTCACGCCTCCCTTGCCGGGGACCTCATGTTCAGCGAATCGCATGCCAAGGTCCATTAATTCCCTGACCCGGGTGGGGCCTTCTTGGACGATTGTGCGTACGACGTCTTCTTTACACAGACCGGCCCCAGCCGTCAGAGTGTCCTGCACGTGAAGTTCGAATGAATCTTCCGGGCTCATTACTGAGGCGATGCCGCCCTGGGCATGATTGGTATTTGACTCTGCGCTGTTCTTTTTTGTGATGATTGCCACTTTGCCGTGAGGGGCGACCTTGAGGGCGAAAAACAGGCCGGCAATGCCGCTGCCTATGACGAGGTAATCGAATTCGAGTGTGTTGTCTGCCATAAGTCAGATCATAGCAGAACATGAAAACAAATCGAGGAAATCGGGATATGACCTTTGGGGCAGGCCTCAGCTCTGCTGGTTGCAGGCAGTTCCGCTGCTGATTGCCAGTGCATCCAGCACACATCCGGTTTGCCCATTCCGAATTGCAGACCTTGCCCGGCAACCGGGCTGTCTTCGTCGGTACCTTCGTCCCAACCTTCCGGAAATGCCGGGTCAGTCTTGGCCGAGGTTGTCCTGCTTTGTCCACCCGTTTCTTATGAGGACATCGGCAATTCTAACGGGTTGACCGCCCAACCGTTTGCTTTCGTCGGCCCCCTCCATGAAAGCGAAGAGCTCGATTGTCTCCTCTGCGGAGACGGGTGGCTGGCCGGTTTGGAAGAACCTGATTATCTCGCGGACAAGCGGCGAGTAATCGCCGCCCGGTTTTTGGTCCATCACGGCTTTGGTTCCAAACAGGGTTACGCGGTACGGTGCGGCAGCGTTTCGGATGCCGATCACTGTTCCGACTCTGCCGTCGCTCCAAATGCCGGTCACCACATCTGTGTCGGCGGTTGATGTGCGCACGACCTGTTGGCAGCCGGTGCCGAGCACAGCGTACAGGGCTTCGACCGCGTGAATGCCATACCAAAACAGGTCTGGATGGTGCGGTTCAAGGTGGCATGGGCCTGTTGAAACTGCGCCTTTGATCTGGCCGAGGTCGCCTTGTTTGAGCTCAATGAGCCCCGGGTAATAGCGGAGGGAGGAGGAACTGAAGCATGGGACACGATGCTTTTTTGCAAGGCGGAGAATTTCGATAGCGTCGCGGAGCGACCCTGCGATTGGCTTGTCAATGAACACAGGTTTGCCTGCAGCGAAAACGGGTTTCACCTGTTCGAGGTGGGGACGTCCATCCACGCTCTCGAGCATTACGGCATCGACCTCCTGGCACAGGGCGGGAATTGAATCCACTATCCGAACTCCGTACCGGTCCCGCAGTTCGGTTGTATAACCTTTTACCCGCGACCAGCTCGATTCGATGTCAGAGCTTCCTCCGGGGTAAGCAGCCACAACCCGGGCGCCGGGGACGTGCCCGGGAGCGTTTGTGTCGTGAAGCAGTTTGGCAAACGCAACCACGTGCGACGTGTCCAAACCAATCATTCCGACGCGTATTTCGCCTGCCAACGGGCGTGGCACGCAGACAGTAGCGGCGAGCATCACAAAAGCCGACCCCAGAAAGTGAAGTTTCATTGCAAGCGAAAGCTAACAAATACACTGCAGCATCGCAATACGCTCAGCGCGGCGCGGCCGCAACCAAGTGCTCGAGGCGCAACCATTGCGCCGGTTGTAGCAATACCGCTCTGCCGCGCCGCGCTGAAATGGGCGACTTCGTCGCTTAGGGGGGATGCGATTGGGATCGGCGGACGAACAGTTCTAAGGCAAGAATCTCGCAACACGCGCTGATCTGCGATTTCCGCGCAGATTATCCAATTCCAATATTACACTCCAATGGCCACACTGTTGTGACCGCACTGGTCGCTACCAGACAAACAGGCACTGACAAATTGAGCAGGCTCGCAGTCTGACAATCTTCACAAATATGATCGATTTCTCACTACATAATTATACCGAAGAATCGATCATGTTCACAAAGATTTTCAGAATGCAATTGTGCTCAATTTACCAGCAGTCTGCTTCTGTGGCAGCGAGTAGTGCGGTCACCACAGTGCTGTCTTCGAAGTGTTACGTTGCATAACCTGCCCGGGACCAAATATGGGGACAGACACGATGTCCGGTATTCCGATCAGGAACGTTTAACGTCCAACGTTCAACTCTCAACTTTCAACGGGGTGACAGAAAGGGCGCAGCGTGGG
>Ga0078972_1007207_pt2 | contig 10112 bp, 13 predicted proteins | sample YelNatPaOPGAMG01_FD_67568 | JGI IMG/M metagenome (GOLD analysis project Ga0078972, IMG submission 67568) | Hot spring thermophilic microbial communities from Obsidian Pool, Yellowstone National Park, USA - OP-RAMG-01 (SPADES assembly) (version 2) | ecosystem: Environmental > Aquatic > Thermal...
TTTTTAAAAAAATAGAAAAATACTGGTTATAAAAAATAAGTAAAAAAAATTATGGAGGTGCGAGAAGGTGCTGTGGAACAGCTTCAATAGCTGTTATTGCAGCAAGTACCGCTGATACTATTAGACCAATCCAGAACAGTACCAGTATGACAGTCCATCCCTTTGAGACTTTGTCTCTTCCCGGAAGCATGTCGTATATGAGTGTTGTAGGAAATGTGAATATCCCAGTCAGACCAAAGGCTATGTAAAGGCCAAGCATTGCAATAGGACTGGATGTCATCTTATCAATGTATGCATTGGAACCATAGTAGATTGCTATGATACCAGCAAAGAATGCAAGTATCCCGACGTACTGAAGTTTCTGCTTGTATCCTATGGCTATTGCCATCATAACCAGAATCATTCCAATAAACATGTAAGGGTCGTAGAAGAGGATATTATAGCTGCCCGGAAGGGGCCATGTCATTTCCCCGTAAAATCCCATTATCAGGATCACGACTCCCAGCACTCCAAGAGGAAATACCCCTGGTTTAAGTATCTCCTCGATATTCTTTGCACCGTTTCTCCTGTATTCAAGATAAACTGATGCCGTCATGTACACTGAAACTATACCCACTAAAGTCAGAGTAAACAGTTCCATTGCCAGATCGTCAATAAATGCCATTTTTTATGTCACCGACATTCTATCCCCATAGAATACTAAAACTCGTATACTTATATTTCAGGTGTTTATTTTATACCTTAGTTGTTAACAATACATCTCTATTCTAAAATCCTTTGAATGATTCAGTTTAGGGATTGTTCTGATCATTGTCTGCCCTGTCAGCATCAGTAACGTTAAATCTGGTCCTCTTCCGGCACTGTGGACATTTAACAGAAAAGGAGTGGGGTCCATATCTGAAAACAATACCAAGGTCAGAGAATGAGTTAATTTCGCTGTATTTGAATTGAAACTCTTTACCGCATTTGGGGCATTTCAGATTGTACAAGGTTGCCATATTTACCCCATATACAGCGTGAATATATTTTTTTAAAGGATTTCAACAACAAATGCCTATTGCAGTTATGGGATGGATTGCAATTTCCTCTTAACTAACTCTAAATCGTTGTCCTTTGTGTCTTTGTACATTACATTAATATGGTTTTTAAAATAAGAGTATTACTTTGTGGTCTTTCTTGTCGTCTGTCTGGCCGTCCCCATGGATCTGGGACTGGAAGATTTTTCTCCTGCTGATGGCTTTTTAGTTCTGGAAGTACTTTTTGGTTTTGATAGAATAGCCAGTGCCTGATCCACAGTAACAGCTGATTCTAGACGATCGGCCAGATCTGCCTCCCCTATTGATCTTAGCCAGTTTGATATGTGCCTCTGTCCAAGATGATACTGGACACAACCCGGGTCCAAATCCTTAAGCCGTTTCAGTTCGCTTTCAAGTTCTTTCCTGTCGTGCGCAACGCCTTTTATGCAATAGTAATAAGATCTGAAATAAAATGGTTCCATGATTACTAATTTATTCATATTCTATTAAGATTGTGATTTTTATTTTATGGACATACGCAGAAGATTTAAATTTCATGTTTAATAATCAAGCGTATAATAAAAAATTCAAACCTGAATATGGCTATTATAATCCATCCCTGCCAAAGTAAAGCTTTCAGAATAATTTTTAAATATCCTGGGGGTTCCTAATATACATGGAAAGCAAGGTGAAAAATGACAGGATATCAGTTTTAGTTTCCATTTCCGGCCTCCTGACTGTTCTGCTCGGGATAATCCTTATTTTTTCACAGCCTGTTTACATTTTCAAGGTTATAAGCATGACCTTTGTAGAATTTGAAAAGTATTTTACGATTTTTACCATAATCGCGGGCCTTATATTGATTAGAAACGGCTTTAACCTGAAGGATCAGAAAAGAAGAACATGGATTTCCACTATTACGCTTATAATTATTGTAACTCTTCTTCTGGGATTTAACAGTTTTACTGTCTTTATACCCATACTAATAGGGATTTTCTTTAATGTATACGTAATCTACAGGCTTTTGAAAGCAAAGAATGCATACATATTCCCATCAACCAGACTCATAAACATTGAGTTTGCTGCGTCGCTTATAACAATATTATTTACCCTTTCCTATGGCATTGCGGGAACTTTATTTCTTGGGAAAAGCTTTGATCCTCCCATTCTCAATGTAGGCCAGGCAATCTACTTTACGGGGGAGACTGTAACCACTCTGGGATTTGGAGACATACTTCCCGTAACGCTCACTGCAAGACTTTTTACAATCTCACTTGCTGTACTGGGCATTGCATCTTTTTTTGGAGCAATGGTTATATTGATTTCACCTATCATAGAGAGAAGAATTGGTGGTCTGGTGGAGGTACTGAAAAAACAGCAGTTAAAAGGATTGAAAAACTACATACTTGTATGTGGATTTTCTAAATATATTTCGGAGTACCTGAAAAATGTAAAAGCAAATGGAGGCGTGGTCATTATAATGACTAGAGACCAGAGAGCTATAGAACCAGTAAAAGAAGGAGGATTCCTTGTTCTGGAAGAGAATCCCGCCGATGAAAACTCTCTGAAGGACTTCAATTTTTCCGATGCTAGATCTATACTGGTTGCATCTGAGGATGACGGTCAGAATCTAATGATCGCAGCATCTTTCTTCCAGTTAAGCGACCAGGAGATTTTGAGAAAAAAAATAACAATACTTGTAAAGTCTCCTGATCTTCTGCAAAAATTCAAGATATTCCAGTACAGAGTGATAGATATATACTCCATTGTTGGAAATTACATTCTTTCGGCCGAAACAGAAAAATGAAGCATGTTTTGCAGTGATAGCTCAAATTCATTCAATCCTTGGTTCAGGGATCTTTTGTTGCTTTTGTAGCTTGGAAGAACCCAAACACCATTCATTTAACCATGTCTCTTTTTTGAATTTGGAAAAAATTTGTTTTGTTATAGCACCTTCAATTTCAATCCCTCCACAATTCTTTGCTGGCCAATATGTTCAATAGAATGAAATCTGTGTAAAATGATGCAAAAGTGCATGGACATATCTATACATTTTCTGAAATGTTTCACGCATCTCTGGACAAAATGGAAAATTAATTAAGATACACATGGTTCATTTGCCTTATAAATGACAGCAAGAAAAGTGTACAGACCGGAAGAGAAGATGAAGATCGTCATGGAGGGTCTCAGCGGGACAATATCCGTTTCCGATCTATGCAGAAAGTATGAAATAAAGCCTGCAAGGTTCTACTACTGGAAGGATCAGGTCATGAACAGTGCTCAGGATATATTCCAGAATCGTGGAAGAAAGATTGATGAGGATCGAATCAGAGCGGAAAAGGATGATGAGATTGCAAGGCTCAAGGCGACCATTGCTGAGGTCGTCCAGGAAAACCTTGAGATCAAAAAAAAGATTGGAGAACGCTTGCAGAGGAGGGGACAGACATGAGATCAGTATTCTATGACATACACAGAACAGTCATGAATGCTCAGGAACATGGAGGATACTCCTTAAAATCTACGCTGAAGATGCTTGGAATATCCAGATCCTGGTACTATGAACAGCTTGGCATTTCACCACTTCTTGACGGAAGATTCAATGCAATGGCAATAAGAAATGATGATGAGTGGATTGTGGTGGGATTCAAGCGTAGAAATCCCAGGATGTCATCCAGGGAAATAGCTTACACCCTGATTGATCAGGATATGGCATATCTTTCACCTTCAGCTGTGTACAGGATACTGAAAAAACACAATTTAATAACGCCATGGAACCGCAAAACATGGGAATCCACCCGTCCTGAACATGCAAAATCACCGGATGAAAGATGGCAGACTGACATCATGTACGTAAGGATAGATGGCAGGTTCTTCTACCTCATCATCTTCATAGATGAATATTCCAGATACATAGTGCATCACGCCCTTCTCACAACGATGGACGCTGATTCAGTATCACTGGAAGCACAGACAGCAATAGACAAACTGAGGAGAGATTCCCTTGGATTACCGGTAATACAGAGCGACAACGGATCATCATTCATTGCCGTTGAATTCAAAACTGTGCTGAGAGAGAACAACCTGACGCAGAAGTTAATAAGGCCGCATACACCTCAACAGAATGGAATAGTTGAGAGGGCAAACAAGACAATGCGTGAATCCATGCTGCCCCTGGTACTTACAGATTATGAACAGGCAAAATCAGAGATCTTCAGGATCATAGAACAGTACAACAATGAGAGAAGGCATTCCTCACTGAACTTTCTCACACCGAAACAGTATTACAGGGGAAATCCTGAGGAACTCCTCAGGATAAGGGAATCAAAGATAGAGAGGGCAAGAGTATTAAGGAGGGAAAAGAATATGAATGAACGGAATGGAGGTGAAAGGGCGGGAACTGTCTCTTAATTGTTTTCAACATTTGTCCGGAACTGTGAGAAACAGTACAATCTCAGATATCGTGGATGAATTGGAAAGAACTTCCATCACAATCCTTGCCTTCTCCTCCTTTGTAAGATACACACCCTTGCCTACCATCTCATCACCTCATGAACGGGAGAGAGATTAAAAACTCCCCCTATATAAGTCTTTCTCCATGGTCATGTTGTCTGAATCTAATTGGATCCAGTACAGCAGACACGTTTTCACATGGCTTTCTGAGAATTTTCCTAAAAGCATTGATCATAGACTATTAATCACATCATAGGATAAATATGACAACTGTCATACAAATATTCAAATATTGGAAACTGGTAAGGTCTATTATGCCAAAGAAGATAAAGAATATAAAGGTTCTACAAAAAAATTTGCGCCTATTAAGAATTGCAATCCCGGTGGTCTAGGTTCTCATGGTGGTTGCGGTGGTTGGTTTATATTATTACTCCCCGGTTGCCGATAGTCAATCTGAGAATATACAGGTAAAATCCTACTCTTCAATTGCTTCAATAGCAAGTGCAGATGCTTCGAAATTGGGAATGATGGAATCCACGAATATTTCAGCCTCAATAACAAGAGATGGAGTCACTGTAACATTGCTGACAACAACGTTAACTTCACAGGATGCCAACGAAAGTGGTATTCTTTTATCAGCTCTCTATAACGGCGAAACCGCTGGGTCGGTCCTTCTGGTAGTTCATAATTTTGAAAATTCAAGTCAATATACTTTCATCCCAATATTTTCCACGGTTCTCAAACAGCCTGAGACCGTTAATACCAGTTTGAGCATGACTTCATCAATAGCTTTTCTTGCATCAAATGGCAGCACTGTAAGTGCGACCCCCGCTGCGCAGTTCTTCCCCACTGGAACTTACTCGTCTGGCTGGCTTGGCTGGGCTTACAGTTTTAATAATTATAACACTCAGGGGCTGATAGCTTGGTTGCTTACCGGAGCCGCGGTTTCTGCACTTGTTGTTCTCTTGGTCACTGGTGGAGCTGGGTGGCCCATTGCGGCAATTGTCGCAGCTGCTCTGATCGCATCCGCTGCAGTACTTGGCCTTATCAACTGGATGGGCGGTTATCAAGGGATATATTTTGCAGATTCTACTAACTGGATGGCCGGTTTTTATGGGCATCCTCCAGCATGGATCGCATATAACCCCGTCCCAGGTGGATATTGAGTACTGGTAACTATGCTTAAAATAGGAGAGAAAAAATGGATAAAGATACGAGGGTCTTTTCCTCACTTTACTTTATACTATCAGTCATCGGAGTAGTCAACATTTTGAACTGGGGAGGGTATTTGAAAACAGATTGGATGCCAAGTACCTTGACCTTAATAACTTTGGAAAGTGTAGGAATTCTGGCGACTACTCTTGTTATGGTGGTGTTCAAGACACATTCTAATGCGAGGGACAGGATCTAAAACAAATATCAGAGTAAGGATATTCAATGAGGGGAAAATCGTTTTACAAGACCGGTAGACCCCAGGGATTATGGGAAAACATAAATGAACTCCAGAAAATTCCATTAAAACATTACCTGCTATGGAACCTGACCTTTGATCCAGAGAACAAGGGATCGGATTTTGTAAGCCTGAATTTATACGATTTCTATTATCGGAACCCACTATTCTTCAAAGGCAAAAAGTCAAGAAACCGATATGCAACTATCAAAAGGGCCCTTGATCGATTGATTAAAGAAGGGATACCAATAAAAAAGGAAAGCATTAGAGGAGAATTGTGGTTTTCCCTGAACCTCTACGAATATATCAGTATGAATGACCGAGGAAATAATGAATTACTTACGAGATTTAAAAAGTCTATGCAAAAACATTCAGATAATCTCCAATTAGAATCAATGATCTTGGGACACGAGATCAAATCTTACGAATATTTGTATAGAGATGAGATAATAGAAAAAATGAGAGTGAGGGAAAGAAAGTGGGAACTTGATGAAAAACAAGGTTTGAGTCTTCTTATTGTGGAAGAGACAGAGGAAATAATTAATGAACTTGAAAAAATAAGAGAAATTGATTTAGAATGCAGAAAAGAAATTGAAAATTGAAACAGATTAAGGTTTCTTTACCCTTTTCTTCAGCTCTTCTAACTTCCCTTCCTTCTCCATCTTCAAAAGAAGAGTTGCTAAGAGATCCAATTGACCCTCTTCAGATGTATTCTCAAGAAGGTATCTCGCATCCTGAGATATCAGGTTGCTTTCCTTAACTGCATCCATTACCTTAATGCGTTCCTCTTCTGCTTTCTGGAAATCTTCCGCTTTCATCGGGGATCCACAATTTGAACAGAACCTCGCACCTCCTGTGTTGATAACATGGCAACGTGGACAGCGTCTGGCAACCTTGCTCACGGGTTTCTTCAACTCTTCCTCTGTTATTTCAATGCCCTGTGCTTTCAGGATTGCCGTGATCTGACCCCTTGTATCGAGATGTGTATAGTTGTCCGCCATCTTATTTGATGACCATCCCATCTGTTTTGTAAAGACCTGAGTAGGCATTTCCACTGCGAATCTTGTAGCGGCTGAGTGCCTGAACAGATGTGGGCTTATCTTCTTGGTCAGACCAGATCTTTCCCACACCCTGTGGAGCATCATTCTCAAATCATCATAACTCAAATTGGAAGCTGTGTTTTCCTTTCCTATGCCGATGAAGAGGTATCCATCCTCACTGAAGGTATCTTTCATTATTCCCTTCAGTTCATCTATCCACTGAGGTACAAGAACGACACTGTCCCCCGTTATGACTACTATTCGTGGCTTGTAATTCTTGGATCCCTTCTCAATCTCCAATGTTGCATACATCTGGTCTACCGATTTCCTGAAATTCCTGACTTTCAGTTGAAGGAGTTCTGAAGCTCTGATTCCACTATCCCAGAGTAAAGAGATTATGGCTTTGTCCCTGTTGTTCTTACATGCCTTCAGTAATGACTGTAGTTCATCATAGGTTATCATCGAATCAGAGCTGTTGTATCTTGAATCGATTTTCTCTGCATGGATATCACTCCAGAACTTAGGCAGTTCTCCATCATTGGCATACTTTACAAACTTCTTCAAAACCTTCTTGAAATCTGACATGGAAGCAGGAGAATATGGAGTACCTCTGTTTGTTGTTGTGTCTCTTAATTTTGCAATTGCACTGATAACTTGATTCATCGTGGGATTGAGAATAGATTCTCCCATTATTCCTGCAAGAACCTTCAACCTTGTCAAATAAAAATATTCCCTGTGTTTTGTAATACCCACAGATTCCCTGACAAATGAGACAAACTCAAAAATCTTTGCCTTCACATTATCTGGCAATCCGCTATTTTCAATGCTTTCCTTTACTGTTTCCACTTCCCTCTCTATATCATATATGGGCTTCATGATACGATAACCAATGGAGTAATATATATCTGGTGATTGTATGCTCCGACCGGGATTTGAACCCGAGTCGAGGGATTGAGAGCCCCTAATGCTTGACCGTGCTACACCATCGGAGCTTACTCCCGTTATTGTGTTGTTACATTTATTTTTTCCTCTAAGAAATATGTGATAATATGGTAAGATCACAACCAAAAAACCAACTTAACATTGAAACAAGAAATCCAGGCATGATCAATAACTTATATGATTTGTTGAAAAATTTCCGGTTTTCAATTCAACTTTTTACATTAGCCTTAGGTTTCAAGTTGGCCAGAAAACCTTTGCCAGTTCCACTACAACTGCCATGGCCAGGCCGATGTAAATTATCAGCTTAGGATCCAGCGCAGGTCCAGTTATTTCTTCTTCATCGAAATACCTTATAAGTCCCGCTCCGGACTGGAAACCAGAATCCTTCTTATCCGCCATGTGGATGATTATTAAACTTTAGAATTTAACACTATCGGTAGATTCTCTGGCTGAATTATAACAGTTAAAAATGGCAGTTAAATATCCCATCAACCCCCATCCTCTTATAATTCAAATTATCATCTATAAGGCAACCACAAGGTTTTAGTGAGATGAACATGGCTGCCATAATTTTCTAAATGTTTCCCATTATAAAAAAGAGAGATCTACTTCATTGATTTTCCATTGATCTTGCACCGGGTGAAATCTTCAGTTTTAAGGGCCTCAGATCATTTCCTCCCGCGATATCCATAACTTTCCCAGTGTCACTGTTATGGCATACAACAAATACATTGGTACCGCCGGTAACTATATATGAAGACCAGAATTCTTTCTGCCCTGCTTTTATATCTTCAATAAAAGACCTCATTGAACCATTTATGATTTTTACCCCTACGCTCTCAATCAATGAGTGATAATCCTCAGTGTCTTCCTGTGCCATCTCAAAGATTTCCTCCATTTTCCCCTCTCGAATCAGATCTTCCAGTTTTCTGACCCTCTGTCCTGCTGTTTTTACCCTTTCCTCATATAGTTGGCTTTTAACTATATTCTCATGAATAGTATCGGATGGTTTCCGGGGTTCAGGAAATGGACAGCCAACTATGGTGAAATCCTTGAATACAGACCAGTCCGCAACAGTCCTTGTAAATGCCTTTTTCCTGTCAGTTTCCGTCACCGTCAGGCCTCCGTAAAAGGATCTCCCAACACTTTCCGATACTGATCTGAGATCGTTCTCAAATTCTTCCAGATCAAGATCGTTTCCCAGAATGGAATGTATGCATTTCCCAAGAGCTGCCGCTCCGGAATCCGAACTCCCACTGAGTATCCCATGATTTTCAGATCTGAAGCAGATGGATCTGTTTCTTTTTTCAATTCCAAGTTTATCAAATATCCTATCCTCGTATTTTTCAATAATCCTGAATGGAGATCTGTAGCTGTTGTCCGGAGTTATCCTGTTGCCGTTAAAATAGCCCTCCCTATTGTCTGATATGTAAAGTGAGGTGACTGTCCTGATAGATTGCTTTTCGTCAGAATAGGCAATACCAGCTGAATTGTGCATTGGAATCCGCCTGTTCTGATCAGATATACCACCAAGTAAGACAATTCCAATTGTAGGAAATGCCGTTGAGCTTGAAATTTCCATCTCCCTGCCATCCATGTGTAAAGGTATGGAAATCCCGTTATAATTGTTTTCAGCATAATTTATTGCAAACATAGATTAAGAAATCTGTGATTAACCTAAACGTGGTACCATGAGTGATGAACGTTCTGCCATGCTTAATTCCATGAATATGAAATCTGTCGATGATCTCTTTTCGGATGTCCCTGCCAGTATGAGGAAGAAAAGTCTCAGGATTCCCGAAGGAATAAGTGAATATGATCTCATAGAGGAAGCAAAAAAAATTGCAGCCATGAATAAATATGAGGGCTACCGAAAATTTCTTGGATGCGGCATTTATGACCGAATAATCCCATCAAGCGTGGACTCACTGATCTCGAGATCCGAGTTTCTTACATCCTACACACCCTATCAACCGGAGATTTCCCAGGGAATGCTCCAGTCTCTCTTCGAATATCAGAGCCTTATATCTGATCTCATGGGTATGGACGCAACAAACGCTTCAATGTATGATGGTTACAGTGCTCTTGCTGAAGCTGTAAGGATGGCGTTCAGGATAAATGGGAAAACAGAGGTCCTCATACCGGAAACGCTTTATTCCGGCAAGGTGAAGGTAATCGAAAGTTACATTGGAGGTTTGGGTCTGAAACTTGTAA
>Ga0078972_1017752_pt1:2500-10109 | contig 10109 bp, 3 predicted proteins | sample YelNatPaOPGAMG01_FD_67568 | JGI IMG/M metagenome (GOLD analysis project Ga0078972, IMG submission 67568) | Hot spring thermophilic microbial communities from Obsidian Pool, Yellowstone National Park, USA - OP-RAMG-01 (SPADES assembly) (version 2) | ecosystem: Environmental > Aquatic >...
TCCTTACGGTCACGCTTCTGTCCTAAACTGGAACGCTCCTCTACCGATGATATCCTTAACGGATATATCCCTTAGCTTCGGCAACTATCTTAAGCCCCGTTGTATTGTAGGCGCAAAATCGCTTGACCAGTGAGCTATTACGCACTCTTTAAATGATGGCTGCTTCTAAGCAAACATCCTGGCTGTCTGAGCGATCTTACATCCTTTACCACTTAGATAGTATTTAGGGGCCTTAGCTGAAGGTCTGGACTATTTTCCTTTTGAGCATGAAGCTTATCCCTCACACTCTGACTCCCATGATAGATGTAACGGCATTCGGAGTTTGGTTAGGTTTGGTAACGAGGTTATCGTCCCTAGTCTATCCAGTGCTCTACCTCCGTTACAAAATGACATGAGGCTAGCCCTAGAGCTATTTCGAGGAGAACCAGCTATAACCAGAATCGATTAGCTTTTCACTCCTAAACGCAGCTCATCCAAGGTTTTTGCAACAACCACTGGTTCGGACCTCCATCAGGTGTTACCCTGACTTCATCCTGGCCACGCTTAGATCTTCTGGCTTCGGGTCTACTGAATACGACTAAATCGCGCTTTCGCGCTCGCTTTCACTACGGCTCCGTTGAGAAACAACTTAGCCTTGCCGCATCCAGTAAGTCGCAGGCTCATTAAGCAAAAGGCACAGAGTCAGACTGATAGCTCCACACACACCCGAAGGCATGTATAAAACCATCATAGTCCTCCTCTCGCTTGTAAGCATAGAGTTTCAGGTACTATTTCACTCCCCTAACAGGGGTTCTTTTCACCTTTCCCTCACGGTACTTGTTCACTATCGGTTGTCAGGTAGTATTTAGCTTTGCCGAGTGGTCTCGGCAGATTCACACAGGATTCCACGTGTCCCGTGTTACTCAGGATACTGACTGGAGATTTTTTCTTGTCCTTTACGGGGCTTTCACCCTCTATGGCAAACCTTTCCAGATTTTTCAAGTAAGAAAAAATTTTGTAACTCCATGGTGCTGTTGCAGCAACACCTGTCAGTCCTACAACGTCGCTTATGCAACGACTGCAATCTTGACACATAAGCGATTTAAGCTGTTCCCGGTTCGCTCGCCACTACTACGGGAATGACAATGTCTGTTTCTTTTCCTCCGGGTACTGAGATGTTTCACTTCCCCGGGTTTGCTTCCATACACTATGAATTCATGTATGGATAACAGGGTATTAACCTGTTGAGTTGCCTCATTCGGGAATCTACGAGTCAAAGGTTATTGGCACCTTCTCGCAGCTTATCGCAGCCTGTCACGCCCTTCATCGCCTCCTGACACCAAGGCATCCACTCTACGCCCTTAGTAGCTTGACTACCAATTTTTTTATTTAATATCTCGACGTATTGTATTACCTGCTCTGTAAAAATACACTTTAAAAGAACTTATCAATACCAGACCCAAAAGGTCTGATTTAATTGAGGATAGAAATCTGAATTGTTCCTGTATATTTGGAACCTGAATTAATTTCTCATTCAAATTTCTATTCTCAACTACCATATCAATTCAATTTTATCAATTTTCGATTTTCTATTCTCTATTTACGAGATGGTGGAGATGTTCACCTCGTAAAATTCGCTTCGCTCATCACGAGTCTTTCTTCTCTCCTTCTTCCCTTCTCGCTTTTTATCCCGTGGTGCTTTGCGCTTTACGAGATGGTGGAGATGATCGGAGTCGAACCGACGACCCTCTGCTTGCAAAGCAGATGCTCTCCCAACTGAGCTACATCCCCACTTAAATATTAAGGATGAGGATTCGGGTTAAGGATTGAGGAAATCTCATTCCTTATCATCCTTATTTCTTATCCTTTTTCTTGGGGTTAGCAATTATTTAAGGCCCTATCCACTCTAGGAATTAGCATCAAGGAATTTTTTTCTCTGACCCTATTCCTCAATACTCATCCATAAATTTTCGTTTTAAAGAAAATTTTGGTGGGCCTTGATGGAGTTGAACCATCGACCCCTGCGTTATCAACACAGTGCTCTAACCAACTGAGCTAAAGGCCCAGCTATTATTTATAAGATTGAGTTGCCTTAAGACAAGGTTCTTATTTACACCGAAATTTATATACTCCTTAGAAAGGAGGTGATCCAGCCGCACCTTCCGGTACGACTACCTTGTTACGACTTAGCCCCAATCATTATTCATACCTTGTCCGCTTACTTCCTTGCGGTTAGATAGGCGTCTTCTGGTACAAATAACTTTCGTGGCTTGACGGGCGGTGTGTACAAGGCCCGGGAACGTATTCACCGTGGCGTAGCTGATCCACGATTACTAGCGATTCCGGCTTCATGGAGTCGGGTTGCAGACTCCAATCTGAACTGAGACAGACTTTTAGGGATTGGCTCCACCTCGCGGTCTTGCAGCCCTTTGTATCTGCCATTGTAGCACGTGTGTAACCCTGGACATAAGGGCCATGATGACTTGACGTCGTCCCCACCTTCCTCCTGGTTAAACCAGGCAGTTTCGTTAGAGTGTCCGGCATAACCCGCTGACAACTAACAATAGGGGTTGCGCTCGTTAGAGGACTTAACCCAACACCTCACGGCACGAGCTGACGACAGCCATGCAACACCTGTGCAATTGTCTATCCTTTCGGATAGAGGGCCCATATTTCTATGGGCTTTCAAATGCATGTCAAGCCCAGGTAAGGTTCTTCGCGTTGCGTCGAATTGAACCACATGCTCCACCGCTTGTGCGGGCCCCCGTCAATTTCTTTGAGTTTCAACCTTGCGGCCGTAGTCCCCAGGCGGCTCACTTAATGCATTAGCGGCGGCACGGATAGAATTAACCACCCATACCTAGTGAGCATAGTTTAAGGCCAGGACTACCGGGGTATCTAATCCCGTTTGCTCCCCTGGCTTTCGATCCTCAGTGTCAGTTGCGAAATAGAAAACCGCCTTCGCCACTGGTGTTCTTTCCGATATCTACGCATTTTACCGCTACACCGGAAATTCCATTTTCTCCTCTCGCACTCAAGCCAGACAGTATCAAATGCAATTTTCCCGTTAAGCGAGAAGATTTCACATCTGACTTATCAGGCCACCTACGATCCCTTTATGCCCAGTGAATCCGGACAACGTTAGCTACCTCTGTATTACCGCGGCTGCTGGCACAGAGTTAGCCGTAGCTTATTCGTTAAGTACTATCAAATGTTTGAATTATTCACTCAAACATCTTGTTCCCTAACAAAAGAGGTTTACAACCCGAAGGCCTTCATCCCTCACGCGGCGTCGCTCCGTCAGGCTTTCGCCCATTGCGGAAAATTCCCTACTGCTGCCTCCCGTAGGAGTCTGGGCCGTATCTCAGTCCCAGTGTGGCCGAACATCCTCTCAGACCGGCTACCCGTTGTTGCCTTGGTAGGCCATTACCCTACCAACTAGCTGATAGGAAATGGGCCGATCTTAAAGCGATAGCTTACAAGTAGAGGCCATCATTTAAACTTAAAAACTTGGGTTTTCAAGTTCACATCCGGTATTAGCTATCCTTTCGGATAGTTATCCCGGTCTTTAAGGAACGTTACCCATTCATTACTCACCCGTTCGCCACTAAACTGCAATATTGCTACTGCAGTTCCGTTCGACTTGCATGTATTAGGCACGCCGCCAACGTTAGTCCTGAGCCAGAATCAAACTCTCCAAAGATCTATTGATCCTGTCTCAAGGCAAAACTCAATCTTTTAATCTCTATAATATTTTTAAAAGAACAAACATTATTTGATATTCAAAGATAATCAAAAATTTGAATAAAAAAATTATTGGTTTTTTATTTTTATCTTGTTTACTTTTTTTCTTTATATAAAATATTCTTTAAATAATTTGACTTTTTTTGAAATTAAAAAAAATAAGACAAAATATTCCTATTAATAAATTTTACTTTTTAAAGAGCCATCTCTCGTTACTTTGATAAAACTTTTTATTTTTATTATTTATACAAAATTTTTCAAAATTTGTCAAGTAAAATTTTTTTATTTGTTAAAAAAATTATTTATATAAAATCTTATAATTTCCGATTTACGTTTTTACGATTTTCAATTTCAAAAAACGAAAAATGAAAATCATAAATTGAAAATTTAAATAAATCGTACTATGTATCTCTTTGTGAAAGTGGAAAAACAAAACGGAAAATCTGAAATTGAAATGTAGTAACCAATCCGCAATCGGCAACTAGCAATCAGCAAGGTAGTTATTGTATCTACCAAATATTTCGCATCTACCATATCTTCCAAATTTAAAATCAGTGTCTTTTAAATCGAAAATCGTAAAACGCAAACCGGAAATTGTTTGATTTTAACTGGTTAACTTTCAACTTTTTAACTTTCAAACTTACATTATGCATTCCACATTCCACATCTTACATTTTATCTTATCTTTGAAACTATCATTTTATCTTTTTCATCAAGAAAAAGAGTTTTACCAGATGTTAATTTCCCGGCAATTATTAATTTTGCAATCTCATTTTCTATGAGATTTTTTATTGTACGTTTTATTGGTCGGGCGCCATAAATTTCATCAAACCCTGCTTCTGCAATATAATCCACAACATTTTCAGAATACTCTATATTTATTTCTTTTTCTTTTAATCTGTTTTTTAATTTGTTTAATTGTAATCTTACTATATTCTTTATATCTTCTTTACTTAATTTATTAAAAATGATAATCTCGTCCAATCTGTTTAAAAATTCCGGTTTAAAATATTTCTTTAATTCTTCAAAAATTTGTTCTTTTATATTTTCATTATAATTATTTTCCATAATAAACTGAGTCCCGATATTTGATGTCAATATAATTATTGTATTTTTAAAATTAACTACTTTTCCTTTCCCATCAGTTAATCTGCCATCATCTAAAATCTGAAGTAATACATTAAATATATCTGGATGTGCTTTTTCAATTTCATCAAATAAAATAACTGAATAAGGTCTTCTTTTTACTGCCTCTGTTAATTGCCCGCCTTCTTCATATCCAACATAACCAGGCGGTGCACCAATTAAACGGGCAACAGAATGCTTTTCCATATATTCTGACATATCAATTCTTATCATTGCTTCTTCATCATTAAATAAAAATTCAGCAAGAGATCTGGCAAGTTCTGTTTTACCGACACCGGTAGGACCTAAAAACAAAAAAGACCCGAGTGGTTTTGTCTCTTCTGAAATATTTGCTCTACCGCGTCTCACTGCATTTGCAACAACTTCAACAGCTCCATCCTGACCTATTAATCTTTCTTTTATTTTATTTTCCATATTCAATAATTTATCCGCTTCTTTTTCTAACATTTTTGACACAGGTATGCCTGTCCACAATGATACAACTTTTGCAATATCCTCTTCATCCACTTCTTCTTTTAAAAATGTGCCATCCTTTCTTAAAATATTTATCTGGTCTTCAAGTTCTTTTAATTTTTTATTCAGTTCAGGAATCTCTCCATATCTTATTTTTGCAACTTTTTCAAACTGCCCTTCTCTTTCATATTTTTCCTCCAACTGTCTCTTTTCATCGATACTCTTTTTGATTTCTCTTATTTGTTCAATTGTCTTTTTTTCATTTTGCCATTTATTTTTTAAAATCTCTTCCTGTTTTCTTAATTCTTCTATTTCTTTATTTATTTTTTCTATCTTTTCTTTTGACTCTTCTTCTTTTTTAAATGCTTCTCTCTCAATTTCAAGTCGCCTTAATTTCCTTTCAATCGTATCAATCTCCGCAGGCATACTATCAACTTCCATTTTTATTTTAGATGCAGCTTCATCCATTAAATCAATTGCCTTATCAGGTAAAAAACGTCCCTGTATATATCTTGCAGATAATTTGGCAGCTGCAATTAATGCAGAATCTTTTATACGAACTCCGTGATGCACTTCATATTTTTCTTTTAATCCCCTTAATATTGAAATCGTATCTTCTATTGTTGGTTCATTTATAAGGACAGGTTGAAACCTGCGTTCTAACGCCGGGTCTTTTTCTATATATTTCCTGTATTCATCAATTGTTGTTGCGCCAATTGCGCGCAATTCACCACGCGCAAGAGATGGCTTTAAAATATTTGCCGCATCCATGGCACCTTCTGTTCTGCCTGCTCCAACCAATGTATGTATTTCATCAATAAAAAGTATTATATTACCATTTGCATTTTTTACTTCTTTTAAGACAGCTTTTAACCTTTCTTCAAATTCACCACGATATTTTGCTCCGGCAAGCATCGCAGAAATATCAAGAGCAATAACACGCTTATTTTTTAAATTTTCAGGACAATCCTTATTTACAATTCTTATTGCAACGCCTTCTGCCACTGCTGTTTTTCCTACGCCTGCTTCTCCTATCAATACAGGATTATTTTTTGTTCTTCTTGATAAAACCTGCATAACTCTTCTTATTTCTGCCTCTCTGCCTATCACAGGGTCTAATTTCCCAGCTGCAGCAGCCGCAACTAAATCTATTCCATATTTGGATAATGCATTATATTTATCTTCTGGATTCTGGTCTGTTATTCGTTGGCCGCCTCTTATTTCTTTCATTGCATTTAATAATAAATTTGTATTTATACCTGCTTCATTCAGTATTCTGCCGGCGTTTGAATCTTTTTTCTCAACGATTGCAAGAATAAAATGTTCTGTATTTATATATTCATCATTTAATTCTTGTGCTTTTTTAAATGCGAGATTTATCAGTTCTTCCATTTCTCTGGAAAGATAAATTTCTGATACTCCACCAACTTTGGGAAGTTTGTTTATCACATCATTTATTTTTTCTTTTATATGATTTATGTTTACTCCAATCTTTTTTAATATTTCAAAAACTACACCATCTTCATCATCCAAAATTGCCTTTAAAATATGTTCTGGCATAATTTGCTGATTACCATTTTCTGATGCAATTGAATGCGCATTTTTTAAGATTTCCTGTGCTTTGATTGTAAATTTATCTATGTTAATCATAATTAACCTCCATAAAATTTTATATTATATGAAGCAATTAATATGCCATATTACTTTATTAATAATATGGGAGATATTAGATACTTCTGTTTTATTATGAAACAGTGTTTGAGAATAAAACAAAAAAATAAATTTTTGATTTTCGGTTTAAAGAAATATGACATTTAGGATTTTCAATTTTCAATTATCAATTAATGGATTCCCACTTAAGTTTATCCCTGAGAAATCAGGGACAGGCATGACATTTCTTGTTTACAATCGTTTTTTTAATTTTATCATTCCTGTGCAAGCAGGAATCCAACTTTTGTTTTTCCAATTGGCAATCGGCAATGTAACCTTTGAATCTTCCAAATTTTCAAATCTTCCAAATCTACCAAATTTAACAACAATGTTTTTAAATCGTAAATCTTAAATTGTAAATCATAAATTATTTGATTTTCCAACCTCCCCCTCACCATTTTCCTCTCCCCGCAGGGTCTGTCCATTACCCATATCTCTACCTATATAATAAGAAGCAGGTATATCCTGATTTTTGAGGAAAATTACGGGTGGTTCGCAGTGTTGTCTAGTTTACTTACTCCCAATTTTAACGCCCTTCTTAATCCTATCCAAGGGTTGTTGCGTAAGCCTCGTCTAC
>Ga0078972_1017753_pt1 | contig 10109 bp, 7 predicted proteins | sample YelNatPaOPGAMG01_FD_67568 | JGI IMG/M metagenome (GOLD analysis project Ga0078972, IMG submission 67568) | Hot spring thermophilic microbial communities from Obsidian Pool, Yellowstone National Park, USA - OP-RAMG-01 (SPADES assembly) (version 2) | ecosystem: Environmental > Aquatic > Thermal...
ACCGACCGGCAGCGGTCCTGGCCACCCAGCAGGTCCCGGACGAAGAGACCCCTCTCTACGGCTGTATGGAGTTCAAACCCGGCACCACCAACGTCCTGGCCCGCATCATAGAGAAGCCGGACCCGGGCACGGCGCCCTCTAACTGGGTCCAGGTGGGCCACTTCATTTTCACGCCGGAGATTTTTGACGTTCTGGACCCCCGCCAGACGGGCAAGGGCGGCGAACTGTGGATAGCGGACGCGGTGGACCGGCTGGCGGCGCGGGCGACGGTCATCGTCCAGCCCATAGAGGGGATGTGGCTGGCGGCCGGGGACCCACTGCGTCACCTGAAGGCCTCCATCCACGCCGCCCTGCGGCGGGAGGATATGCGGGAGGAATTGCTGGCGTTTCTCCGCTCACTGGTGTAGGGTGGCGTGGCGCAGGCTGACAGCCTGCGGCGGCGCAGGCTGTCAGCCTGTAGCACAGGCTTTTAGCCCGTGCCCTGCGCCCTGCGACCTGTGCCCTGCGCCCTGCGACCTGTGCCCTGCGACATGCGACCTGCGACATGCGACCTGCGACATGCGATATGCGCCCTGTAGCCGTGTCCCAACCTACCCGCTGATGCTCTGGGCCGGGCTCCGGGTGATTTCCAGCATCTTTGCGGCCTTCGCCTCCACCCTGCGCCCACTCACCGAACCGGAACAGCGGGTCCCGGCCTGGCCTCCCGCGCCGCCGTTCTCCCTCTGGCTGGAGCGGGTGCTGGTGGCGCCCTGGGCCCGCTGGGACGCGCTCTGGTATGAGCGCATCGTCCGCTTCGGCTATCGCCCCGACGACGGGACGGCCCAATTCCACCCCCTCTACCCCTGGCTGGCGGTCCCGCTGGCCCGGTTGGGGATTCCCCCGCTGCTGGCCCTGCTGACGGTCAGCACGCTGGCCACGCTGGGCCTGCTGGTGCTCTTCTACCGGATGGCGGAGCGGGAAGCGGGGCCATCGCAGGCGGCCGTCAGCACCCTCCTCTTCGCCACCTTCCCGGCCGCCTGTGTCCTGTTTGCCCCCTACCCGGAGGGGCTCTTCCTGCTCTGGGCCGCGTTGAGCCTGAAATGGGCCCGGGAGGGGCGCCCGTGGGCCGCCGGGCTGGCGGGGGGGCTGGCCGCGCTCACTCGCCAGCAGGGGCTCTTCCTGGTGTTTCCGCTGGCCTGGGAACTATGGGACGCCGGACGACGGGGCAGGGCGGAATACCGCCCCGTGCACGGGCTCTCGCTCCTGCTGGTGCCGCTGGGGTACGGGCTCTGGACGGCGTACCGCCTCCTCGTCCTGCGGGATGCATCGCCTGATTTCTCCTCCGTCCACGGGCTCATCTATTCGCTCCTGGTCTCCCCCAGCGCCAGCCAGGTGGTCCCGGTCCAGGGGTTCCTCTGGCCCTGGGAGGCGCTGCGGCGGGCCATTTTCTATCTGGCCCGGACGGGGGATATGGACACGGTGTACGACCTGGTGCTGGCGGGGTTTTTTCTGGTCCTGCTGGCGCTGGCCTGGCGCCGCCTGCGGGGAAGCGACCGCTGGTATGTGGCCGCGATGACGCTGGCGGCTTTCGCATACCACACCGGCTCGCTGCACCCGTACATGGGGCTCCCCCGCCACCTTCTGCTGGCCTTTCCGGTCTTCATCCCGCTGGGCCGGGTGGTCCGCCGCCGCTGGCAGAGGTTGGCGCTGGTCACCATCGCCGCTTTGGGCTGGACATTGATGAACGGCTTCTACGTTCTCCATGCGTGGGTGCCGTAGGGAGCGCAGCCTGCAGTTACCATACCTTTGCATTATCCAGAACTTGACCTGTTCCAGGCGCGTCAATCGGAGGGGGAATGGACGAACAGGCTGACGAAGTGGAAGTGAGCATCGTCATTCCGTGTTTGAACGAAGAAAACACCATCGGCGATGTGGTGGAGAAGGCCTGGCAGGCGCTGCGAGGGATGAAGGTCTCCGGGGAGGTCGTTGTCGCCGATAATGGCTCCACCGACCGTTCCGTTGAGATTGCCCGGTCCCGGGGCGCGCGGATCGTGGGAGTGGCAGTGAAGGGGTATGGGAGCGCCTTGAGAGGGGGCATTGGAGCCGCGCGGGGCCGCTACATCGTCATCGGCGACGCGGACGACAGTTACGATTTCCTGGAGGCTCCCAGGCTGGTCGCCTCTCTGCGGGAGGGATACGACCTGGTCATCGGCTCCCGGTTCCGGGGGACCATACTGCCCGGCGCGATGCGCTGGAGCAGCCGGATTGGCAATCCGCTGGTGACGGCCATCCTCAACCTGCTTTTCCGGAGCCGCCTCAGTGACTCCCAGAGCGGGATGCGGGCCTTCACCCAGGCGGCCTGGAACCGGATGCGGCTGCAATCCACCGGGATGGAGTTCGCCTCGGAGATGCTGATCCAGGCCAGAAAGGCGGGTTTGCGGATTGCCGAAGTGCCTATCACCTTTCACCCGGACCGGCGGGGCCGCCCACCGCATCTGCACCCCATCCGGGACGGCTGGCGCCACCTGAAACTGATGCTCACCTACAGTCCGACGGTCCTGTTCCTGGTCCCAGGCGGCCTGATGGTGCTCATGGGTCTTCTGCTGATGGGCGTCCAGTTACTGGCACCGATGGACCAGCCCCTGTGGTTGGGCCGGATACGCATGGATTTCCACTGGGCCATCCTGGGGAGTTTGCTCACCCTGAGCGGCTATTCTCTGATCCAGGCCCATTTCCTGGCCAAAATCTATTCCGTCACCCACCGGTTTCAGGAGCAGGACCGGATTCTGGAGGTGGGCTTCCGGATTCTGACGGCTGAGCGGGTCCTCCTGATGAGCCTGCTGGCCATCCTCCTCGGGCTGGGCATGGACGGCTGGGTTCTCTACGATTGGATGACCCGGGGGTACGGTGCACTGGTTTCTGGACATACCCGCCTGGTGATTTTCGGCTCCACTCTGATCGCGCTGGGGATTCAGGCCTTTTTCCACGCCTTTTTGTTCAGTACTCTGGGGGATGCCTACAAACGGCGTCCACTCGTTTAGGATTTGGGGATGCGTATTCTGCTGGTTTCGCACTACACCCTTCCGCATTATGGGGGGATTGAGGTCGTTGTAGAGAACCTGGCGAAGGGTTTTGTGGGACGAGGCCACGAGGTAATTGTCCTCTCTTCCCGAATTTCCGGGCCCGCCTGTGAGATACGGCATGGCTTTGAGGTAGTTCGGGTGCCGGCATGGAACGTTCTGGAATCCTACGCAGTGCCGTACCCGCTGTTTTCCCCAGGCCTGCTCATGGTGGCCCGGCGGCTGATCCGGTGGGCAGACATCGTGCACGCCCACGGATTCCTGTATCAGCCTACACTCGTGTCCCTCTGGCTGGCCCGCCAGGCCAGGCGCCCACGGGTATTAACAGAACACGCTGGATTTGTCCGATATAACCGGTGGTTCTGGAATGGCATCCAGTTTGTCGCCATCCAGACCTTGGGTCGCCTGGCTGTTGCTCTGGCCGATGCAGTAATCGTGGTTGGAACGCGCACGCTTTCGCTGGGCCGCAGAATAGCGGCGCCGGGCAAACCAGTCCTCCTCATCCCCAACGGTGTGGATACGCAGTTTTTTCATCCCGTATCCCCGGAGGGGAAACGGCGAATCCGGCAAAGTCTGGGCTGGGATGAACGACCGAAGGTACTTTCTGTGGGACGGCTGGTGCCCCGCAAGGGGATAGACCTGCTCCTTGAAGCGCGAGAGCATCGCTATGACCTGGTTCTATGTGGACGAGGAGATATGCCCCTTCCGGAGGGGGAGGGCTTGCTGGTTTACCGTTCTCCGGACGATATGCAGTTGCGTCGCATCTATCAGGCTGCCGACATCTATGTGCTTCCGTCCCACTCGGAAGGAGCCTTCCCGTTGACCGCGCAGGAGGCTATGGCCTGCGGATTGCCCGTTATCGCTCTCCCGGATCCAACTTACCTGACTTATGTCACCCCGGAGGTTGTCCAGTTCGTTCAGCCTTCAGCAGAGGCGCTGCGGAATGCCATTCTCAGTCTGGTCTATAACCAGGAAGAAAGGCAACGCCGCAGCCAGATTTCCGCGGAGTGGGCCAGAACCCACTTCAGTTGGGAGCGAACGGTAGAAGCCCACCTGACGCTGTACGAGTCCTTACGGGTTGGAGGTACCCATGGCTCCTGAGGAGAAGCGCTGCATTTTTTGTGATGGGCCTCTGGGCGACGTCCTGTTTGCCGACATCCGGGATCGGCTGGGCCTTCTGGAGGGAACCTGGAATTTTCTCCGCTGTCGAGACTGCGGGAGCGCCGTTCTGGACCCGATGCCCTCTCCAGAGGAACTGCTGGCCGCCTATCCAGAAGCCTACGCGATGGACCAGGCTCCTCAGACTCACTGGGTGCACCGATTCCTCTACCAGTTAGAGACGAAATTTTTCTACGAGCCTTTATACCGCGCCTCAGTCCAACAGGTTATACGAAACACCGGGCTTCGGGAAGGGCGGTTGCTGGACGTGGGTGGGGGAACAGGCAAACGGACCGTTTTCTTTCAGCGGGCGGGCTTTGAAGCGTGGGTTCTGGAGCCGGATGAGCGCCCTCTAAAGGTCGCTCGGGAAAAGTTCAACCTCGGTACTCTTTGGGGAACGATAGAAGAGATAGACGGTCCGCCGGAAAGTTGGGATCTGATTACGTTTTATGCCGTGATAGAGCATTTGCCTTCTCCGCAACGGGCAATCCAGGCGGCCACACGACTGCTGCGCCCCGGTGGTTGGGTTGTCGCTATGGTACCCGTGTTGGATAGCTGGCAGGCCCGAATCCTGGGGGCTTGCTGGTTTCAGGTTCAGGAGGTCCCCCGCCACGTCTCCCTGCCCACGAGGGCAGGAATGCGAGCCCTCTTCACGCGCAACGGCCTTCTCCCCCAGACCTGGGAAGGAGAACCTCTCCTCAACCGGGCGGGAATCATAGCGCTTTCCCTGGTATCCTCGGCGAAATCGGACGTGGCGTGCGCGACCACCGAGATTTCCTCTCGTCTGATAAGAAGGGCAGCCGGGGCGTTGACCATGATCGCCTGCCTTCCTTTAGCCGTCCTGGAGGGCATGGCAGGTTCCCCAGGGGCAGCCGTCTTCTTCGCCCGGAAACCTGCCTAATCTTAACGAAGCGGCTCCAACCACAGGATAGGGTAATTGTACAGAACACCCGGCATGATCCACTCCCGCCGGACATGGTGGGGCGGCAATGCAGATAAGGGGATCCACGAAGGTACAATAATGATGTCATCTAACCGCTGGAAGAAATCCGGGCAGGTAAAATAGCCGGTTCCAACATACAGGGTCAGATCGGGCCGGGATTTGTACAGCGAAAAAGAGGGATCTGGCACACTGCGGAGCCAGAAGGATTCGTTCGGCGGCAGTTCTTCTGCCAGTTCCTGGAAAAATTGCTGATGGGCCTGATGGATGGTCGGAGCGGCCTGCCAGCAGCGCCCCACCTGTATGGCCTGATAGATAGTCCACAAGAGCACCAGCACAATCAGGATGCGCATCGCCCGGCCCCGGGCCAGGGGGAGCACAACCTGGGATCCGAAAAGAGCCAGAGCAAGATACCCAAAGGGCGTGAACCAGCCCACATACCAGGGATGGGGGTTGATGTAGGCGGCCCCATAAGCCACCCAGAACAATCCCCACTGCCAGAAGGGCAAGTTGAGGTGCCGGCGGAACCATGCCCACGCCAGCATTGAGAGCACCGCGATCCAGAGGGGCGAGTTGGAAGGATAAATCCCCAGCAAGTTTGTGATAACGTGCACACCCGAAAGCCAGACAAGAGTCGGCCAGCCCGGCGGTGTCTTATCCAGGACCATCAGCCGGGATAAGAAGAGAAACCACGACCAGTCCTGCAAGACAAAGAGCAGCCAGAGAAGGCCAGCGGCCACAATGGGGATGAGAAAGGCTGCCAGACCTTTCCACCGGCGGTTCCAGAGGAGGGCCAGGGCCAGCCAGGCGGTAATGTAGAAGCCCTGCCAGAAATGGGCGAAGAGCGCGAGGGCCAGGCAGGCACCGGAGGCCGCCCACCATCTGGCACCTCCTCGCTGCTGGCCCTGGGTGAAGGCCCACAACCCCAGGAGTATCCCGAACAGGGAAAACATGTCGGAGCGGACCATGTTGCTCACCATTTGATAGGCGATATCCATGGAGGTCCAGAACGCGGCCAGCAGCGCCAGTCCGCGCGGGACGCCCCAGCGGCGGGCCAGAAGGATAAGCAGCAGGAGGTTCAGCACGCCCAGGATGCGGTTGAACCACCGCAGGGGGAGCAGGTCAAACCCCAAGATGCTTCCCCATCCGCTGAGGGCCAATGCATAGGAGACCACCGGCATCAGGAACGGCCGGGGAGTTTCGGCGGGTGAGGGGACAATTTCGCTGGGAATGGCGAAGACGATCCCTTTTCCCTCCGCGATGCTCCGGGATAAGCCAGCAAAACTGATCTCTTCGGGAGGCATCGCAGCCGGTATCGCGGTCCCGTAGCGATGCAGGGTGCTCAGATACACCAGCAGGATGACCCCAACCAGCAGGGCATAAACCCATCGCCGATACATAGGCTCCTCCTGGAATCGGGATTAAGGGACGGGAATCCTGAAATCTCTCCGGCCGTCTTCTGTTATGCCGCCATTTGGCCAGGAGCACGAGTACTAGAACTCGCTGCGATTCTACCACAAAAACCAAAATGAGCCGAATCCAGTATAATCTTCCCCCAGACTTGAGAACAAGGAAGGCCGTTTCGCAGCACTCTGTGGCTGGGCAGTCCGCTGAAGCCGCAAACTCTCCTGCTGATGCTTCCCCCGATTCAGGAGGGACTCCTCCGGGGTGCATAGAATGAAAAAGAAGTTGGTCTTCATTCTACAAACAACCATCTGGGCGATCTTATGGGCTACACTGGCCATTGGGGTGGGGTTTTTCTTCCTGCATACCAGCCAGGCTCTCCAGGCTCGCATCCCGCTGGATTACGGCGAGGGGCCGCTCCTGAACCAGGCACGATGGCTGGCCGAAGGGCGGCCCATCTACCGTGCCGACATCAACGATTACCCGTTTACAATTGCCAATTATCCTCCCCTTTATCCCCTGGCCGTTTCGCTGGTAGGTCGCTATCTGGGGTTTTCCTACGAGACGGGCCGCATGGTCTCCGCAATGGCTACCCTGGGATGCGGCCTGGCCCTGATGCTGATTGTCCTGCAGACAACCGGCGATCGGATTGCATCGCTCGTCGCTGGCGCACTGTTTTTCTCCTTCCCGTATGTTGTCTTCTGGGGATCCCTGGGGCGAGTGGATATGCTGGCTCTGGCTTTCAGCCTGTGGGGAATCTGGGCCGCCATCCGCTGGCCCAATTCCCTGGCCGGAACAGGAGTTTCTCTGCTCTTTCTGCTGGCCGCCATTTTTACCCGGCAATCCTATCTTCTGGCTGCGCCGCTGGCGGTGGTCGTGCATCTGGCAATGGGGAACTGGCGAAGGGCCCTGTTCTTTGCCCTCGCCCTGGGAATATCGGTGCTGGCAATCGGCGGTATCCTGTGCTGGCGGACAGAAGGCGGCTTTTTTGTCCACACGATTGTTGCCAATACCAACACCTTTATGCCTTCATTAATGCTTTCTGCCTGGCTGGCCGCCACTATCGTGTATGCACCGCTCATCGTCGTCGTCTTTTGGGAGTTCCTTCACTATGTCCGCCAGCCTGAAAAACAGCCCTGGTTTGCCATCGCCTATCTGATGGGAGGCACGCTTTCCGGCCTGACAGTGGGGAAAGTGGGTTCCAATGTAAATTATCTGCTGGAGTGGTTGGCAGCCATGGGACTGCTGGTGGGGATTGCTCTGGCCCGCTGGCGCCGGGAACTCTCTCAGGCTTTATGCTCCCTGCTGTTGCTGACACTCTCTTTTCAAATCCTCTGGTCGCTCCACTGGGGTCAATTCGTTACGCTTCAAGTTTGGACTCGGCGAGCCCTGGAGCCAGAAATGCAGCAGTTGGAGGAAATTGTTTGCTCTGCCCCGGGCCCGGTCCTGGCAGATGAAATGATGAGCCTGCTGGTCGTCTGCGGTCGGGACATTTTCCTTCAACCTTTTGAGTTCACGCGGCTGGCAGTAGAGGGCAGGTGGGACCAGACCCGGGTCGTAGAAGATATTAGAAACGGGAAATTTCGCCTGATCCTGATAACGAGTGGGTCCTTAACGGATGGGGCCAAGGACCGGTGGACGCCAGAGATGTGGGCTGCCATCCAGGAGCATTATGAGCCAGTAACTGTGCTGGCTGCTACAACCGTGTATGCGGTGCGCGCAGGGACTACACGGTGATGATTCGCCCTTTGGCCTCCCTATGTCTACCTCTCCCTCTCGGGGAGAGCAGCCCTCCGGCCCGAGGGCTGACCTGTGCTCAACCAATTTTCGCAACCACCTACCTCATTGCGAGCCGCTAAAAGGCGGCAAAGCAATCTCAAGTTCCATAGAATAACAAGAGCATTCGTGAGGCCTGTGAGGGGATTGCTTTGACGGCTATCACCGCCTTGCGATGACGACAGGCATGAGGAGTGGCTATTATGCGAATCGCCTCAGAGACCCGAAGACCATATCGGTCTCTTCGTCTGGTTCTCTTTGCTGTAGGACTTCTGTATATTCTCATCACAATCGGAACGATTCATTACGGAGGCCTTTTTTCACCAGTAGGGGTAGATTTCCGCGCTTTTTTCGCTTCGGCGCGTATTGCGGTGACATCTGGCTTCCCGGAGGTTTACCATCTTGCCGCTCAGAAAGAAATCCAGACAGCCTTGATGGCCCCTTATGGATCGCCGGAGGTAGAACCTGGAGCGACTTTTTTCCTGCCCGCTTTTATCCTCCTGCTCTATCCATTTCTACCACCTGGTCTTCTTGGAGGGCTCATTGCCTGGATCGTGCTCAACCTCATCATTCTTATCGGCTACTCAATCTGGTTTTTGAGAAGCGAAACGGGCAAACCGGGGGAGTACTCTCTTCTCCTGGCCATGGCATTGCTCTCTTTCCCCGTTCTCGCCAATTTCTTTTTCGGCCAGGTCAATGTATGGTTACTGGTATGTATGGGGGAATTCATACGGGCATGGGGAGAGGGAAAGAGGGTCCGCGGCGGGCTGTGGTTGAGCGGATTGCTCCTCAAGCCCCAGATTCTGGTGCTGATGTTCCCTTTCCTGGTTTTCAGTGGGGAGTGGGGAATTGCGGGCGGTTTTGCCATCGGAGCAGCAGCCATAGGAATGATTTCCCTCGTCATAGGTGGGACAGAGGGGATAAAAGCATGGGCGGCCTTGCTGACCCACCACGCGACCCGTTTGCCGACCACCGGTCCGGGGATCATGATCAACCTTCGCATGGTCAGTGAGTTGCTATCGCTCCTGTTCTCTTTGGACGTACAAAGAATCGCAGGCATAGTAGCCATCGCTATCGCACTGCTAACCCTCTGGTTTTCCCTCCGTCTGAGGGAACAGGCGCCAGAGGAAAAATTGGGAGTTATGGTTCCTCTGCTGGCAGCCACTTTTGTGACAACCTGGCATGCGCACATGCATATGGCCATGGCATTCATTCCCCTGCTGCTTCATCAGGTCATCACCGGGCGGATGCCCCTTCGTCTGTTCGGTCTATGGACGATGCTTCCTCCCGCCGTGTATTTTCTATGCGTGGCGGGTATCGTGTTGCTGACCGTTTCTGGGGTGCAACTCCCTCCGATAGAGGGGTTCACCTATCCGGCCCTGGTTCTGCTGGTTCTCCACCTCTTTCTGACAGTTCACTGTTTGAGAAGAAAATGTTGATTAAGTTCGCTGCAAAAACTCGCCGCAGAGACCCCGAGAGCGCGGAGTCCTTCACCAATATAGTCTCCGTGTACTCTGCGTCTCGGCGGTGAAACGACCTTTTCGCAGGAGGCCATTGATTCCATCACCTTTGTTTTACACAGCGTGATGAGCAACCAAGTGTCTTTTCAAGACTCATTAGGGAGAGGGCGTCTTCACAGATGGGGATTTGAGCGCTGGCTCATTGTCTTCCACCTGGGCATCGCGCTGGGATATGCGGGCCTTCTGATGAAGGCCGCGCTGGAGGACCTCCTCTGGCGGGCCGACTTCACCGCCTTCTACACCGGGGGCGCC
>Ga0078972_1017754_pt1 | contig 10108 bp, 2 predicted proteins | sample YelNatPaOPGAMG01_FD_67568 | JGI IMG/M metagenome (GOLD analysis project Ga0078972, IMG submission 67568) | Hot spring thermophilic microbial communities from Obsidian Pool, Yellowstone National Park, USA - OP-RAMG-01 (SPADES assembly) (version 2) | ecosystem: Environmental > Aquatic > Thermal...
CTACCAAGTGCCCATCCAATTTGATCCAGATGATTACCTTCAGTTCACTGAGCAGAGGGTGACAGATTTGGTTCAGAGACACTTAGCTCAAGCGTTAGGTGGCACTCCTGGTACGGCGAATCCCCTCGCCAATAATAGTAGTCGGGGCAATCTTGGCCAGACTTTTAGGAGAGATGTTCATCAATCTACTCCGAAAAAGTCAAGTCTTAGTGCTAACAAAAGCTCTAGGCGGTCAAGAAGGTCAAATTGGTCCTCGAGTTCTTCACCGAGCTCGAGTGATACGTCTAGTGACTCCACTACGACCGATAGTTCGGATAATGACAGCTCTAGCGATAGTTCAAGTGGCAGCAGCTCTGATTCTGATTCCTCAAGAAAAAAGGGAAAAAAGAAAAAGAAACGCAGCCACAGGAAAAAGCGCAAAGAGCGACGTCGTGCAAAGCTTGGTCAATTACCCAAGTTCGACGGGACAAAACCCGAATTATTTCGCTTTTTCAAAACTGCATATGATTATCAAGTCAAGCAGGAGAAAATGTCGAGCCGAGAAAAGTGTGTGAAGCTGTTTGATCTCCTAGAAGGCGAAGCTCGGGAACTGGTGGTTTATTATGCTGAAAAGTTTAATAGATCGTCACATGACTCCATGTGGAAAGTTCTTAAAGAACGCTACGGTGGCACTTACCGATCACAGCGTAGAGCTTTCGAATTCTTAGATGAGTTAAAACCATTCAAACAATTCACGCATAAAGAGCAGCATGAGCTGCTTACCAAATTGAGAGTGGTGATGGATTATGTCCGAGAGAAGCAACGGAAGGCTTCGAAAGAAAAATCTTTTCCCACTTTCATAACCATTCGAAAGCTGGTACCTACCAAGTTTATGATGGAATATTCAAATTGGATTCATTCCAATTTACACAAGGATAATATTCACTCATTTTTTCGGTGGTTGGAAATTAAATGGAAATGTACCTTGGAACTTAGTGAGGATAAACACCCCGTCTCCACTAAGGCTCCATTAAAAGGTATAAAGCCCAGACAATTCCTGGTTCAAAATTCAGAGACCCAATCTGAGGAACCGGAATTACAAGACGAAACTGTGAGTGAAGACGAGGCTGAGCTCACAGTAGAGTCACAGGAGGAGGAGGTATTTGTGGCTACGAACCGACCAAGTTCTAAGCCCAAATATACGCCGAAAAAGTCATCTTTTTCGAAAAAACCGAGCTCAAATGAGCTAAAGGTTGATCAGATGTTAACACAGAGATGCGACTTTTGTAAGACTGAGAGACACCTTCTCAGCAAATGTGAGAAATTTGAGAAGGCTGACCCGCTACTCAAATTGAATTACATGAAGAAGCATAGATTGTGTTGGCACTGTCTCAGATCTGGACACTTTATAAACAAATGTAGAGTGAACGTTGGTAAGGCGTGCGGGATTGATGGCTGTCAGAGGAAGCATCACCCATTTGTGCACCCCCCAATTAGTAAGTCCAAAGGTCTGTACATTGAGGACATCCTCATAGAGTTCTTCGGAATCGAAGAGTGCGAAGACGGCGGAAACGCCGGCAGTGATCCTCCTCAGGATTGACTATCTCTCTACGAGCGTGAATTATACTCGAGCACTGGCCGAGTGGTTATCCAATCAGTCACTTGTTTTCTTCAAGTCAAAGACAAGAAGATTCCGGTGAATGTGATTTTGGATAGCGGATCTAATTCATGCAACGTAGACGAAACCCTAGCGACTGAGTTAGGGCTCGAACCTATTTCTGAGTATTTTGATCGGCACGTTCGCTATATCACGCGTAGCGTAAAATTACGCACATGTGTTTTTAGTTTGAGACTAGTCGGTCAAGACCAGAAGTATGTGAGAGATATATTTGCGTACTCAGTAAGCAATTTTAAAACTGATGTTCCTAATTGGAGAAATGAGTGCTCACTCTATTCGCATCTGGATGATCTTGTTATTCCCGAGGCGGAGAGTTCTGTCGCGAGAATTTTAATCGGAGTCGATTGCATAGATTTATTCAGACCAACGGAAGTCAGGTATGGGCAGCCCAATGAGCCCATGGCGTTAAAAACAGCTTTAGGATGGAGTTTTCAAGGCCCCCATCCTAAAGTTTGTGCAGACATCTATAACTCAATTTGTGTCCTCACACATAACCGGAAATTTGAATCTTTTAAATCAAAAGATGATGACCTCCATGAGTTAATAGAACGGTCACTGACTCTTGAAGAGTGGAATCTGAAAGAGTCTGATTTGCCCTTTACAAAGGGGTATAAGGGAGGTCCCAAGCCTCCCGAGTTGTGGACAGAATCCGAAAGGATTGCTGAGGAAAAGATGGTCGTTGAGTTTATAGCAGGTACTGGCACAAAACCGGATCATTTTCAAGCGAGAATTCCTTGGAAAGACTGCTATAAACAAAATCTTAGTGGTAACTTTAATGCGGTGAGGCGGCGACAACTGAAAACCTTTTCAGCGTCCTCACTGCAGAAAAAAGGGATCACTGAGGCTGAGGTGAGAAAAATCTTCGAGAGCTATCTCGAAAAGGGCTACATTGAACCAGTGCCTGAGTTCGACGTACAAAATGGCTGGTATTTACCATTCTTTTGTGTCGTAAATCGAGCTAAGGTGTCAACACCTGTTAGGCCAGTGTTTGATGCAAAGTCCACGTTTAATGGCATTTCATTAAACAACCAAATTATGGCAACACCCAATCGCCTAAATGATTTGGTCTCAACATTGTTGAACTTTAGGAGATTTGAATTCGGGATCATGGCTGATATTTCAGAAATGTTTCTTAGGGTTCGGTTGCATCCTGAAGATCGACAATATCATAGGTTTGTCCTATTCGATGAGGCCTATCAGTGGACACGAATTCTGTTTGGGAATAATTCCAGTCCAAATATCTCACAAAAAACGCTGACTTCAGTGTGTGATTTATATGGTAAAGATTATCCCCTAGCGGAACAATGTGTACGTGAGCGTTGTTATATGGACGACGGGATTGACTCCAAATCCACAGAGAAAGAACTGATTCAATTGGCGCTAGAGTTACCTCAGTTATTAGAAAAGGCGGACATGAAAATGGCGAAGTTTTATTCAAACTCTGAGAAAACTCTAAGAGCGTTAGAACCCTCACTTGTCGCAAAAGAGGTCCACCTCTTTGAGGATAAAAACGCTGTCTTTGAATCGAATAAAGTTCTAGGAATGGTGTGGGATGCTTCAACTGATACTTTCGGGTATCGGGCGAAGTACGAGAAGGTGGAGGAATGGCTAGACAAATGGGGAGTTCAAAAGTGGACCAAACGGACTGTTCTCAAGACAACAGCCTCCACTTATGACCCTCTGGGGTATCTATCCCCCGTAACTGTCTACGCCAGGTCTGTGATTCAAAAATTATGGACCTTAAAATTAGATTGGGATGACGCCATCCCAGACGAGATCGCTGAAGTGTGGGTTACCGCACTCAGTAACCTTCTTGAGGTGAAGTCAATTTCACTGCCAAGGTGGACGGGCTACGCACCTGGCGACGATTTAGAGCTACATTGCTTCTGCGATGCCTCTGAAACGGCGTATGCTTGTGTCGTATTTACTAGGGTCAACTCTAGGAGAGGACTGGTGACCAGAATTCTCATGGCAAAGAGTAGAGTTGCACCTATACAATCCGAAACAATCTCCAGGTTAGAGCTTATTGCTTGCGTTCTAGGTGTCAGACTGACGAACGCGATCAACAAAGTATTTAAAGTGGCCCAAGAAAAAATCCATTATTGGACAGATTCACGAAATGCTCTATGTTGGATACATACTCCTTCGAGCAGGCTAAAAGTGTATGTCCAAAACCGCGTTGGAGAGATTCAACGTAATACCGAAGTGAAGCAATGGCATCATGTTTCAACGGATGAAAATCCTGCGGACATAGCCACTAGATATATTGCTACACGGGAGTTACTCGAGAATGAAATTTGGTGGACTGGACCCCCAGTACTCCAGGGTGACACCTATCCTGGTTTCCATCCAAATGGAATTCCGGCGGAGGTGACAAAGGAAATGAAAAATGAGGGTTTCTCTTTCTGTAGCACTACGGAAAAGACTCATCTCGATATCATGGACTTTGTCAAAGAATCTGTGGGAAAACTTTATAATGGGTACCACAGGGTTCTCAAACTGTTGATGAATGTTGTCCGAGTTGTCACTACAATGAGGAAGCAGAAATTAACAGAAACTGAGATCCGAGAGAAGGCTTATTCTCTTCTTATCCGTCAGTCTCAGCTTAATTCTTTTGAGCATGAGATTGATACCATCCTAGATGGCAAACAAGTGAGCTCGCGGAGTCCATTGGGGAAACACAATCCCTTTATCGATGAATTGGGTATCTTGAGATCTTCCTCAAGATTGACTGAGATTAAGAATATTAGTCACAGTGGAAAATACCCCATCATATTATCATCAAAGTGTACTATCGCTAAGATGATAGCAATCAATGCTCACATACGCTATCAGCATACTGTGAGCTTGAACAATATGATAATTCATCTCCACAGCGAATATGTTATCTTGGGACTTTCTAAGCTTATTCGTACTATTTGTCGGGAGTGTCTACACTGCCGGAGGGCGGCAGCAAAACAACAGCCCCAGATAATGGCGCCCATAAAGCGCTCATTAAGTGAACTGCGAGCTTTCGCAGAAGTGGGTATTGATTTTGCTGGACCATTTTATATTAAAATTGGTCGCGGAAAGCAGAGAAAAAATATGTTTGTCCTAGTGATAACATGTTTACAGACTCGAGCCGTGCACTTCGAGGTAACAGAGGATCAAACAACCTCTGCGGTTCTTATGGCTTTAACAAGGTTTGCTTGCAGTCAAGGGTGCCCTACCCGGATTGTCTCAGATAATCAGACTAGCTTCAAATCTGCCGAAAAAGAGCTACTGAGTTTTCTCAAAGACTTGGATTATGAGGCGATTAGTCGGAGGTTGGGAGTAAGTTTTGAGAAAGCTACTGTCTGGGAGTTTATCCCACCAAGAGCTCCACATTTTGGAGGATCTTGGGAAATAATGGTCAAAGCTATGAAGCGTGCTGTAAAGGTTGTTGCGAATGGGGCGGATTATACTGAAGATCAGTTCCGCACGTTCGTCGCCCAAGCCGCGTCGCTTCTGAATGCTAGGCCGCTGACACGGATGCTCATCCGAGATAAAGTCACGATAGTGACCCCGAATTCTTTTATTCGGGGGAACTATAACATTGAGCTGGTGCCTACTAGCTTGGAAAAGAAATATTCTCGTTTAGGGGCGAGATATTTGCTTACGGAGAAGATGAGTCGGGAGGTCTGGAAGCAGTTTATCCATGAGCTGCTTCCAGAACTCAGGCCGCGAACCAAGTGGCTCAAAACATTTCCAAATTTGGAAGTGGGACAGCTTGTGCTTGTCATTGACAAGGCTGCTGAAAAGGGAGAGTGGAAATTGGCGATTGTTGAACAAGTCAACATATCAGAAGATGGTAAGGTCAGATCAGCCACTGTGCGAATAGGTGACCGCACCTATGATCGACCTGTCATCGACCTTTTCCCACTCCTGGATCAGTACGGAGAGGACAGAGTTTAAGGCCGGCTTCTTTCTTTGTGTGGTAGTTGGTTATGGTCTTCTTAGTCTTTCCCCCTTTTCAACCCGTAGTTCTCCTTCTTTCTTTTCAGGAATGGCTTCCCACGCTCAAAGTGCGCAGACCCTTGTGCCCGAGCCGAGGCCCTATGACGATGGGCCACTCATTTATGGCCCGGAATATGCGGAAACCCATCCGCGATTCCGGAAGTCCATACCGAGGTGTAAACTTTCGGACGAAGAAGCCCGCGAGAAAGTAGGGTTTAAGAAGTGTCTTGCCCTGATCGAGTATGAGAACTCGAAGACTTATCGCGGGTATCGGCGCATGCCAGTCATAACCTATGATAGGTTACCTAAGATGCTTAGGGAGACTGACAATGTTAGCCAGCGTTGTTACAACGCACGTGGTGTGGCGGTGGAGCACTTGCGCAACTTTGTGCATGAATGTCGGGAGTTCGGGTTCATGTCTTTTGACACCGAAGGTCAGCCCAGGGTACAGCTCCTCCAAATGTCGAGCTTCAGAGGCACGGTGCTTCTGTTCAGCCCTGAGTATGACCTTGCCGATCCGGAAAACTCTGAGTATGACTGGAGACACTTTCCAGTTGAACTCAGAACTCTGCTTTCTGATGAGCACATCATCAAGATTCAGAGTGACCCTTGGAAGGATCGGGAGAACCTGGCTAAAGAAGGCGTTAAGGTGAACAGCTGTGTCGATACACGGCTTTTGTTTCACTATGCCAACGAGTTCGTGGCGGATGATCCCAAGACTAAATTAGCGGTCATTGTGAAAAGGACGCTGAAGCAGAAATGGGCAAAGAGGCCGCACGACTACAAGTGGAAGGCGACCACGTTGAACGTCGCTGCTAAAAAGCATGCTGTCCAGGACGTAAGGGCCCCCCTTTATTTTCTGGTCACGCTTTGTAGTCAGCTGTCGAATGACGTAGCCAATCTGGCGCCGTTCATGATGCAGATACTTTTCATGCATCTGGACATTCAAGTCGACCCGACTAAATTCGTCAAAGCCGATAACATTATCGGGGGTGTCGTGGAGAAAAACCCAAATGGGCCCCACGACATAAAGACGGTTTGTTGGCTCTTGGACACTTGTCCATACTTTCACAAAGTTGAGGACTATCCTCTCCCTGAGCAGTTGAGACCAGATGGTGGTCGAGACTACTTGAATCAACGGTCGGGGTCAAACCCGATACTGCATCAAGCCGTACAAGTTCCGTGGGAGGGTCGATCCGCTTCCACGTACGACTATGTAAGAGTGGTGGATAATCCCGTCGGCTGGTGTCCCTTTTGCGCTCAGCCTCTGAAAGGAGAAGCTAAGGATCACGGGAGGTGTGCGGAGCTTCACAAAACTTGTGATTTCCCACACTGCACGTTGTACGAGGGACATTCAGTTGCGTTTTGCCCAATCCTTCACGGGATTTGCGAAACTTGTGGCCGCCGTGGCCACGCGGCGGAGATTCACGAGCGTATTCAGGAGGATTCATTATCCTTGCATCAGATAGAGTACTGTACTCTACATTGGTCGCCGTTGGGTAAATTCACGTGCGTTCCATTCCTCGAGCTTACCCCAAGAGCTGAAGAGGTTTCGGATAAACACTGGAGATACCTAGCTCCGAACCAGAAGCGCGTATCGTGTCAAAGACTCTTTTGGATTCTGTCGATCGCGTACAAGGCGCCTAAGTGTCGAGCACGTAGGCAACGCCGCACAGGGCCACCCTCTGACGAGGCACCCCGAAAGTCGTCGAAGCAGGCCGAGAAGAGAAGAGCATCCTCTCTACCTCGCTCGGGATTCAAGATCCCTAAGACTGCCAAGGCGAACGTTGAGACGTCACAATCTGACGTTAGTAGCGTAGGCACCCACGCTGAACCAACCGCTGGAACCAGCGGGTACTCGAAATCAAAATCGAGGTCGAGCAGACAAGCACGCTCTAAAGGGAAAGGCAAAGCTCCCGTTAGTAAGACTTCGCAAGATACGAGCTCACAACCTCCTAAAGAGACGGAGCGAGAACGTATCATGCGAATCGAGCTCGAAACTTTGCGGCACGAGAACGAACTTCTCCGGATGCACACACCCGGAGCCGATCTCAGTGACGATCAATTCGTTAGAATCAGAAGGCGGGCGCAGTTTATTCGCCGATTCTACGAAGAAGCGCGGGTCAACCTCGAAGAGGGTGATATTGATGTTCTTGTGAATATCGACATGAGGAAGAATCCACAGTTTTACGACCCTGATTCGACCTCAATTCCAATGTCTGAGGAAACTTTTCCCACTTCTGAACTGAAGTCTGTAATGGACCAAGAACAGAGAGACAAGGGCATCCCTGCGGGGATGGAAGAGTCTGATGGGGAGTATATCCCTACCGGCGAACACGCTTCGGATGTTGTATACATCCCTAGTCGTACTGAAGGCGAAGAACACTCCGCCGACCAAGATGCTTCTAGCACTGATTCGCGAGATCAAAGCTCGTCTGACGACAGTTCCGATGGGGAACGCTCATCTTCGGATGAACACACCGGGTCGCCGGGAGGACCGAAAGGATCTCCCTTAACCCCACGCAAGAAAGCCCCTTCTCGCACACAACAAGCTTCATCAACGAAAGTTGGTGGGAAGACAGCCCCGTCTTCTTCAGCTGTTAGTGATCAATTAGCTGAACAAGCTGCTGCGAAGTTGGACCTCAATACTGGAGAACAATCCTCCAAGGAAGGGCCCACTTACACAACCGACGAACCGACAGAGATGGATACGACATCGAAGGACGATCAACCCGAGACGTCGATGGACACTTCCCAACCACCACCTCAGAAGGAAGTGCCCAAAACTCCATCTCCTAGCAAGTCAAAGGGAAAATAGATGGAAAAATTATGGAGAGGACTGTTTTCTCCACTTTTACATTCAGACAAAAAAGTGATAACAAATTGATAATTTTTCATATAATTTTCACCTGAGAAAAACCTTCCTATTTATTTTGTAATTTGTATGTTTTTCACCTACAGGAAGTCTACTTTCCTTGTATACTTATGTCAATCTTCCAGTTAAGCAAAGTACATCAGTTGGCTTACAGTATATAAAGCATGTAAAAGAGATGACCCCTTCTCTTGTTATACTTTATACTTCACTGTGCGAACACGCTGTTAGAATCCTTATATAGGTCTGGTCTACCCAGATAGGCTGATGCTTATTAGCCAAATATAATGATTTTGATGGAATGTTTAACCAATGGAAGGACATAAGTTCATTCTTGCAATCTTTTAGTGACAATTGTCATTAAGAGTTGTACTTTAAATTTAACTGTGTATTTAATTGTAAATTGATACTTTGGTTTGTATAAACTGGGTACAATAAAGGTAATTCAGGTTGAAAATTCAACACTTGTGTAGTTATTTATGGGTAAGGATTCTTTCTATAAATAATAGCCTTAACTGGGACAGGTAGATCTTTGGGTTTGAAGGGATCTACTTTAGCATTCACCAAGGGAACCGGCTCGGCCATACAAAATAATGACTTTTCACAGGATAGCTCTCAAACCACATACAGAAGACCCCATTTCTGTTGGTGAGAAACAGGGGGAACTGACCGCCTGCTATTCTGGTGAAAACATGGCGCGGTCTATCCGAGCCTTATGGTGAGTGTACAATGTAAGTATAGTTTTTGTTAGTATTAACTCCAAAAAGACCACTTTTGAAGAGCATTTTTTCTATAAAAATGAATAATGTGTTCAATTGACATATTTATCTCAACAAAAGTGCAACTTAAAGAGTTTCTGCTAGCAAAAATACTTAAAAAAGCTTTAAAATGTTGACACCAATATTAATTAGAGCTAAAATATGGATTCTACAATTCATAAAATAAAAGAAATAAGTGCTAAACTTATTTTTTAACTGCCTTAAAGGTACAAATACATTAATTGTATTACCCCTCTGGTTATTTTAGATGAGGAAAAAGCTTAAGAAAACACCCTCTTGCTTTTTTCTTAGAGATAACCTGAGTTTAAATTATAATTGTGAGACCCTTCTCATGTAAAATTAATAAGTTTTAAGGGGGGAGAGCTTTCTGCCAAATATTAAAACTTATTTCTAAAGCCTTTATGGTACTAACTGTTTTTTAGATGAAAGGGTAGCTTTATCCACTGTTTAAAAAATATGTTACCACTCTGGTTATCTTAAAATGAGGAAAAAGCTATGAAAACACCTTCGAAGCTTTTTTCTTAGAGATAGTCTGAGTTAAAAATTATTGAGGTTACAATACCTTGCAAATTATGAGTTTTGCTGAAATAAAGTTGACTTTAACTATGATTTCAGTAAAATACAGGCTAATTTAACCTAAATTTGACACTTTTAGTAACAGATTTGACAATACATAGCTTAACATAGCCAACCGGGTCGGTTCGAAGGTTCCGTAGGTTCCGAGAGCCGATCTCGAAGGTTTTTTTGCAAAAAAAGTACATTTAATTCAATAATTCAACTTTTCACTTGTAAATTTCAATCATTTTCTGCAATAGATACTAAATA
>Ga0078972_1017755_pt1 | contig 10107 bp, 15 predicted proteins | sample YelNatPaOPGAMG01_FD_67568 | JGI IMG/M metagenome (GOLD analysis project Ga0078972, IMG submission 67568) | Hot spring thermophilic microbial communities from Obsidian Pool, Yellowstone National Park, USA - OP-RAMG-01 (SPADES assembly) (version 2) | ecosystem: Environmental > Aquatic > Thermal...
GATTTTTATTTTTTGAAAAATATTTTTATTTTTTCGGTTATGCTGGCTATGGGTATAAGTATGCACCCACATACTTATATACCTACATAGCCTCCAATATATATTATTATATATTATATTAATATAGGGGTTTGCGGGACATTATCGTGACATTATTTCGACATTATTTCTGTAGCATGCAAAAACGATTTTTATACCAGTATAAAAATCCAGTATTTTCACGCCATCAGCTTAAATTCTTTTTTCGCAAAATTTCCGTACTGGCATCATTTATGGTGTGAACTGTAAATTAGGGCACCCTAAATTTTAAGAAGTTTAAGTTTTTATAACAATACTGGCTAAAACAGCCAGATAAATGCGATTTTTCCGTTATTTTTTTGTTAAAATTCGGGGGGTAAATTAGCCCTAAAGGGCTAATTTAGTCCGACCGTGCCAGTTCATGCCAGTTTATGACCTGCCCCGTGCCAGAACGAAAAAATGAAGTATAACACCGATTATACTTCGTTATGCCAGCACGCGAAATCGGAAATCGTGCGATTATACCCCTACCCCGCTCCGTGCAGTCATGCCAGAACCCGCCGAGCCCCGCAAATGCCCCGAAAAACGATTTTTTCGCATGAGGGGATATTGCGATATGTCCCGAACCCGAAAAACCCGAATTTGCCCCGTTTCCGTGCCTTTCCGTGCATGATCGCCTTGCCCCGTCTCCCGCATGCGTGCCCGTGTGCGTGTGTCATGATCTGCCCCATGCCATTGCCTGCAAGGTCGCATGCGTTATGACCTGCACCGTTCATATCGCTATGCCAGTATCACAGTCCCGCCCATGCCAGTATACACCCCCCGCCCTCACGGGCATGCAAACGCTGGCTGTGGGGCAAGTGTTATTTCCCGACTATAATAAAATTTATTTTTATAAAAATATTTTTATAAAAACTCTTTAAAGGAAGTGGCATAAAAAATCTACCAAAAAATTGGTAGAACGGGTGGAGGTCAACCAAAAAATTGGTTAATGTCACAGAGAAGGCAGTGGGTTGGGGAGTTGAGCGAGTCGTTTACGGGCTATGTTGCAGTAGTCAGGGTTGAGGTCGATGCCGATGTAATTCCGTCCTAACTTCTTTGCCACTACGCAGGTAGTGCCACTGCCTGCGAAGGGGTCAAGCACTATTCCATCTGGCGGGCAACCCGCCGTAATCATGGGTTCTATGAGTTTTGACGGGAATATTGCGAAATGTTTTCCTCGTGCTTCGGGTGGTGCGGGTTGAGTAGTAATAGTCCAGACATCGCCAGGGTTTTTGCCAAGAGGGTGTGGTTGTGGTAATGCGTTGTAAATTTCTTCGCTTATGTAGTCATCGTAATTTCCGAGTTTGAGTATTGGTTTCAGAATTTCCCATGTGTCTCTGTCTGGTATTGCCTGACCGCTCAAATCGGTACGGAAGTAGTGTGCAATTGTGGTTTCTCGCAAGCCAGTTATTTCTGCGAGTTGCTGGACAGTCAGGTTTGCTTCTTTGAGTTTGGTTTTGAGGTAATTACCCACATCGTATAGTTTTTTTATGACAGCCGTAGTCAATTTGCCTTCAATTAACGATAGTTTAGCCCTACGCCCTGGCGAGCCACTATATTGCTGTATCTGTTTAAGTGTGTTATATTCATCATCAGTTAATTTAAATTGCTGGCATTGTTCTAATTTATTTTCAGCATTACTATTACTACCAGTATATTTATATTGAGATAAATGTGGGTCATTTGATTGATTATAACCACTGTTTGGATATAACCTTTGTCTTAAAACGCCCATTGGTCTTTTATCTTTTATACCACAGTATGTGTGTGGAACTCTTATTTCATCAAGGTCAAAGAAGTATCTCTGGGTCTTTGTGAAAAGGAATACGGGCTCGTAGGCATTTGACAGGCGGTCAGTTACCGATGACGGGAGATGGTTGGGTTTTACCCAGCACACAGAATTTCTCAGCGTCCAGCCCTGTTCGTCAATCATGCGAATTGCCAAACGGTAGTTTTGCACATCCATACATTTGTCAGTGTAACTATCGCCATGCACCCACCACATCGTGCCTGTCTTCTTCAATATACGCTTGAGTTCTGCGGTGATTTGGAGTAGGTGATTGTGATACATGCCTAAATCTGGCTCAAGTCCGAGTTGCCCGTACCACGCACCGCACTTATTACAAAATGCTCCTACTACTTTAGTTTCCTGTTTCATATTGCTTCCGCCAAATTTCGGAATTGCGAAATTGCCTGGGTCTGTCTCATCCTTTCCTCTAATCATTGAATTATTTCCAAATGTTGCTTTTGTTTGAATTGAAAAATCATGCTCACAGTTCGGGTCTCCGTCCCAGATTGTTTTCGCCTGCTCACCATAAAAACGCTGATTCCAATATGGTGGGCTGGTGACAATACAATCTATGCTATCACTCGGTATTTGCCTCAACACATCCAGTATGTTTCCGCAGATAATTTTGTTCTTGAACTCGTCTATGGTAGGCATGTGTCATCACCTCTTTCCACGCACACCGTTAAATTTCCGCATCTTTCTAAATTTGACTTCACGCATGATGTCTGCGAGGGTCTTGCCGTCTGCCAAACTCGGTTCATATCCTATCTTGCCCATCTGTAAACCTCCTGCCCAGCACCTTTACATGTTTTGATGTGTCTCCCCCACCAACCGCACATGCCATCCAGTTTTCAGTGGTCATTTTTTCGCCTTTCTAAAATAGCATGGACTTCAATCCACTCATTCTCTGGCGTTGTTTTACATAGTTCGTCAAAGCATTTCATACACATAGTATTGCCTTCTATCGTTATAACTCGTGGTTCGTCATCGGATACTACTCTTGAGCATTTCACACATTTTACTGGTGTTGGTGTATCAGTCATTTCAATCACTCCAATTTAAGCCGTGCTATCACGGTGTATGTTTTGCCACAATGAGGGCATGTCAGGTCGAATGAAATTTCGTCTATTCTATCCACTACCCTTATAATTTTTGTGGTGTTATCGGTTAGCCCGCTATCCTTTGTCGCACCCTGCTTGGGTGGAGTGTTGGCGGATACACCAGCACCCTTGCTCTCTTTCTTATCAGTCATGTTTTTTCCTCCTGTTCACTTTTTTACCTGCACAAATAGGACAAATATATTGCAAAAGATACCAGCCACCTTTAATTATTGCCCGTTCTTCTTTTGTAAGAATATAGGGTTTTCCACATTCTCCACATGTGCGTTCATAGTATTTGCTATTCATTCTTTCGCCTCCTTGTTGTCTGGTGGCATAAAACTTGCTTCAAGTGTTTCATACCAATTACAAATCCACCATTCTTCTTTTGGCTTGTCCTTCTTATTACATTTTTTCTTGTGTTGCTTGTTCATTTATTCGCCTCCTCGTTAAGTAATGAAGCAAGTTCATCAATCTTTTCTTGCACAATATCGCATAATTTTCTGTTCGGGCAATGTCTACAAATGTTCATCCTGTTGCTGTAAGCAATGTAATTGTCACAGCCCTCAAAGTTTACTTTGATGTATCCTTTAACAGGTATTTCTATGGTCATTTTTATGCTTACATCTTCATATCTTTTTTCGGTAGTCATTCAAACCCCCTCATATTTACATCCTTCACCGTAAACAATGTATCGAAGTCCATGTTTTTCTATGGTGGTTTTTTCTTTGCTAATGTGGTCTTTGATTGGATATCCCGATTTTTCTATCTCATCTTCATCACTTAAATATCGCACCTCTTCTGTAATCGTTGACATGTATATTACCCAGTATTCTTTTGACTTCATTTTTTCACCTTGAACGGGTCTTCCACCAGTTTTCCAACTATCGTTATCGAACGCCTGTCACCATACAGGTCGTTCAGTGCGTCCTCTATCTCCAAGTCCATCAGATAGTTGAGTTTCCACATCACTGACCGCTTGTCGTCCTTTCTGACGCCAAACAGTACTTCCTCTATCTCTGACAGTCGCCGCTCAATTTCTTCCAATCGCCTTTCTATATCATTTGGCATGTTTTTACCTCCTTTACTGTGAATTGTTACACCTCCACCATACTTCGATTTTTGTTGCCTTTATTCCAGTCCTAAACATTGCATACAACACTGCCAGCAACATATCGCTGTATGCAGAGTTAACTGTTGAGGATGTGTAGACGAAATCCACACCGTTATCAAGTGATACGGTCATTCGCCATACATTCTTGCACCCCAGAACCTGTATGACTTGGCTAATTGCATCCGTATAGTTGCTGGTATGTGACTTGGCTCTAACAACATACCACCAATTTTGCTTGTGCGCCCTGATATATTCAAATCCTATGGACTCCAAGATTTCGGCGATTTTTTCTGGTGTAATCTGGGTTGGCGGATTTGGTAATGTTGCTTCTATCATTGCGTGGTCGATTGTGTTGCGTTTTGTGCGTATTTTGATGACTTCGCCAATGCCAGAATCTTTAAGTACACATCGCAATGCGTTGCCTATGTTGTGAAATTCTATGCAATCGAAAAAATCTGTGAATGATTCACTGTCATGTAGTGCAATTACGAAATATTTCGTTGCGTCTGTAAATTGTATTTCAAATATGCAGTACCGTAGTCCGCCCACAACAATTTCAAGTACTGGCTCTGCGTGCTCCTCAATATATTCGCACCATACCGTATAGTTGTCTTTAAATTTTCGGTAATTTTGCCAGGTGAAGTATTTATCATACTGCATGATTTACCGTAAAGCGTGTGGGTTTATAAAATTTTGCAATTTTTAAAAATCCTCGTGTTGTTGAATTTATGGCATTTTAATTTTTCATGGTAAATTTTAAATATTACATTTGCATTACTGATATTGATGGCAGATAGTTGTGCATGGTGCGGTGATACTGGCGGGGATCCGACTTGGTGGGGGGATTTAGAGGGTGTCTGCAAGAAATGTGCGATTGAGTTGCGTAGTCATGGCGGTAAGATTATTGGTGGGTGGCATATAAACTGGGACAAGGAGCCGTGTTCGATTTGTGGTGCAGTCCAGCCACGAATTTGGAATGCGAATGTACGATTATGCGAGCAGTGTGCAAATAAGGTTGGCAGGCGGTACAGAATCAACCGAAATGAGATGCGAGACAGGGGGCGTAAGTTTTGAGTTTGAAATCGTTTTTTGGCGGTCTGTTTGGTGGTGGCAAGCGGACACCGCAACCGAAGCAACCCGAGAAAGAGACCTCAACAATGCCACGACCCATGCTGGAATTTTACAAAGCGGTGGGTGCGGATGTTGAGCGTGTGCCGTTGTATCCAGTTCCGCTGGGCATGCTTTATGACACCGCCATGTATTCGGATGTGTTACAAACGATTTTATGCGTCTTGCGTAACGAGATATTCAGGCGTGGATTTGTCATAACTGAACGCTGGACACGCAAATGCCCGAATTGTGGCGTCATTTACCAGAGCAAAGTGGAGACATGTGAACGGTGCGGTCATACTACAATCGAGCCGAATCCAGACCACAAAGCCAAACTCCAGTGGCTGATTGACGACTTTTGGGCGGTTAATGAGAATGGTGAAGACCTGTTGGATGTACTCAAGGCACTGGAAAACGACTTGAATATCGTGGATGACGCTTATTTGATGTGCCGTAAAAGGTATGTGTTTGACAAGGACGGCAACTTGCTGGGCTGGAAGGTTGTTGAGTGGTTGCGTATCTCACCGCTGAATATTTCGATTGTAGCGAACCGTGCTGGTGAGTATGGCAAGTCAGACAAAGGCGAAGATTTGATGTTTTGCTATGACCACCGTGACAAAGTGTTTGTGGACAAAGAGCGGTGCCCGATTTGTGGTAAGGTCATGGCACGGTGTGCATTCAAAGTCAGGCAGGGCAATGGCGGGTCTGGGTATTACAGCAAGGACGAAATCTGCCATGTGTCCAAATACAACCCGTCGCTGGTTTATGGCACCAGCCCGATTTACAGTTGCTGGCAGAAAGTGGTTACGCTACTTGAGCAGGACAGATTTATCAAGACCTACTATTACAACGGCAGACCGCCGAAAGGTTTGCTGGTATTCGTGACGCCCAACGCCAACATGCTATACAAGGCATGGGACGCAATGCTGGATATATTCAGACGCAATCCGCACGCAATCCCACCGTTGGCAGTAGAGAGCAACACTGGCAAGTCGGATGTCAAGTTTATTGACTTCATGCACACGCTGGCAGAGATGGAGTTCACCAGAATGCGTGAGGAATTCCGCAATACAATCGGTGCGGTGTTCGGCGTCAGTCCTGTGTTTATCGGGAATATCAGCACCAGTGGCGGTCTGAATAACGAAGGATTGCAACTGGCAGTTACAAATCGTGCAGTTGAAATGGGTCAGGAAGTTTACAACAGCAAAATCTTCCCGTTCATTTGCCAGCAGTATGGAATTGACGACTATCGGCTGTTGCTACGCAAAGCCGAAGAGCGGGACGAGTATCGTGAACTCCAGATGTTCGCACAGAAGATACAAAACGCAATGAACCTTCAGGCGATGGGATTCAAAGTGCGACTGAATGAGCATGGCGATTTCGAAATTGTGGGGTCTGAACCATCTTTGCCAGTGGGCGAAGAGCCGAAGCAACCTGCACAGCAACTGCCGTTAGACCGCCAGAAATACGGCGGGCAACCCTGGAATAATCGGCGTATGGGTGAGGAGTTTTTGATGGAAGATGACACGCAAGATTTGCAAAATCTGGCAGATGTGATAATCAAAGCCGACCCAGTGTTGCAACGGCAGGTCATACCCGATAACCTGTTCTTGGCACTGTTGCGTGGCAGATTATACGCCAGACCGTTTGCAGGACTGACCAAGCAACAGAGCGATATGATTAAACGGCAGGTCATTAAGAGCATACTGGCAAAGACCACGCCGTATGACTTGGCAAAACGCATACAGGAATTGGTGCCAGAATTGCCAGACCACCGTGCCGAGAATATAGCCAGAACGGAAGGGCAGTCAATAATGAACACGGTGCGTGAAGTGTCATACAGGCAGATTGACCCCGAAGGCACGGGTAAGTATGTTTGGATTGGTCCTAATGACCACCGCACTACGGAAGTATGCAAGCGTATCAAAGCACGAACTGCTGGCGGTGTCAGTTTGGATGAGTTGAAAAAAATAATTGAGGAGGAAGCGAAAAAGAATGACCCGAATTTCGAAGTGCGTGATTGGACACCACACTACCAGTGCAGACATACATTCATCAAAGTGGCTTAACATACTGACTGACATACACTACTACTTGACAAAAATAGGGCGTCCAGTTCGCATTAACGCCATAAGACGCAACTGTGCCACGCATATGAACAACAAACAAATAGCCAGAGTGCTTAAAATGTATGGCTCTATGGTTGGTATCGTGTATTTCAGGAATACGCATGAATGGGGGATAAGGGATGAAAGTTTTAATCGTGAGTAATGACGGACTGGCGACTGCACTGGCATGGCAATTACGCCAAGAAGGACACAGCGTGGTGTTTTACATCGGCAAGCCAGAATGCCAGGATATCTTGGACGGCGTGGTTGAAAAAACAAATGACTGGGAAGCAGTCAAGGACGAGTGCGATTTGATTATATTTGACGATACTGGGTTCGGTGCAAGAGCCGATGAACTCAAAGAAGATGGCTACCAAGTTGTGGGTGCGTCTGCATTGTGCGACCGACTGGAAAAGGAGCGGGATTTCGGTGTGGAATTTGCCAAGAAAACGATTTGCAAACTCCCAGAAACCAAACAATTTAATAATTTTGATGACGCCATCAAGTTCGTGTCTGACAGCAAGTCCAGATGGGTCATTAAATTCAACGGTGAGGCGGGCAACCACAAAGACCTACTATACATATCGCAACGCAAAGACAACAAAGACCTAATCAGATTGATGGAGCATTACAAACGCAACTGGCACTCTAAACTTGGCGATGTGGATTTCGTGCTTCAGCAGGTCATTGACGGTGTTGAAGTTGGTGTTAGTGCATGTTTCAACGGCGAAGGATTTGTGTTGCCGTATTACATTGACCACGAATACAAGCGGGCACTGGCTGGTGATGTTGGCGTCTTCACGGGGCAGGAAGGCGAAATTATGATTTGGTCATCCGAATATGGACGCAAGTTATTTGACGGCACGCTCAAACGCATAGAGGATGACCTACGCAAAGTCGGGTATGTGGGTATGTTCAACATCAACGGCATAATCAATGACGAAGGATACTGGTTCTTGGAATGGACACCACGATTTGGTTACAACAGCCAGGCAATTGAAATTGAGGCACTGAAATATGCAGGTCATAAGTATGTGAATTGGATGTATGAGTATAATCTCAAGCACATGGAAGGTGTCATAAGCATGGGTGTGGTGGTGTCAGTGCCACCGTATCCGCATGGCAACGAAGATGTGTATGAGCAACTGGGCAAGAATCTGCCGTTGATTGCTGATGGCGTGAGTGGGTTCTATCCGCATGACCTTAAGTGGGCTGGTGATGGCTGGATTACTGCGGGGTCTGCGGGATACTGTTGCACGGTTGCTACTGCTAATAAACTGGTAAACTATCGCAGAATTGCAGATAAGTGCTATGAGGAGATAGATAAGATTGTGTTGCCGAAAATGCAATATCGCAACGACTGCGGTGTGCAGTGTGATTGGGAGGCGGTGCTGGATGCCATCGCAAGTTTCAGTTAGAATTGAACTTGACCCCAAAACTACGCAACGGGTACTCGGCAAGATTTGCACCAAGATATGCGAGGAGATACTGGCGGAAAGCCAGAAAAACATCTTGGAACTGGATTTGCCAGACACAAACTGGCTCATGCTGTCAGGACATCTTGGTAAATTGACACCTGTGGGTGTGGTTGAGGTTGAACGAACTGTTGAGTATGACGCACCGTATGCTGGTTATGTGGAATACGGCACTTTGCCACGCACACAAACATCTGGCAAGTATCCGCCGTTTGAGAACATCTACAAGTGGGTGCGTAGGAAATTTGGTATTACAAACAAACGGCAAGCAACTGAAATTGCATGGAAGGTATGCAACAAAATATACTATCACGGCACTGACCCGAAACCGTATTTCAGACCTGCTATTGACTATGCAATGAGGAAGTATGGGGTGGATATTAATTTAACACAAAAAATTTAAATAGTTGTAAAATAATGTAGGAGTGATAAATATGACGGCAGAAACCGATACTGGCTGGAAAAATGTCGGGGCGAAGTTGCATAAAGAGAGGGCGAAAGAGAAAGTTTATGGCAGTGGCGACACACTGGGAACAAGTCAAGTGGTTGCACTCGCTCCTGTGCGAGTGGGCGGTACGAATGGCAATGTCATGGTGCATAACGGACACATAAGTGCAACTGTAACTGTAAAAGTGTGGGTGTCTGATGTTTATGACAGTCCAGGCGACCCGATAAACAACCCAACGAATTGGAAGCAAATCGGGTCGGATTTGACCGCTACTGCGGGTGGTAGTGATTACGGCGTTTTTGGACCACATTTCATGTGGATGTGTGTAACTGCGGTGTCTAACACAGCAGGCACATATCCAGTGTATGTGCGATTGTATTGTGCACAGGGGGTGTAAAGTATGGAATACTTGACGGTGTTGGTATCGGCATTAGGTGCAGTGATTTACGGCATGCTGGTGTATGTCAAGAACAAAGTGTCAGCGAATGAGAGTTTTGACGGCGTCAAACTTATTCAGACCGCACTGGTTGGCGTGATTGTTGGTGTGGTCATGGTGGCGTTCAAACTGCCGATTGTTGACGCCAGCAATGCTGTGGATGTTATGATGGTTGCTACTGGTGCGACTGTGATGGTTGAGGCGGTGGCAAAGGCGATTTACAGAAAGATTAAGGCATTCGTCAGTGAATAACCATGCCAGTGTGTGCGATTTGCGGTGCTGTGCTTTCGGTAGAAGACGAACAATGGTTACGGGAATGCGGAGTTAAATATATTAGAGTATGCAAGAGATGTTTTACAGAATGGCATAAATTAAAGATACTGGAGGGTCAGGAATGATGTTCACAATAGGCAGATGGGTGTATGATTATGCTGGAAAGCCAGTGTATGTATACTATACCACAGGGACTG
>Ga0078972_1017756_pt1 | contig 10106 bp, 10 predicted proteins | sample YelNatPaOPGAMG01_FD_67568 | JGI IMG/M metagenome (GOLD analysis project Ga0078972, IMG submission 67568) | Hot spring thermophilic microbial communities from Obsidian Pool, Yellowstone National Park, USA - OP-RAMG-01 (SPADES assembly) (version 2) | ecosystem: Environmental > Aquatic > Thermal...
TTCCTGTCTTACATAAGGTGGATTTCCTATGACAATGTCAAATCCGCCTTTGTCACCGAATATTTCGGCAAAGTCAATATCCCAAACAAAGGGTTTATGTTCAGGCGATTGTATCTTACTCCTTGTCTCCCTAAATCGTTCTATATCCTGCTTTAATGCCTTTATCTGTTCCTCAAAGAAGGACTTCTGTTCTTCTTGATTGGTTTTCCCAAACATATCTGTTTGGAGATGTCGCTTTTCTAATTCAAAAACCTGAATCTTCTTCTGAATATTGATAATCCTCTCATCTAAAATATTTGTAAATATCCTTAACTCTTCCCGTTGTAATGCCTCAATACTTTTAAATTTTGCAGTAGGGTCATTATTATAGTATTTTTCCTTTTCAGTTTTAATGGTTGAAAGTTGTCTTTTAAGAGCAGGAGAAAGCCTGCTATCTCTTATATGAAGGTTTATACCACCTACTTCCTGAACAAGGGAATCACCAACCCTCAGTTTTAAGTTAAGATTTGGCAAAAGGGGAAAGAGTTTTCTCTGCTCAACAGGAATATCTTCTTCAATTATGAGCTGCAACCAGAGTCGCAATTCTGCCGAGTGAACTGCCCAGGGCATGACATCCACACCGTAAAGAGATGTTCCGATGATCTTCTTCTTTAATTCAAATTCTGTCATCTCCCTTTTTATGAAAGTGTAGATAAGCCTATAAAGCTCTACAAGCACATGAAGCATTCCTACAAGGAAGGCACCACTACCGCATGCTGGATCAACCACTGCAAGATTATCAAGAAGTTCTTCAAGACGATACCAGAGATTATTCTTTGAAATATATCTGGATACTTCTTCTTTATCTTCATCAAAGATGAGTCTATAAATCCATTCTTTTGGAATATCAGATAGATAATTGGAAAGGTACTCAACAAGTGACCTTCTACACATAAAATCTACTTCTGTGGTCGGAGTATAGAATATGCCAAGGTCCTGCCTTTCGTAAATCTCTTCTGCAACATTTGACAGGGATTCATAAACATAACCTATCATCTTTGGGTCAACAGCTACTTCAACATCAAGGGGAAGTTCCTCCCTGATTGTGAAGTTATATTTTTCAAAGAAGTTGAAGACCATTTCAAAAAGACTATCAGTTATTTTAAATGGAAGTTCGTCAAGCTCGTTTCTGCGGAATAGTCCACCGTTGAGATAGGGGGCATCTGCAAGAATCCTTCTTACATCAGATGGCTGATATGATGGATGGCTATATTTGTTATTGAATGCCTCAAGAAATAGTATCTTGAGCCATTTATCATAAAATGAGTCTTCTTCAACATTCCCTTTTCGCTTTTCCTCTTTATAACGCTCCCAATACCATCTGATAAATTTTATGTCATTATTAAGCCATCTTTTTTTTGAGAGGAAGTAAAGAAACATAAGCCTGTTGAGAAACTGCTGTGTTAGTTCATGAGCTTGCTTAACAGGGATTTTTTGTCTTTCAAAAGTTTTTCTGAGTTCAAAAAATGCGTTTTTATAGTCTTCAAAGAATTCATCTGTTACTTTCCTTACACTAAAAGCATCTTTCCATTTTCTCCATATATCACGCCAGTTTTTCTCATCACCTTTAATACCAATATTTGAGATAGCAAGTAGGTCAGTGTGATAGGGATTCTCCCTGTCAAGATTTAGTCTTGTGAGCTTGAGCCTGTGCTTGCCTACCTCAGCTCGCTCAAACTCAGGGAAGACAAAGGTGTATTCCTTATAATCAGCTGTAAGTATGAGTAGAAAGTAGTGAAATCTCTCTGATAATCGTTTTGTGAGGTATCTTATAAATGGCGTGGGGAGGCTTTTTACCTCAATAAGAAAAATCTGAAGTTTTTTATCATAGTTAAAAACAGTATATATATTTATAATTTTTTCTTTTTCTTCCTTTGCAAAATCAAAATCTTCTATCCTTCTTTTGTAAGAGGAGTCAAGGAGTTTGTCTTCAGGATAACCGAGCCCTCGGAATAACTTATAAATCTTATCTGGAGAGTTAATTTCAGGGATAATTTTTTGAACATAATCTCTGAAAGGCATAGGATATTTTATCATAATTATATATACTGCTGTAGCTAAAAACTTAACAAAAAGTTCAAAATCTCTTTCAAATTCGGATGCAATTTTATATCAACTTCTTTATTCCAGGGGAACTCAAGTCCTGTTGCAAGTAATCCTTTATTTTTAGCAATCTTAAAAACCTCTGGAGAATCATCAACACATACATGGCAGTCAGTAAAGAGCTGAGTTTTATCGTGGCTTAGATGAAGTTGATTAAATGCTAATTGATGATTATATAGCCATTTAAGTGTTGTTTATGAGTTTCTAAATCTCTATGACTTGTTATTATAATCTGAAATCCCATAGATTTAATTTCTTGCAAAAACTCCCTTGCATCTGGATAAACACCAAATCTATCCTGTTCAAGATGAATCTCTTTTACTGTATAATAAAATGTCTCTGGATCACAGAAGTTTTTCCAAAAACTCCAATCATGCCATTCTGAATGTAGGGGAACTATACTGCCAAACTTGTTGTAGAGCCTTTTGTATAAAACAGTTGCAAAATCCCAAAGAGTGTTGTCTATGTCTATAATTGCAATTTTGTTGTTATTCATAAAATTTTCCCTTGAATTTTTATTACCAGAAGTTACATTTTCTTACATAAATCCTCAACTTTTTTATATAAAACTTGATGTATCTTTATCTCCTTTGCACTTAGCTAAAACCTACTCGTCCCTAGCATAAAAGAAGTTTTTGCAAAGCAGAAATTTGGGTAAGCGCCGTAAGGCACAAACCTTTTATGCTGTGTTGTCCGAAGTTGCATTTTATTCTCCCATTGCCATTTGCTTTAAGATTTTTCTATATTCCATTATTCTTCTATTTACTTTCATCATTTCTTTAGTTAATTTCTCGTATTCCGGATACTTCTTTTGAATATCTTGTGGTGATAGACCTTTATTCTCATTTGTCTCGTTCGCTGTGTTATACCACTTTCTAAATCTTGCTTGCCACTTTGTTAAATGGGGACGTATTCCTTCATTTAAAACTTCAATAGCAATTCTAACTAATTCTTTTGTGCTTTCATCTTTTCTAATTTTAGAAACAGGTATGTCTTTGATTAATTCTCTGGTTAGCTTGAAGAATTCATACCAAGAGTCATAAATTTCACTTATAATATCATTATCTAAATCAATCTCCAAGCCTATTTTTCTTGTCCCCAGTTCCACCCAAAGTTTATATGCTATTTGCATGTCTTGATAGTTTGGTTTTATCCTTACTTTTTGCTCTCCAATTCCAATGACAGCCTCATCTATTTCGTAAGATTTGAATTTCCCCAAAAACCGCTTAAACAATTTCATTTTTATTCGGACCTGTTATATTTGAATTGTTCCCTTGAATTATCAATTTTATCTGCCTTATCAATTCTTGATTGAAAAGCTTCCTCAATCCATTTCTTTATTTTAGCCTCATCTTCTGTCCAATCATAAAATTTAGCATACCCTGATTTAAGATTATCTACTAATCTTGGAGGAACAACGTCTGCGTTGTATTTATCTTTGCTGTAATCTGGATGTGTTGGTAAACAAAGCCCTAATAAACCAGAGTATCCTCCAACCTTTTTATTTAAAGCGGCTGATATTTCCCAATCAACATGTTTTCTTCCATATGTTTTTGGGCCAACCAATACAACTAACACAGAGGTATCTTCAATGTAATTCTGTTGAATCAAGCGTTTTATATATTCGGTGCTAACATCCGTATCTATATCACCTGGTTTAACAGATTTGCTTATAAATAAATGTCCAAACAGCTTTTCAAAGCGGTTTCTATAATACTGATCGTCTTTATGGTAATAACTTAAAAAGACTTTGTGGCGATTATCTTTTTTAGATTCAAATAAATAATTCCAACTCATGTTTTCCTCATTGTTTTTGCAATTTCGGACAACGTTCTTGGTGCAAAAGAAGTCTGAAAGATTTTGGCGTAAGCCTTTTGCACCATGTTAGTTGCAGTTGCGGGCATAATAAAAAATCCATCATGTTTCTTCAATCAATTCCGGGTTTGAAATTAGAAGAACCTTTAATGAAATTAATTGAGTTATTAATGACCGTTTTAACTCCTGTTTCGGTTATCTCTTTGGTTGTATAAGCCCCACTCTCCGCTACCACTTTCATAAATGCTCTTTGGAATTCAGAAGAATTAATAGTTTTGTCTAATATACCATAAAGTCCTGAGTCTCCAATTAGATGGGTCGTCCTGTTTTCAATCCACTTGGAAAACCCGCTTGTTTTAAGTAGTGTTCTGACAAAGGCTTGTGTTATCAAGTTCTTTTTAGCCTCATCTATCCCTTCAAGACCGTAGTCAACAGCAAAATCCGTCATAAGAAAGACATAATCAGCAACCTCATAACACTTCGGCCCGCACATAAGAAACCATCCATATTTAGATGCCTCTTTGGGGCCTCTATACAACGCTTCTAATGTTTGTGCGGTTATCGAGACACTTCCGCTAAAAACTTGGTCTGCTGCCTTAAAAAGCTCATTGGATTCTATATAGTGTCTTGCACCTAAATTTGCATATTTTTGTGCGTTCTTTAAATCATCTTTCTTGAGAAATCTATCTGCTGAGATAAAAGCATCGTTTGCCAAACCGCGTCTATTGACCCCTAATAAGTATAGTGAAGAATAATCGTCATATTTTCCAGTGATCTTGAGTGTAACAAGTTCTCTCCAGTCACGCTTTGGTGGTGGAATCTGAATAACCTGCTTCCATTGGTCGGTGATGAATGCCTCTAATTTCTTGGTATCATCTGTTTGGGAAGACGAGGATTCTTTTGAAGAAGAGGGGGGTTGCTTTTGTTGTTTTTCTACTTCTTTCTCGACACCTTTTAAAGATATACTGCTGCAAAAGTCTGAACTTTCTCTTTCCCATCCGCTTTGCATTTGCCTTCCTATCTGATAGGTGCTATACTTATAACAAAAAGATTTGATAGTAACATTAGTCGAATCTTCAGTGAGTCTTTCAATCAATGCGACGCCCTTAAATTTAAAATTCGTGGACTGTTCTTCGGTAATTATAATACCTTTAACAGGATCTGATGTCATGATCTTGCCCTGCGTGGCTAAATATTTATTCGCAGCAGTCCACACAACATCAAAAGGAACATTAAACACCTTGGACCGCGCAACAAAATGGTCAGCATCGGGTATGTCCTTGGTTAGTGAGGCTATTGTTATCTTTTCAGGGGGGCCATGGGAAAGCTGAGTAGAAGGGGATTTGGCCAGAGGAATTGTAGAAGCTTTGGTTTGTATTTCAGTATCAGTTCTTAATTCAAATATACGGCTGCAATCTTCAGGCATTCCTTGTCCCCATTGATACCACGGATTAGCTACCCAACAGAAACGTCCAGTAAGTCCAGTAAACATTTCAGGAACTGTAAAAGCAGCGGTGGCGCTCTGGCCTGATTTGTCAACAATACTTACAACACATTGAAGAGGAAAATACTTATCTTCAATTCTTGCCCTCAGGTTAATAGAAACAGACTCGTTCCATGACTCAACATTAGCTCCCTTCAACTTCTCAATTATCCACTCTCCACACTTTGTATCTGAATGAAACGGCGGTAGCCCACCAATTACTTTTACCTTGAGAGAAAGATTCCCGAATAGAGCATCAGCATACCAACTAACATTAAGAATCTTCAAAGGGACTTTATCCCAATAGACATCACCTTTTTTAATCCTACTGCTTCGCAGATATAAGCCTGTTTTTTCATCAAGGACAAAACTTAATATTGCTTCTTTGAGAAGCTTTGAACTGATTAAAGGAGATTCTTCCACCGATTTGTAACTGAGTGAGACATAAACTACGGACACATCAAGCTCACGACCAGACCATGCATCATGCCGTTTTTCTCTTTTTGATTCTATGACCTTCCATTTATTTGGCGGAGTCAAAAGAGCCATCAATTCACGGATATTTTCCACTGGATCAGTTGAAGTACCAAATACTTCACCACCGAATCTTATCCATGCGTCTGTGAAAGATTCTTTTTTCTCTGTAAATAGCGCATTCTTCTTAGACTCGTAGTATTCCGTAGTCAACTTTTGCTGGAGAGCTTTTGGATTGTTTGACTTTATTTGTGCAAGTTCCATCTGATAATAGTAGGTCATATCAAAAATAGTCTTAAAATCTTTCTTCTGAATAGCGGTTAAGAACTTTTCTACCTGTCTTTCAGGACCTGAAGCAGCTAATCCATATCCAAAATCTGAAATAAACAAAAAGGCAATAATCAAAATAAACAGTTTTTTCATCATGGCTAACCTCCTCGTTATTGATACACAATAACAATATTTCCTAAGTCAGCAAAACCTTATTTGTTTAGCAAAATAATCCCATCCGTAACCTCTAATTTTTCTTAAACATGGTCTTTAGAGCTTTTTGGGCTTCTGATAAAATATCTTTTGAAATCCAGAGCGATGTCTTGGAAAGCCTATCAAGTGCCTCTTTTGACTCACTATAGCTCAAATGACCAACTGCTGCAGTCCACAACACTATACCTAATGAACCGTGCACTTCCATACCTAATGAACTGGCAAAGATTCTTGCCTCTGTATCATCGGTTAGAAACCATTCTGGTTTAAGTCTTTTTGCAAGGATAATCGCCTCTGTCTCAGCAAAATCCAACAGTCCTGAAAGAAATAAGGACTCTGCCTCTTTGGTTTCATCTGGCAAAAGTGGTTCAATAGTTATCCATTCTGGTCTATGTTTTCTCCATAGAGGATGTAACTCATTCATCTCAATATCTACCATTCTGGGGATACATACCTTACCTGACTTCTGAAGTAGTCCTAAAAGTCTTGCCTATTGTAGATGGAGAATTGGGCCAGTATAACAGACAATCAGTCTCATTTAGTAACAGCCTTTACCTTTAATGCCCACTCAATATCCTCTTTCATAAACTGTTCCATCAGCTTAAGCTTATTATGGCGAATAAATTCCTGTAAGGCTGTCCGCACTAATTCTGCCTCATCAGTGAACCATCCACCCTTTGCATAATTTTCAAGCTCCATTTCCAATTTTTCTGGAAGAGAAACCTTAATTGTCTTCATCTTTACCTCCTGCCAATATTCTATCATTTTTTATCAGTAGTTGCCTAACAATAATTCCCATCTACTTACCTGGCAAACGCACCTTATCCATCGCCTCAAGATAATACCCAAAAAGATTTCCCATTGCCTCACTATATCGTATCCATTTAAAAATACAGGAATCTCCATAGTTACCACAAGTTTATAAACATCACGATAATCAGGGCATTCTGCAAAGGCTGTAACGATAACTTTATAGATATCTGGTTTTGGTAGACGAAATAACGTATGCTGGCCCTGCTTCAACATCCCCTTTGAAATAGGATAAGTAATTTTGATTTGGCAGTTTGACTTATTGTCAACTAAAACCAACAAAGCAGCCTCTTCGCGCTTAACTGATTGCAATTCTATAGGAAGATTTACCCGAGGTCCTTCACCACCCACTGGGAGGAGACAGATTACAATTAGAAGAAGACACCTAGCAACAGCTCTATCTACTAATTTGTTTTGTAATCTCATTTTTTTATACCCGCAATTGCAGCTAACGACCAAGCTCGCCTGCCGCTATGGAGCGCAGCGGAATAGCAGTCAGGTGGAGCGATTTGTTATCTACCGTTGTAGGCAGTTTGTTGTGGTCAAATATTTTTTCTTTTCACTCAATGCTGAAATAAAAAACCCACCTTTGCTCGCCACGAGTTGCAGCGAAAACTGTACCATCTGGATGGATTGCGCCTTCAAAATAGAGCGTGTATCGTCCAGGCTTGAGTGGTAATTCTGGAATTAACCTGTACATTCCTTGCTTACCCTCGACTGGTTCAATGCGTAAACTCACTTCATTTTTTGGTCTCCAAAGATTGATGTTAATTACGTCGTAGTAACCACGGCCGTAAACGTTACTGAAAAATTGGGGGGCCGTGCCTTTAATATTAAATTGATATGCCTGTTTGGTGCTGACAAATACTAAGTCACTCAAGCGAAGAGAGTTTGGGTTGACATTTTGTTGGTAAATGATGAAAATAGGCGACCGACTACGTAAATTAAGCGGTGCTTCACCAGCTAATCCGTCCATAGCATAACCAATTCCACTATGCCCGCCCAATTCCAAGCCTATCTTAGTAACTACTGATGTTGGTTCCAATTTGAGCAACTGACCTTCATCTACAACATAATATCCATAAGCATTAGGAACTAAAGGTGCATTAGACTCGCCAATACTTGAAGGACGAGTTCCAATCATTACCTCTATTATTTTATTGCTAACACCTGATTTCTTAAGATCGATCAGAGCATCAGGAGTCAAGTCAAATTTGTGTTGTGATTTCTGAATCACTGAAATAATTGCCTCGTCACTTAAACCAACCTTTACAAGTGAAATAATATCATTGTTTGTAAGTATTTTCTCACTGGTATTTTGTGCTTCTGATTGTTTTAAAGTCCCTTCTATTCCTGCTATAAGTGAAAGTGTAACGACTAAAAATAAGAAGTATAGAATATAACTTATTCTATTAGACATATCATCTCCTTTCCCTGCCAGCAATGAGCAGATAACTTGTTTGTATCAGCACTTGGTGCAGATATACTTCCAAAATAGGATGATATCAGCACCTGGTGTGGATATTTTCATTCTGGCTGAACCGCCAGAAATCCCTTAACCTGACAAATATTGTTATCTCTCACCCCCTTTATTCAGATTTAGGGTATCAATTGGACTGACTATCTTCCCTAAACTTTTCATGCTTACATGAGTATAAATCTCGATTGTCTTGCTGTGGGCATGACCTAAAAACTCCTGAATATACCTTAAATCCGTTTCTCCCTCTAAGAGATGTGTGGCAAAACTGTGCCTGAGGGTATGATACATTTACAACCAAAATTGTCTCTTACTTTTTCCCCCACTTCAAGGTAATAACAGAAAATAACGCCACTAATGTTCGAACGCCCTTTTCCTGTCCTCACCCCGGTTCCATGGGAAAATATTACTATAACTTCTGGGACTTGTCAAGACGTATGCCAACTTTGCTTGTAACGATTCTCTATTGTTTCGTATAATAATTTATGTACTTTAAAATCGGCTACAGACTCTACTGCAAATGGAAAAACATTCCTGACGGTGACCCTGATAAGGCTGAGCTGGAACGATTCCTCAAGGTCTATGAGCAAGCTCCCCTTTTCCTGGTAGGCATGTCGGATGAGGACCTAATTATTCATGGCATTGACATTCCAGAGAACCGACCAGACCCCATAGTTTCTCCATTGCCTCACAACGGCGAGGCCACTGGAGATTTCTAAAAGCAGAGAGATTTAAGGAGAAACGGTATGTTTGGGTAAGACCTGCGGATGTTAATGCAGGGATGATGTTTCAGATCGGGAAGGTAATTTAGGAGGTTATAAAATAAAAGAGGCTAATCACGGATGTTCTAAATAAAAAAGAAAACAATTTTACTTTTGGTTATATATAACTATTATTTATCGAAGTAATACTTAATAGAGAAGATCAAAATGCAGTTAGAAGAGAAGAAAGGATATAAGTTTATGAGTGACAGGTTATTTAAGATGTTTTCTGAATTAGTTTACGATGATGACAAAGAAGAAAAGAGATTGGAAATTGCCGCTGATAACGAAGAGTTTAGGAAATATTGTAGAAAGAATAGGATTTGGAGGTAAAACGTGGACGATAGTATAAATATAGAAAGAGAAAATATAGAAAGAGAAAATAAAGAAAAAGAAAATATAGAAAAAGAAAATATAGAAAATATAGAAAATATAGAAAATAAATTTCTCATAGATGAATTAAAAAGAATAATAAAAAAAAGTGAAGAAGAAAAGCTGTTTAGGAGACTACTATATAATGAACTACCCCCCATTTCCAAGCTTGCAACATCAAGGGAAACATATAAAATATTGCAAATACGCAAAGCAATAAATTGTTCATATAGACAATTTCTAAGGATGTTATCGAATGGAAGATTTAAGCTGAAGGTACACAAAGTGA
>Ga0078972_1017757_pt1 | contig 10106 bp, 7 predicted proteins | sample YelNatPaOPGAMG01_FD_67568 | JGI IMG/M metagenome (GOLD analysis project Ga0078972, IMG submission 67568) | Hot spring thermophilic microbial communities from Obsidian Pool, Yellowstone National Park, USA - OP-RAMG-01 (SPADES assembly) (version 2) | ecosystem: Environmental > Aquatic > Thermal...
CCAAGGAGAGGAGATGCCTCTATAATGGCTATTGTGGAGTTGGTAGAAGAAAAATTGACCACCAAAGGTTCAAAGCTCAAAAAAGAAAAAATAAAAAAGGTTTTAGAATTTATAGAAAAGAAAAAAAGAGAATATGGATCAGAGGTTTCCTCTGTCGAAGAGAAAAAGGAGTCTTAATAAACACAAAAAATTTTATGGATGTTTTTGAAATTTGATGAAACATTAAGGAATAAATTTTTTAATCTTCTTGATTTTCCTCGGGAAGAAAAAGATTTAATAATTTCCTTTTTGAGAAAATTTAAGGATAGAGAAGATTTTTATTTAACCGGGGGCTCGGTAAGAGCTCTTTTTACTTCAGAAAAAATTACAGATCTTGATCTAACAGTTAAAGAAGATGTAGAAGGTCTTGTTTTATTTGCTCAGAAATTTTTAAATTATCATTTTGTTCCTCTTTCCTCAGAATGGGGAATATATAGATTAGCTAAAGGTAAAAATACAATAGATTTTACAAGTTTTAGAGGAGAAACAATAGAGGAAGATTTAAAAAAAAGAGATTTTACCTTTAATGCTATGGGGCTTCCTGTAAAAGCCCTTTTTGAAAATAGGGTCTTAATTTTAGATCCCCTTTCAGGATATAAAGATCTAAGAGAAGGTGTTATAAGAGCTATTAGTGAAGAAAATATTATTGAAGACCCTTTAAGAATTTTAAGGGGTTATAGATTTTTTGCTTATGGGTTTGGGGAAATAGAAGAAAATACAAGAAAATTTTTTCGTATCCATAAACAAAAAATAAACTGGTGTGCAAAGGAAAGAATTTTACAGGAGCTTTTATATATTTTATCCTCCTCTAAAACTTTTGAAACCTTTAAATTAATGGATGAAGATACCCTTTTAACAGAAATTTTCCCCTATCTGGAAAAAGCTAAGGGTATTCCCCAACCCACTTTTCATCATTTAGATGTAAAGGATCATCTCTTAGAAACACTTAGATGGACTGATAAAATATTAAGGAACCCAAAAAAATATTTAGGAATTGAAAAAACAAGCCAAATGGAGGAAGAGGATTTTATCCTTTCTGTTAAATTAGCAGGGCTTTTTCATGATCTTGGTAAAGCCTATACTTTTGAGATTAAAGAAAGAATAACCTTTTATGGACATGAGAAAGTTTCTGTAGAATTATTTAAAAATATGGCAGAAAATTTAAGATTTAAAAAGGATTTGATAAATAGAGTTTGTAATCTTATAAAAAATCACATGAGACCCTTTCATTTACTAAATGAAAAGGAAAGGGGGAGTCTTACTTTAAGAGCTAAGAGGAATTTAATAAAGGATGTTCCCTATCTTAAAGAACTTTTTATAGTTTGTATGGCAGACTCTTATGCAAGCCGAGGTCCTGATAAAGAGTCAGATTATGAAGAACGTTTGAAAGTTCTTTTTTATGAACTTTTTGAATTAAGAGAACAGCTTGAAAAAGAAAGTCAAAAGAAAAGGCTTGTTACAGGAGATGATTTAATAAAGCTTGGATTTAAACCAGGTCCCTTATTTAAAGAAATTTTGCAGGATGTAGAAATACAAATATTAGAAAGAAAACTTACTTCTAAGAGAAAACTTTTAGAATATATAAAAGAAAAATATGGTAAAGAAAAGCTTTGAAGTATCCTTTAGCTTGTAAATTTTTAATTTTAAGGTAAGGTAAAGATAAAAATTTTATGGGGGTAAAAAGAGGGTATGAAGGTAGAATTACAAGACCTAAGTGAAGTGGAAAAAATTTTGAAGATAGAAGTTTCTCAAGAAAAAGTAGATGAAATAATTCAAAAGGTTACTGATCAGGTTAGAAAGAAAGCAAAAGTTAAAGGATTTAGAGAAGGTAAAGTCCCTATTTATTTAGTTAAAAAACTTTATAGAGAAGAAATTGAAGAAAAAAGTATAGCAAAAATTATAGAGGATACTCTTGAGAAAGCTATTAAGGAAGCAAAAGTGGAGCCTCTTTTAAGACCTAAAGTGGAAGAACTGGGAGAATTAGAAGAAGGAAAATCCTTTAATTATTCAGTTTTAATAGAGATAAGACCTGAGATTAATATAAAGAAAGAGGATTATATTGGTATTGAAGTTGAGAGAGAATCTGACGAAATAGATGAAGAGGAAATAGATAGAATTTTAAACGAGTTTAGATATTCCTTTTCAGCATTAAAAAGAGCTGAAAAGGAAGAATTAATTGAAGATAGATCTATAGCAGTGATTAAATTTGAAGCCTATGATGGAGAAGAACTTATTCCTGGGCATCAAGCCGAGGCTCTTTTTATAGATGTGGGGACTGGAGAATTTAACGAAAAGGTTGAAAAAGAATTGATAGGAAAAAAAGAAGGAGATAGATTTAGTGTAGAGGTTGAATATCCTGAAGATGGTCTTAATCCGCTTTTAGCTGGTAAAAAGGTTAGATATCAAATAGAAATAAAAGAAATTTATAAAAGAGAATTAAAGGAACTGGATGATGAATTTATAAAAAGTTTAAATATGGGTTTTGAAACAGTAGATGCTTTAAGAGAAAGTGTTAAAAAAAGATTGTTGGAAGACAAAAAGAGAAGAAATGAAGATAGATTTAGAGAAAAGCTTTTAGAAAAAATTTTAGAAAAAGTAGATTTTAAAGTGCCTACTCGATATATTGAATTAAAGTTATATCAATTAATGGATAAAATAAGAGAAGGTTTAGAAAGAGACGGATTTAGTTTTGATAAGCTTAATATTTCTATGGAAAAATTAAGAGAAAGGCTTTATCCTATTGCTGAAAAGCAAGCAAAAGAAGAACTTTTATTAGAAAAGATAGCTGAGCTTGAAAATATTGAAATTCCTCAAGAAGAAATTGATAAAACTGTTGAGACTATTTCAAAAAATCTAAGGGTGTCCTTAGAACAGGCTCGAGGAATTGTTTATTTTAATATTCTTCCGAAAAAATTAGCAGAGAAGACCTTGCAATTTTTAATAAATAATGCTAAACCTATAACAAAGGAGAACTAAGGGTATGGCTTACTATATTCCCATAGTAATTGAACAGACAGGTAGAACTGAACGTGCCTTTGATATATATTCTCGCCTTTTAAAGGAAAGAATTGTTTTTATAGGGACGACTATTGATGAAAATGTAGCAAATATTGTTATAGCACAACTTTTATATTTAGAAGCCGAAGATCCTGATAAGGATATTATGCTTTATATTAATTCTCCAGGAGGATTAGTTACTGCAGGGCTTGCTATTTATGATACCATTCAGTATGTAAAACCAGATGTATGTACCATTTGTGTAGGGCAGGCTGCGAGTATGGCAGCTGTTCTTTTAGCAGCAGGAACTAAAGGAAAAAGATATGCCCTTCGCCATTCAAGAATAATGCTTCATCAGCCTATTGGTGCCTTTCAAGGACAAGCAACAGAAGTTGAAATTCAGGCAAAAGAAGTTTTACGCTTAAGAGAAATTCTTAATGAAATTTTATCCAAACACACTGGGCAACCTAAGGAAAAAATTAAACAAGATACTGAAAGAGATTTCTATATGTCTGCAGAAGAAGCTTTAGAATATGGACTTATAGATAAAATTTTAACTACAAGGTAGGTGATAAATATGAAAGAATTCGGAAGAGAACCAAAATGTTCTTTTTGTGGAAGGTCTCAAAGCGAGGTCAAAAAACTTATAGCAGGATCATCTGCTTATATCTGTAATGAATGTGTAGAATTATGTAATGAGATTTTAGAAGAGGAATACGAAAGGATAAATCTATCAGAAGAAAATTATATTAAGCTTTCCAAACCTGCTGAAATAAAAGCCTATTTAGATCAATATGTAATTGGTCAGGAAAGAGCAAAAAAGATACTCTCTGTTGCAGTATATAATCATTACAAAAGAATAGAATATCAGAAATCAAATAAAAGACATTTAAAGGAGGTAGAGCTTCAAAAAACTAATATTTTATTAATAGGACCAACTGGTTGTGGTAAAACTCTTATGGCTCAAACCTTAGCAAAATTTTTAAAAGTTCCCTTTACCATTGCAGATGCAACTCCTCTTACTGAAGCAGGTTATGTGGGTGAGGATGTAGAAAATATTCTTCTTTATCTTCTTCAATCTGCCAATTATGATTTAGAACTTGCTCAAAAGGGAATTGTCTACATTGATGAGATAGACAAAATTGCAAAAAAAGGAGAGGGTCCCTCCATTACAAGGGATGTTTCTGGGGAGGGTGTTCAGCAGGCACTTTTAAAGATTTTAGAAGGAACTATAGCTAATATTCCTCCCAAGGGAGGAAGAAAGCATCCTCAACAGGAATATATAAAAATGGATACCACTAATATTTTATTTATCTGTGGAGGAGCTTTTGTTGGTCTTGATGAAATAATAAAAAGAAGACTGGGTAAAGGTTCCATAGGTTTTGGGGCAGAGATAAAAAATATTAAAGATTTGACCTTAGGAGAAATTTTATCTAAGGTTCAACCAGAAGACTTGATAAAATATGGATTTATTCCTGAATTTGTAGGAAGACTTCCTGTAGTTGCAACCTTAGATGAATTAACTGTTGATGATCTGATTAAGATACTTGTTGAGCCTAAAAATTCAATAATAAAACAGTATCAAAAACTTTTTGAAATGGAAGGGGTAGAACTTAAATTTACAGAAAAAGCTTTGAGAGTAGTTGCTGAGGAAGCAGTAAAAAGAAAAACCGGAGCCCGTGGTTTAAGATCAATAATTGAAGAGGTGATGGTAGATGTAATGTATGAGATCCCCTCCTTAACTGATGTTAAGGAATGTATAGTTACTGAAGAGGTAATCTTGAAAAAAGAAAGACCGATCTTAATTTTTAAGAAAAAAGCAAAGGAGGGGTAGATAAAATAATGGCTAATGAAAATTTAAAAGTTTTACCTTTATTACCTTTAAGAGAGATTGTAGTTTTCCCATATACTGCTGTTCCACTTTTTATTGGAAGAGTAAAAAGTATTCTTGCTATTGAGAAAGCTTATGAAACAGATAAATTAATTTTCCTTTCTGCTCAAAAGGATGCCAAATTAGATAATCCTACTGAAAATGATATATACAAAGTTGGAACTGTATGTAAAATTATTCAGCTTTTAAGACTCCCTGATGGAACCTTAAAGATTTTGGTAGAAGGTTTAAACAGAGGAAGAATAGTAAGGTTTCTGTCTGATTCTGATTATTTTATAGTGGAGGTAGAACTAAAAACCGAAATAATTGAAGCAGATATAGAAACATTAGCCCTTGTTAAGCTTTGTAAGGAATCCTTAGAAGAATATTCTCATTATAATAAAAAGATTAACCCAGAAATTGTTAATAACCTTCTTAGCATAGATAATCCTTCAGAATTTTCTGATAGACTTGCAGCTATTTTAAATCTAAAATTAGAACAAAAACAGAAATTACTTGAAACTATCAGTGTTAAAAAACGTTTAGAAATACTGCTTAACCATCTTAGAGGTGAGATAGAAATAATTAAAACCGAATCTCGTATAAGAGAAAGAATTAAGAAACAAATGGAAAGGACTCAAAGAGATTATTATCTTCATGAGCAGATGAAGGCTATTCAAAAGGAATTGGGAGAAAGAGAGGATGGTAGAAGTGATCTTGCAGAATTAGAAAAGAGAATAAAAAAGAAAAAACTTCCCAAAGAAGTTGCAAGTATCGTGAGGAGAGAATTTAAAAAACTTTCTTTGATGTCTCCTATGTCTGCTGAGGCAACTGTGGTGAGAAATTATATTGATTGGCTTATAAGTCTTCCCTGGTATGAAAAAACGCAAGATAACATAGATATAGAAAAAGTTGAAGAATTATTAAATAAAAACCATTATGGATTAGAGAAACCTAAACAAAGGATTATAGAACATTTAGCTGTTCAGAAGCTTACTAAATCTATTAAAGGACCTATTCTTTGTTTTGTTGGTCCTCCTGGGGCAGGTAAAACCTCCTTAGCTAAATCTATAGCTACCGCTATAGGAAGAAAGTTTGTTAGAATGTCTCTCGGAGGAATAAGAGATGAAGCAGAAATAAGAGGGCATAGAAGAACCTATGTAGGAGCTTTACCTGGAAGGATTATTCAGGGAATGAAAAAGGCAGGAACTATTAATCCTGTTTTCTGTCTTGATGAGGTAGATAAAATAGGTATGGACTTTAGAGGAGATCCAGCAGCAGCACTGCTTGAGGTTCTTGATCCTGAACAAAATCATTCTTTCCAAGATCATTATTTAGAAGTAGGATATGACCTTTCTAAGGTTCTCTTTATTACTACTGCTAATGCACTCTATACTATCCCGCCAGCTTTGCTTGATAGAATGGAAATTATAGAACTTCCTGGATATACAGAAGAAGAAAAATTAGAAATAGCTAAAAATTATCTATTACCAAGACAACTTCAAACCCATGGATTAAGCCCAGAGATGGTTCCTTTGGATGATTCAGCTATACTTGAAATTATCAGAAAATATACTAAAGAAGCAGGGGTTAGAAATTTAGAAAGAGAAATTGCAACCATTTGTAGAAAAATTGCCAAAGATGTGGCTAAAAATCCGAAAGAATTTATACCTTTTAAGATCACAATTTCCAAATTAGAAGAGTTTTTAGGTGTTCCTAAGTATAGATATGGAGTAGCTGAAGAACAACCTCAAGTAGGTATTGCTACAGGACTTGCCTGGACAGAAACTGGAGGAGCATTACTTCAGATTGAAGCAGTTATTATGCCTGGTAAAGGGAATCTTCAGATTACAGGAAAGCTTGGAGAGGTTATGCAAGAATCAGTCCAAGCTGCTATGAGCTATGTAAGATCAAGAGCTCTTCAATTGGGTTTACCTCTTGATTTTTACAGAAAGATAGATATTCATATCCATGTACCTGAAGGAGCTATACCTAAAGATGGCCCCAGTGCTGGAATAACTATAGCAACAGCTATTATTTCAGCACTTTTGAAAATACCTGTTAAAAATACTGTAGCTATGACTGGAGAAATAACTCTAAGAGGAAGGATATTACCTATAGGTGGTTTGAAAGAAAAACTACTTGCAGCTGTCAGAGGTGGAATAAAAACTGTTCTTATACCTAAGGAAAACGAAAAAGAACTGAAAGAGATTAATCCCAAGATATTAAAAGATCTTGAAGTTATACTGGTAGAAAATATGGATGAAGTTTTAAAATATGCCCTTCTTCTTGAAGATCCTTCAACTCTATTTAAAGAGGCTCCATCTCTTGATATTTGGAAATTAATGGAATTGCAGGAAAAATTAAAAGATAAGACAGTTACTTTAGAACATTAGTCTTTATTGATTCATTTTACTTAAGAATTCTTCATTGCTTTTGGTATCTTTCATTTTTTCTAATAAAAATTCCATACATTCTACTGGACTTAAAGGAGAAAGAACCTTTCTTAATAACCAAACCTTATGTAAGATATCAGGGGGAAGAAGTAATTCCTCCTTTCTTGTTCCACTTAAATGAATATCAATAGCTGGCCAAATTCTTCTATCTGCTAAACGTCTATCTAAGACTATTTCCATATTTCCTGTTCCTTTAAATTCTTCAAATATTACTTCATCCATTCTACTTCCTGTGTCAATGAGACAAGTTGCAATTATAGTAAGACTTCCTCCCTCTTCTATGTTTCTTGCTGCTCCAAAAAATCTTTTAGGTTTATGAAGAGCATTAGCATCTATTCCACCCGAAAGAAGTTTACCACTTGAAGGAACTACTACATTGTAAGCCCTGGTTAAACGGGTTAAGCTATCAAGTAAAATTACTACATCATATTTACATTCAACCAATCTTTTTGCTTTTTCAATAACTATTTCTGCAACTTGGGTGTGTTTTTGAGGAGGTTCATCAAAAGTAGAGCTTATAATTTCTGCTCTTGGGACAGTTCTTTGCATTTCTGTTACTTCCTCAGGTCTTTCATCAACAAGAAGAATGATTAAATGCACCTCGGGGTAATTATTTACTATTCCATTAGCAATATTTTGCAATAAAACAGTTTTTCCAGTTCTTGGGGGAGCAACAATAAGACCTCTTTGTCCTTTACCAATAGGAACAAATAAATCTATGATACGGGTTGAATAATTTTCTGGATTTGTTTCCAAACGAAACCATTTATTAGGATGAATAGGTATGAGATGGTCAAAGGGTGTTCTTGTTCTTACTACTTCTGGGGAATAATAATTTACTTTTTCAATTTTAGCTAAGGCAAAATATTTTTCTCCTTCTTTTGGTTGCCTTATATAACCTAATACGGTATCTCCAGTTTTAAGTCCAAATTTTCTTATTTGTGGAGGAGAAACGTATATATCTTCAGAGCTTGGTAAGTAGTTATAGTCATTAAATCTTAAAAATCCAAAGCCTTCAGCTAAAACCTCTAAAACACCTTCAACAATAACTTCTATTTCTCTGGCTAAGAGATTACTTACTATTTGATAAATAACTTCAGATTTTTTGTAATAATTATAAATATTTTCAATTCCCAATTTTTCTCCTAAGGTATAAAGTTCAGAAAGAGATTTTTTTCTTAATTCAGAAAGATATATTGGTGAGGTAATTGTTTCCGGTAATTCCTCAGAAATTGGAATTTCAAAATTTTCAGAAATAAGTTTTCCATTTACAGGCTGATCCATCTTTTTTTCTCCTTTTTAAAAGGATTTATTAAAATTTAAAAATAATAGATAATGCATTTATTTAATAAGATCTTATGAGACCACAAGATTTTCCAGATTTAAAAACTCCCCGGGCAGGACTCGAACCTGCAACCTATGGGTTAACAGCCCACCGCTCTGCCTGTTGAGCTACCGGGGAACTTTAACCTCAATCAACTATTAATAATAAATTGATTTTCCCTTTTGTCAAGTGGAAATAGTTCCTTTATTTAAAAAGTAATTATTCATTTTATTTAATCTAAAGTCTTATAAACCGTTTCTTTTCACTTTTATTTTTAAAATAAATTGAATTAGTGGGTAAGGTATATATAATACCTTTCTGCTACTGCAAATTAGATTTTAGTACCCTGCTTTAGATGTTTTGGCAATAAGATAATTAATAAACGCGCAACATGCAACTAACATAAATTTTGCTTCCTCAAAATTAAGATGAGACTCATCAAGTAAGGAATGCCGGATACCATCAGCATCACATGTATATCCATATAACTTATCAAACGCATCTTTTAAAGCATGATGTAATCTTATTTGACTTTCCTTTTCTATCTTTTGTAATGCTTTCCCTAAGGTTGCTTTTTCATCTTTTGTTATTAATTTGCATATAGCTTCTACTGCACTTATAGACTCTTTTATTGAATTTCTATAATCAGGATTTTTTCTGTCTGCTAATAAATCTAAAGCTCTTTGCAAATGAATATAAACTCCTTTTAAAGACTTAGAAATATCTAAAGCTTCTTCTATTTCTGAAATTTCTTCTTCCGATGTTATTTTTATAATTTTTCCTCCAACGAAACGGTATCCAGATAATTCACGTTCCAGAATAGAGTTACAATAATTCATAAACTTATGATTAGTTTCTATGTCGGGGTAATTATTGGCAACAAATTCTATAAAATCATAGACTTCATACCAAGGACATGAAAAGAAATACTTTCTAATTTCTTGATAAGTATCTGGCCAATATGTACTCAAAGTATCAAGCGGGTATTTAAAATAATTTACCCATAATGCTTCACATAAATCATAAATCGACGACGTTATTTTCCCAGCTTCAGACCAATAAAACTTATAAAAAGCACTCCATAAACCGTTCCTTAAATCATCATCTATAGAATCATACTGTATTATGTTTTTGATTGGTTTAAACCCTTCTCTTTGCGAAAATAATAACATTTTTTATCCTCAAATTTTTCTTTTACCTGTTATTTTGTATAATTTTAATAATTTAATCAAATTTTGAAATAATTCAAACAAAGTGAGATTGTTACTTTATCTGCTGTTTATGAAGTAATGGTTTTCTGTTTTTTAATAATCTATTTGTTCAAAAATTATATCTTTTCCGCACTCTACTCTAAATTCAAAATAAAGAATAGGTAAGGAAATTTTTTTGTTATTGTAATTTCTAAAAGCATTAACAATAG
>Ga0078972_1017758_pt1 | contig 10106 bp, 17 predicted proteins | sample YelNatPaOPGAMG01_FD_67568 | JGI IMG/M metagenome (GOLD analysis project Ga0078972, IMG submission 67568) | Hot spring thermophilic microbial communities from Obsidian Pool, Yellowstone National Park, USA - OP-RAMG-01 (SPADES assembly) (version 2) | ecosystem: Environmental > Aquatic > Thermal...
ACTTTATCTTGATTATCATCTATCGCACCTTCTACATCTAAAGCAATTAACTCTTGGCTTCCATCTGGTAATATATCAATAGTTTTTCCATTTAATTTCTTAATTAAATTTTCTAATCCTATCTTATTTATCAAATAAGTTCTTAATTCTATATTTCTTATTTTTAGTATTTTTTTAGGGTCTAACTCTTCTGAACTGGCATAATAATATTTTTTAGGTATTTCTAAATCATTTACATAATATTTTTCTTTATATTTTACAATCCATCTACCATTTCTATGATTATTATTATATTCTCCCTGATATTTTACTTTTCCATCTTTGTCGTATATAACAATAGAATAATTTCTTTCACAACAATAATTGAGTATATCAGTTTCTCTTTTAACATATTTAAATATACTATTATCTGATAATTTTATTTTATTATTTTTATTTGCTGTTATATATATCCATAATTTACCATTTTCATCATATATTTTTATTTCTTTATCTTCTTTTTTAACATCGTATGCTTTTACTTTATTATCATAATATCCCATTTCTCTATAAATTCTACTATTTTTTGTATAGATATAAATTGTAATCCAATTATTATTTATTCTAATACTATATATTCTATATAAACCATTTTTTCTTCTTCTTTGCCCACCTTCATAATAAATTTTTTGTATTATCCTGTTATTTTTTACATCCTTCAATAAATAATATTTACCTTCTATAAATTTTTCTAAATATTTTTTTGTTTTTTCATAACTTTCTACTATTTCACGATTTCTAACTTGTTTTATTATTATTTTATCATCTGTTTTTATCGTTATAGTCCCATCCAATATTTCAATACTAAAATTTTTTCTTACTCCTCCATAAAAACTCTCTATATACATCTATTCCTCCTTTTTTTATATTATTAAAAAAGTAAATTTTTTATTTCTTCTCTTAATTGTTAATATTTCTCCTTTAGGGTTATTACTTTTTTGTATTTTTATCATATATTTTTTCTTTTTCATTTTTCTATCTCCTTATTCTATTATAAACTTTTTAACTCTTCTAAAGCTTTTTCATATCCAACAATCTCATCTATAGTATCGCAATCAATATGCTCTTTATTTATGTTATATGTTTCAACAACAGCACAATATACTTCTCCACTCAAAAGTTTATTCCAAGTATCAATATGCTCTCTGGCAATCTCTCTTGCTTTTTCTCTATTTTTAGCAATTTTTTTGCTTACTAATACTATGCCTACTCTTGAAGTATCAAAACCATAATAAGGGTTAGTATTAAATCCATCAATACTTAAATATATTCCACTATGAATTAAACAATATAAAGTAAAAATAAAATATTTCTTTTCCTGCGGTATTTTTTTGGTGTTATACCAATCTATAACTTCTTCTTTACTTATTATTTCTGGTCGTTCAACATTAAAATCTCTATGATAATTTACTAATAACACATCTTCGTCTTGTTTTAAATCATAATATACTAAATCACAACCAGTATAATCATAAGTTAAATATTTAATTTTATAACCATCTTTAGTTTCTTCTACTTCTATAGTATCTTCTATCGGTTCAAAAGTTATCTCAAAATCATCTGCGTAAATTTTTGTTTCTTTTCTAATTTTCATTTCTACCTCCTATTTTGGTTTTTTCTATTTATAGTATAGCATAAACTTTTCTACTTGTCAAGCTTAACTTTTTAAAATCTTTTTTACTAATTCTTCATCATATACAAATAGGGTCTCACCGCACTCCTTACAATAAACTTCTCCGCAGTCATCAGAATATACTTCATCTTGTCTAAAATTGACATATCCTTTACTATCTAAAAATAGTTTATAAGTAATTTCGCCTTCTTGCGAATACATAATATTATCTTCATTTAACTCAACATTACAAAAAGCACAATAATATTTATTATCTTTTTTTATTATATTATTACTCATTTTTTACCTCCTTTTCTTTATTTAATTGATTATAAGCTTCTATATAAACATTACCAAAATTTCCTGCAATACCATATTTTTTTGCAATTTTATAAAGTTTTTCAGCACATTTTATAATCTCTTTTATATCTTTTTTAGTCATATTTATACCTTCTTTTTAAATTCTGGGATATATCCATTTTTCTTTGTTTTCTTCTAAATGTTTAGTCTGTTCTATTTCTTTTTTTGCTGTTAAAATTTTTATCTCTGTATCATCCTGCAAATAACCTTCTGTATATATCCAAAAAGGTCTTAATTCAGAGACATAAAATCTGTTTTCTTCTATTTTTATAACTTTAAAAGGATAAATACCTCCAAAAATAAGAATATAATCTCCAATCTTTAATATATTTTTTAACTCTTTAAATTTTCTGTATTTTATCATTTTATACTTCCTTTTTCTCAATTAAAGTATAGCATAAATTTTTTCTACTTGTCAAGCTTAAAATACTTTTATTATATTGTCATATCTATAAACTTTGCCACCTTGTAAAATCTTGTTAGTTGTATTTTCGCCGTGTTTGTCTATCCATTTTCTAATCTTGCCAGCTGTATCAATTATATCCGATAAAGTATATTTCTTTTTATTTTTTATTAAGTATAACTCGGCAAGTTCAAAAATAGACACGCCTAATTTTAACATATTATATCACCTCCTCTCTGTTTAGTTCATTATAAATATATTCTACAACTTATTATTTAGTTTTGATAAAATAAGTCTATCTTTTTTAATAATTTTAATAATTTTAGGGTTATATTCTTTAAATTGAGTAAAAAAAGAAGTTTTTATAAGGTCGTTATTCATATTTTACCTCTTATTTTTTTATAAATCTTTATATCTTTAAATAATATAACTTGATTATTATATTTACTTATTAAACCATCATAACCTAAATTTTTTGCGTAGTTATAAACATCTTTAACTTGTTTTTTAAACTTATCTATATTTAATAGTTTTATATTTTTATTTAATTTAACTTTATAAATATATAAACAATTTTTAAATCTGTATTCTATTTTATCGTTTAAATTTATATAAAAGTATGTTCTTTTAAGTTTAGATAAATTATAAGATAAATCAGAATAACTATTTAAACCAAAAAATTTAGTTCTTATATATTTATCTTTTATATTAACATTTGATAAGTGATAAATAATCATAATTCCCCTTCCTATTTAGTGCCAAACTTCTATTATATAACAATCAGAATTAATATATAAAGTAAACCCTCCGTAAATATTTAGTAGATATTTAAAAATTCTTTTATATTGACTTATTTTTAAATTTTTATTTATCTTATAAATCTTTTTATGTTTATAACATTTAGTTAAAAAACCAGTATTATATAAATAAGCTCTCCATCCATCAGTAAAGAATAAACAAGCTTGATTAAATTTAGATTTTATTTTATTTAATAATTCTATGTTATAATTTATTTTTAATTTATAAATATAATCATAAAATATTTTATTATTATCAAGCCAAAAACCCCGTATATTATTTTTTATTTTAGATTTTTTTATAGGTAAATATAAATCTATTTTATACATTTTAAACCTCCAATTTTTTGTAAATATAACCGCAGGTCTTAAATTGTAAGCCTGCTTGTAAATCGTTAATTATCTGTTCATCGGTTAAATTATAATATCCTTGAATTTTTTTAATAGCTTCTTTTATCTCTATTAATTCTGCCTGCCCGTTATCAATATTTACTCTTATTATATACATATTCTACCTCCTTTTCTTTTTATTCCCAATCATCATTAAATATAAATATATCAATTTTAAACCTATGTTTTAGTATATACATGTTTAGCCTTATATTTATATTTAATATTTTAAATTTTAGTCTTAATATTTTATATCTCATTTATTCCTCTTTTTTTTTATTCTTTTATACCCAATAATTGATTAAATTTTTTTTGTCCTAAAATCACCGCCAAAATTCTAAATCTGAATTTTACATCAGACTTCAAAATAAAAGTCTTAAAATCGTAAACATCGCCTATGTCTGCGGACATCGTCGCTTCATAAGTCAAATCTTCAAGTAAATCTTCTATTAAATTTTTGATTGTTTTTATCATTTCTCACCTCCTTGTTTTCTGATAATAGTATAGCATAAAAAAGTCGTTATGTCAAGGGGTCAATAAAAAATTTTTTAAAAATTTTTAGCGTTGAGAGGTTAAAATAAAAAAGTAAAATAATTAATTATAAAATAAATCAATAAGCCCAAAAGATAAAAAAATAAAGTAAATAATAAGAGATAAAAAGAAAATGCCTTTCATTAAATAAGAGATTAAAAAACGCTTCCAGTTGTTTTGCCAAAACTTCAAAACTGCCTTATCACTCGTTTTAACTTTAACTTGTAAAGTTAAATAAAAAATTTTTTTATAAGTCCTTGTAAGTAAAATAAAATTAATGGTAAGGGGTTAAAATCGGTAAAATTTTAAACGGCAGAAAAAAATTCCCCACACTCACCGAGTTACAACCTGTTCCTTTCCCAGCAATCCGCCCGCTTGATCCTAAATCTTTCAAGAATCTACCTAATTCTACCAAAACCTACCTGATTGGAAATAAATAATTTACATAAATGAGTGTAAGTTCTACCTAATTTCTACCCAAAATCTACCTTAAATTAAAAATGGCTAATATACGACTAATAAAGGCATAATCCGTAACGGCAATATAAATCTACCTTTATCTACCTCGCTGAAAATTAGTAAGTTACGAATAAAACATGTTTATATGAACGATAGGGCAAAATAAGGGCAAACGGGGCAAAAAATGAGCAGAACGGCATTTGTTAAAATCCACCATAATCTACCTTAAGCATATCTGAAAATGCTTTTTTTAAGAGCTTTTATGATTAATAAAAGCTACTTAAAAAAATAAATTAAAAGCTAATTTAAAAAAGCTATATAATTATGATTGCTAGCTGGAAATACAGCAATGCTTTTATGATAAATAAAAAATTGTTAAAAGCTATGATTATCTACTATAGATAATTAAGAATGTATCTGAATATTTAGTTATTTATAAATTTTAGTTGACAAAAATGCTTTTTGTGGTTATATTTTATTATTGGAAGACCAAAGTTAAATGGCTTCCAAAATTATATTTAATGTTGGGTGGGGCAAACCTAAATTGGGCTAGTGATAAGCCAAAGGAAAACCTCACCCTTACCTGTTTTTATATAAAAAATGGACAAAAAAGAAGAAAAAAAGGCTATAATTAACAAACTTAAAGGTTTAAAACAATATTCTAATCTAAAAGATGAAGAATTAGAAAAAATAGCAGAAAAAAGACTTGCTGGAAAGATTATTGATTCTTTGGTCTTTGTAAATTCAAAAGACGAAAAAGAACTTGCTCAACAATTATATGAGCAATATATCGCAGATTGGGGTGAATTAGAAAATATTGCTGATAAAAGCGTGTTACTTACCATAATTGACCTTGAAATTCTCAATTATAAATTAAAAAAGAAAATATCTGAAATTGAAGCACAAAGTAAAACTGATCAGTCTTCAGGTGTAATTGCTAAAGACCTGATAGAACAATTAATTAGAAATACAGAAGTTATTCTTAAATTAAAGACATCTCTTGGCATGACTAAAGCCGAGAGAGAAAAATCTCAGTCAGATTTAGTTTTAACATTAGAAACATTAAAACGGAGATTTAGGGATTGGATTAATAATCCAGAAAATAAAGCTAATTACACATTAGTTTGTCCCCATTGTCAAAAATATATTTTAATTAGAAGAAGGATTGATAAAGAAAAAGATGAAGTTAAGATTCATCCTTTCTTTATTAAAGGCGGATTAACATTTAATAAATACTTGTTTGAATTATATAAACAAGGAAAGATAACAAAAGAAGATATAGCAAATGTACTAGATACTCATATAGATTATGTAGATTGGATTTTGAATAAAATAAATGACTAACGAAGAATTAGAATTTTGTGAACTTCTTTTTGGAAATCCTAAAGCCTTTATTGAATGTCTTTATTCTGAGCGTGGTAATTTCATTAAATGGCTTGAAGATGGTGAATGTGTAAAAGTAAGGTTATATCAAATTCCTATGCTTACTTATGATACTGTATTAGAAGATGATTATTCATTATCGGCTTTACAAAATTTTTCCTTAAGAGTAAAGGCAGGATCTAAAATTGTTCTTTGTGGACGCAGAATAGGAAAAACATTTATTAGTTTAGTTGCTAATATGTTAAAAGCGTTAATAGTTTACTCAGGATTGGAAATGTCATTTGCTTCTTATGATGAACAACATGTGAATAAACCATTAGATCAAGTAAAAGATTATATAAAATTTCATCCTTTCTTTAAATATTTTAAAAAGACTACAAAAGGGCATCCTGAATATACTATAGAGACATTAAATGGGAATTCTTTATATGGAATCAATGAAACTATAAAGAGTTCTGATCATGGAAAAGCCTGGTGGGGACATCATGTCCATATAAATTTCCAAGATGAGATTCAAACAGAAACAGAAAAGGCTTATGAAAAAAAAGTAGATGCTATTAGTGAATTGGGTTGCATAGAAGTTCTTTGTGGGATACCGCTAATTACTAAAGTCTCTCCACTAGGAAAGTATATAAAAAATAATGAATCTACTTTATTGAGATTGCCACAATATGTAAGTCCTTATTGGAATGATGAATTGAGAGATAAACGCTTAAGAGAATACGGTGGACAGCAATCTTTAGGTTGGAAAGTCAATGTAGAAGCAGAGTTAATAGAAGATGCTTATGGAATATTTGATATGGATAGAATAAGAAAATGTTATACAAATACTAGACAAATTCGTCAATTTGAAATTGATAAAACTAACTATCAATTTTATAAATCTTTACTGGTTTTAGAACCAATTTTAAATGCTGAAAAAACTTATTTGGTAGCAGATATAGGTGATGTTTCTGCTACGGAAATTTTAATAATTAGTAAAGTCAATGGAAAATATGTAATAACTCATAATATAACTTGTTATAAACTATCTATTTCAAAAGAATTGCCAGAATTAATATCGTATATTATTGATTCAATGGGAATAAATTTTATAGGTTTAGATACTACAATTATGGGTAAACCTATATATGAGATTTTATTGAATAAATATAAAAACAAAATTTTTCCTTGTTATTTTAATTCTGATATTGTAGTTGGTTTTGAGACTGATGATAATGGTTATGTGATAAAAGATAAATCTGGAAATCCTATAGAAAAAAAAGAAAATACATTAGTATTTTCTGTAAGAAGACTTCAAGAAATGTTTTATGATCAACTATTCGAAATTCCCGAAAACTTTATTAAATTAGATGAAGAAATGTCTTCTTATTATGCTACTGTATCAGGAGCAAACAGATTAGTATTTGGTAGTACGACTACAGATCATGTTGTTCAAGCATTGGAAGTTTTTGCGATATTAGAATGGTTGACAGAACAATTACCAGTACAAAAAGAATCTGTATCAGAAAAACCAACAACATTGGGTATCTTTAGTACTGTTAGGAGGTAATATTATGGAATGGGATGATAAACAAGTTTGGTATTCATTACTATATATGTTGAGCAGTTCTTATGTATATAAAGTTCCCACGGATTTTTCAGGTCAATGCAAAGCAGTGAAAGAAATGTTAGAAAATGATGAGACAGGCTTGGTAAATCCAATAATTAATTATGCTATAAATTCTGCTTATAATATTGAATATAAAATAGAAGTTCAAAATGAAAATTTAGACAAAATTTTAAATACTTGGCTTAAGTTTTTAAATGTAGATTATAGAGATGTAATTCCTATGGGGATAAAGAATTTAGCAAAAGAATATTATAGAGAGCGTTGGGCTGGATCTTCATTATGTATTTTTCAAATAATTTGGGATGAAGTAAAAATTAAAAATGCTAAATTATTATTACCTAAAGCAATTTATTTAATAGATGGATCTTCTGTGAACATAAAAGAAGATGAAAACAAAAAAGGTCAAATTGGATCTTTGATTTATGAATTGGATGGTAATTCATTAGAAAACATTGTGGTCAATAAACCTTATAATAGATGGTTTGATAAAAAAATTACACCCTATTTAGTAAAAACAGGTGTTTTAAGAAATTTCTATTCAATTAAAGCGTTGAAAGAAAAAAGTGATGAAGTTATTAGAAAAATGCTCCCTTATTTGTTATTCTTAAAAAAAGGTACAGAAAGATTGGCTATAGAAGGTCGTCAAGCACTTGCTGAGAACGATTTACAAGCACTATTAAATAATTTTAAACAATTTCTTGCTGAGTATTCTAATAAAAGTTCTGATGTTCCCATGTATGTTGCTCCTTTTGATACAGAAATTACCCATGTTATTCCTGAACTAAAAAATATACTTAATGTTGAGATTTATACTGAAAGTATTAGAGCAATCTTATCTGGTTTGGGTTTTATTCCTTATGATAATAATCTTACTGCTGGAACATCAAGAAGAGAAGTTGTGTTAAATCCAAAACCTTTTATAGAAGAAGTTAATGCTGGTATTGAAGATTTTAAATTGGTTTTACAAGAGATTGTTAATTTAATAATTCAAAAGAATAAAGATATACATCCTAAATATTTCAGCGATATAAATGATATAACTATTACTAATTCACCATTAAAACTTAATTTAGGTATTATTTTAGATCAAATTCGTATGGCTTACATATATGGCGCTGTATCTATTGAAACTTATTGTGAGACATTAGGTCTTAATTTTGAACAAGAAAAAGAAAGAAGATTAAAAGAACATAAAGAAGGTTTAGATATAGTATTTTATCCGCATAGAATTCAAAATCCACCCATGAAAGATGAAAAAATACCCAATGCTCCTGTTACTGAAAAAGAAGAAGAAAAAGAAACAGAAAAAACAGAAGAAAGGGGTGTTTAAATTATGAAAAGTTTACCAATTAAAGAAGGTTTAGGAGATTTTTATCCACATAAAGTTATTGAAACTGAAAATTATGACTATGTAATTTTTATAAATGATACTGGATTTATTTTGATCATGAGAGTAGATAAAAATACTAATGAATACTTATATGCGAATGCTGGAACTGATTATGAATATGCAAAATTACATTGTACAGATTTTAATTATGTAACAATATCTGAGTTATTAAGATAAGAAGGTGATATATATGAAGAAAAAAATTATTTTAAGTCCTACTGGTCAATTGCAATATATTCCCGATCCTTCTGAAATAGTTGCTATAAGATTTAAATCAGGTGTTCCGACTTATAATGATTTGCCGTTAGAAGGTAATGAAATTAATGATGCAAGAATTACTAATGATAATCAACATTTATATATTTGGAATGGGAATGAATGGATTGATCAAGGAGACATATTAGATATTTATTGGGAGAGTATAGTAAATAAGCCCGAACAATTTCCCACCGATTGGTCTTTAATAACTAACAAACCATTTGCTACACAAGATGTGAATTATTATGTCGATCCAGTTAATGGAGATGATAACAACCCAGGAACGCAGACACAACCATTCAAAACAATAAACAAAGCCATTAGTTTAATACCAAAATATCTTGATAGATATGCTTATCGTATATATTTATTTGATGGATCTTATAATGAGAATGTAGAGTTAAGAGGTTATGCTTGCGGTTTAATTCAAATAACTAGTGTTTCAGGAAATAGACAAAATGTTTTGGTTAATGGCTATATATCCATATATAGAAGTGATACTATGTTATTTCTTTCAAATATATCTGTTAAAAACCCGAACGGTCATTGCATATATTTTTATATGGCTAAAGGTCAAGTTTCAAATGTTGGTGTTAGTTCAACTTATTCAGGAAATAGTATTGGCGTGAATGTTCAAAATTCTTCAGTAGTATATGTTGGAAGTTTATATGATTATGACAGCGATGTAGTCACTTACGGCATATTATCCCAGTCAGGTAGCAATGTAGTATTTGGTTCAATAAATGCAGGGAAAGTGAAAACAGCATCATCAGGCGGAATTTGTAGTCCTACTATCAGCAGTAAAGGAGGTCAGATAGTATATTATGTAGATGGAGTTAATGGAAACGATAATAATATCGGCAGTGAGGATA
>Ga0078972_1013213_pt1 | contig 10105 bp, 5 predicted proteins | sample YelNatPaOPGAMG01_FD_67568 | JGI IMG/M metagenome (GOLD analysis project Ga0078972, IMG submission 67568) | Hot spring thermophilic microbial communities from Obsidian Pool, Yellowstone National Park, USA - OP-RAMG-01 (SPADES assembly) (version 2) | ecosystem: Environmental > Aquatic > Thermal...
ATTATTTCTATACTGATGTTAAGGGTTTTAAGGAAATAGAACTTGTTAAATCAATTGCACATATGAAGATAGATAGAGATGAAGTGGATAAACTTAATGTTAATTTGAAAGATGCTTATATCGTTATTCCAAGTTTCAGAGAAAATGAGAATATTATTAGAATTTTAAGACAGATATTTTCTTTATATCCTGAGGTAAATGTAGTTCTTGTTGATTCGGAATTTGGGGATGATAATAAATTTGTGGATAACCTTAAATTAATATATGCTGATAAAATTACAGTTATACATTTAAAAAAACGCTATGATGGGAATGAAAGAGGATATGCTATTAAAGAAGGGATGAAGTATGCTTTATTGTGTGGAGCGGAGGTTATAGTTGAAATGGATAGTGATTTATCTCATAACCCATTTTATATTTCCGAGTTTTTAAAATATATAAAAAATTATGATATTGTTATAGGTTCAAGATTTTATGGTATGGATTTAAGAAAAGGTTTATCGAGAAGATTTTTAACAAAAATTAGCAATTATTATCTCAGATATGTTCTTGGAATAAAAAATGTTTATGATTGCACATCTGGTTTTAGATGTTACACAAGAAGAGCTATAGAAACTATAGGGATTGATGATATCGCATTTAGCGAAGGCAGCGCAGTTCTTGTAGAAATGCTCTATAAAGGTATCAAGAAAGGACTCAGCATCAAGGAATTTGGTATCGCTTATGTCGATAGAGTTTACGGCAAATCCAAGTTTAGCGTTAGAACACTTAAAGAAGCGATAAAATGCGTTTATTATTTGAGGAATAAATATGAATTTATCAAGTAAACTTGAAGGCGGATTGGATATTTTAAAGATTAGGTTTTTAAATAAAAGGATACCAATTGCTGCAAGAATTGAGTTGACAAACAGATGCCCGAATAAATGTATTTACTGTGATTTGAAGGAAAACATCGAGCCGTCAAAAGAAGAAGTTTTTAGATTGCTTGATGAGTTAAAAAAGCTCGGAACTAAAAAGGTTTCTTTTAGCGGTGGTGAGCCGATGATAAGAAAGGATATAGGTGAGATAATAGATTATGCTAAATCTATTGGTATATCGCCAGAGATGAATAGTTGTGGTTTTGCGGTTAAAGAAAGAATAAATGAGATTAAAAATCTTGATGTTATAAAAATAAGTCTTGATGGGGATAGAGAAGTTCACAGCGTAATATCTCAGCGAAAAAATTCATTTGATGAGGCAGTAAGTGCCATAGAGATATGTAGAAAAAATGGTATTTTGGTTGTTGTTACTACAACGCTTACAAAGTATAATACCAATATTAAAACAATTGAAAAACTTTTTGATATAGCAAAAAAATATAATGTTATGATTGCTTTTCAACCAGTAAAAAAGATGTATTATTCAAAACTTAATCTTGATGATATCATTCCTGATAAAGATGAGTATCAAAAGGTTATTAATTTTTTAATAGATTTTAAGAAAAAAAACAACAGTTATTTAAGAAACTCTATATCGGGACTTAAATATATTTACAATCATCCTGTCTATAATGAAAAGGTTTGTGTGGCAGGAAGAGCTTTTATTATAGTTGATGTTGATGGAACGGTGTATCCCTGTGACAGGGTCGATTTTGAGTATAAAAACAAACTTCCAAACTGGAAGGATTTAGGAATTAAAAAGGCAATTGAAAATCTTCCGCAGCCAAGATGCAGTGGTTGCGGTTTTTGCGGAGCGCTTGAACTTGGATTTTTAGTCGATTTTAAATTCGATGTCGTTTCAAGCGTAGAAAGGTTGCTAAGATGAAAAATGTTATAACTAAAATAATTAAGTTTGCGTTTTCCTGGCCGCTTACGATAATTATTTTTATTTATCTTATTAAAAAAATTGATTTCGCCGAGTTTGTAGGAATAATTTCTAAGATGAACTGGGTTTATGTCGCTTTGTCTGGAATTTTGGTTTCTTTCGCTACTTTATATCTTGGAGTTCAGAAATACAGATACATACTTAAAATTTTGGGTTATAATATCTCGTTTAGAGATGTTTTTATACTGAGGGTGGGAGGGTTTCCGGTCAAATTCATTTTCCCTTTTAAATCCGGCGAGATATGGAGAATGTTTTATCTTAAAAAAGTTGGCAATGTCGAGTATAAAAAAGCGATTTATAGTATAGTTATTAATTGGGTTGTCAGGTTATGCCAGCTTTTAGCGTTCGGGATTTTCTTTTTCCTTATATATAAAAGATTTTTTTTCCTGTCTTTCTTATTGCTTTTGATTTTTATAATTTTTCTTAAGTTTTTTATTAAAAACAAAGATTATGTATTATGTTTTTTTTATTCTTTATTCCTTGAATTGACTCTTGTATTATCATACTATTTTATTTTTATGGCTGGTGGAGTTAAACTTGATATGAGCTCTTTTTATTTAACAATACCGCTTGTGCTTATAATAGAGGCGCTTCCTCTCGGAGTTGGCGGCCTGGGTTTGAGAGAGATAAGCATTATCTCACTTTTTAAAAACATTTATGGAATAGAGATGTTGTTTTCTATAGGGCTTGTCGGTTCTTTTATAAATGCCTTTGTTCCGCTTATTCTTGGACTGTTTTTTGTGAACAGATTTTTGCTGGAAACTATGTTTTCTTCTTACGATTATCTTAAAAAAAGAGAAAAAAATCCGATTACAAAATACCGTATTAATAAAAGAATGGGAGAAATTTTAAAGACATTAAAAAATATTTCGCAAAATAGGAAATTAAAGATACTTGATATAGGAGCAAACGATGGGAAGATGATGGCTTTTTTAAAATCAAAACTTGATAATATCGTTGATATAGCAGGCATTGAGCCAGATGAAAGATATATAAACGCTAAAATAGATGATTTGAATATAGTTAAAGCGGGATGTGAAAAGATTCCTTTTAAAGATAGCGAATTTGATGCTGTTGTTCTTGCTTCTGTCATAGAGCATATAGGCGATATCGAAAATGGAATGATTGAGATTAAAAGAGTTTTAAAGAAAGAAGGTTATATAATTATAAGTTTTGTAAATCCCTTTCTTGACAGGATTGCAACGCTTATGGGCTTTAAGCCGGATGACCATTTGAGAAGATTTACAAAGAAAGAGATGACTTTGTTTTTAAGAGAGAGAGGTTTTAACATAATTGAAACAAAAAGTTTTGGACCTTTATTTTATAATTTAGTTGTGGCGGAGAAGAGAAATGACTAAGAAACTTCAGATAATTATTCTTATCGTCGTTTCATTTTTGATGTACTCAAATACATTGAAAAATCCATTTATATGGGATGATAAGGGAATTATCGAGGACTTAAATAAACCGGAGTATCAGAAACATCTTAAAAATCCATTTTTCTTTCTAACGCCATCTTATTGGAAAGAGTATACAAAATTTCATGATGTGGACGCCTATGTCCCGGTCTCGCCAATCCGTATTCTTTCGTTAAATATAGATTATAAGATATGGGGAAATAAAACGACCGGCTATCATCTTACAAATATTTTTATTCATATAGCGAATGTCATTTTAGTATATCTACTTATTATTTCTATCTTTGGCTCTCAAAAACTTGCATTTTTTTCTGCTCTTATTTTCAGTGTTCATCCGATGCATACAGAGTCAATAAACTGGATAAAAAACAGAATAGATATGATAGCGACATTTTTTATGATGCTTTCTTTCCTCTTTTTTGTTAGATTTGAGAAAGAAAAAAAGAATTTCTGGTTTTACATTGTTTCAATTATATCCTTTTTCTTTGCACTTCTATCAAAAGAAATCTCGGTGACGCTTGTTGGCGTTATTATCGCTTATGCAATTTATTTCGTTCCAAAGGAAAACTGGGAAAAAACTTCTTTATTGGTTATTCCGTATTTTATTATGAGTATCATTTATTTTGTTGTTACTCAGATTATGCTCAAAAAAGGCCTTAATATTCCTGCGATTTCAAGACTTGATATTTATACAAATGTGCTTCTTGTTTTTAAAACGATTGCTTATTATATAAAACTTCTCATTTTTCCGTTCAGATTTAATCTTGACAGAGATATAGATCTTCCCAAATTTTTGTTTGAACCGGGTATGATTTTTTCAACAATTGCCGTATTTGTCTCTCTGTGGGCAGTTTATTACTTTTATAAAAAAAATAAAGTTATAAGTTTCTTTATACTCTGGTTTTTTATAACAATTTCTCCGGTTTCCAACATCATATACCTTGCTCCAAGGCCTATCGCTGAGCAGAGATTGTATCTTTCGTCTATTGGATATTCAGCCATTCTTGTCAGTTTGATATATTATATTTATGAGTTTTTCAGATTTAATAAAGAGATTTTTGTAAAAATTATTATATACGGTGTTTCTTGCGTATTTTTTATTTCAGGTTTTATCAGAAATTTTGACTGGCAGGATGAAGCGAGATTATGGGAAAGCGTTGTGAAAACATCGCCGTTTAATGCAAGAGCATGGGTCAATTATGGCGAGGCGTATTATTTAAAAGGCGAGATTGAAAAATCGAGAGAGTGTTTTGAAAAGGCACTTGATATAGCACCGGATTTTGCTATGGCTAATAGAGGGCTTGCATTTTATTATTTTAAAAAAGGAGATGCGCAGAAAGCAATTTTTTATTTCAGAAAGTCAGGAGATGTGAATTAGTATGAAAAAGATAGATTTTATTATCCTCGCTTTTTTGAGTTTTTTTGTTTATGCCGATAGCATGAGGGTAGGTTTTATGTGGGATGATGAGTATATAGTAAAGAAAAACGATGACATTAAAACGCTTAAAATGAGTGATTTTTTAAAATTATCCTACTGGAAAGATTTTAGAAAAAACAACTCTCCGCTTGAAATTCCATTAAAACCGGTTTCACCACTTAGATTGATAAGTTTGAGAACTGATTATAAATTATGGGGGCTAAATCCTCTTGGGTATCATCTCACCAATCTGTTACTTCATATTCTTGTTGCCTTTTCATTCTATATTTTGTTTCTTGTATTTTTTGATAGGAATATATCACTGCCAGCGTCTATTCTTTTTGCCATAAATCCAGTAATAACTGAAACCGTTATTTGGATAAAGAACAGAATAGACATAATAGCGGTTTTATTTTACATTCTTTCTTTTATAACATTTATCAAATGGAACAAGAGCAAAAAACTTTTCTGGTTTCTTTTATCAATTTTATTTTATATTTTCAGTTTGCTGTCAAAAGAGATAGTTATAACGCTTCCAGTTATTATTATTCTTTATCTCTTTTACTTTGAAGAAAGTAAGGATAAATTTTCAAAAAAGATTTTGGATTTTACAAGAATTACACTGCCTTGCTGGATTTTGAGTTTTGTTTATCTTCTATTTCAAAAGTTTGTTGTTGAGGCGGATAAAGTAGCTTTTATGACAGCATCATATTTCAATTCTCTCTGGCAGCATATATACACGGTATTTCTGACATTTTCTTATTATCTTTTCCTTCTTTTATATCCTTACAATCAGATTGCGGAAAGATACCTTCCTAAACCACAATCTTTAATTGAATTTAAATTCATTGCTTCAATAATCCTTATTGCCTTTTATGTGGGAGTATCTATTTATATTAAAAAATATGATAAGGAAATATCATTTTTTATGCTCTGGATAATAATAGCGCTTCTTCCTGTTTCAAATATAATATATCTTTCAACAAGACCAATAGCAGAGCATAGGTTATATATTGCAGTGCCAGCTTTTTGCGTTATAATTATTAAAATTTTCAATTATTTAAAACAAAAATTAAGTTTCAGATATTTATATTCCATTGCTATTGTTCTCTTATTTATTTCTTATGGATACTCAACTATGAAAAGGGTTTATGAGTGGCGAACTCCTGTAAGTTTCTGGGAAGTAACTGAAAAGAGATCAGTGCCAAATTATAGAACATATCTAAATCTCGGTATTAGTTATTTACAAATAGGAAAAATAGATGATTCATTAAAATACCTTAATATGGCTAAAGAATTAATTCCAGAGGATCCCTATGTTCTTAATGCTCTTGGTATAATATATATTGAGGCAAAAAAATATGTTGAGGCGATAAATGCTTTTCAAAGAGCACTTATGAAGTATCCGCAGTTTGACAATGCTCTTGTAAATCTTGGCTATTCTTATTATTTAAACGGAAACATAAGGGATGCTATAAGGGTTCTTGAGATTTCAAAGAAAATAAGTCCTGATGATACACTGCCCTATCTTTATCTTGCAGAGATATATAAAAAACAGGGCGAGTTTGAAAAAGCAGAAAAAGAATTTAGAGTTGCTCTTGAAAAGGAAAATTATCCATTTGATGTTCATAAGAATCTTATAGATATTTATGAAAAGAAAGGAATGTATGATAAGGCAATAGAGGAATATAAAAAAGCGATTTCAATAAATCCACTAAATTCATGGGCATATAATGGGCTTGGTATATGCTATGTCCATACAAAAAATTATGATCTTGCGGAAGAAAATTTTAAAAGGGCTTTTGAACTTGATCCAACTCAGATAATGTTTAAGAAAAACTTAAATGAGATAGACAGATTAAAAACCGATTACAGAGTTATGAAAGAGAAAAATAAAAAGGTATGAAAAAGATTGATATAAAATCGCTGTTTTTAAATTATTTTAAAACCATAGCGGTTTTATTTTTATCATTTTTTAGTTTTATTTCCTTTTCATATTCAGCAAGCGTTGTTGCAGATAGAGGTTCAACAGCATTTTCATCGCAGAGGCATACATTTAAAGCGCAGGGTTATTACTGGACTTTCTACAAAGATACCATAAACGATATTTTTGTATATCAGGCATCTCCAGATGGCGAGAATTTTAATGATGCAAATCCTGTTTTTGATCCAACAACCTATCCATGGGCTGATTCAGTTTGCGCTGTCTGGTATGATAATGTTAATAATCTTGTTTATGTTGTTTGCGGTGTGAAAAACGAAGCTGTTCCACCGCCAAATACTGCATCAAGTCAGGATAGGGTTGTTGCTTATGTAAGAAGCGGAACACCAAATCCTGATGGAACCATAACCTGGTATGGTGTTTCAAAACCACAACTTGGAGCAACAACCTCGCAGGTATTATGGAAAGGGAATTCAATAAATATAGCAGTAAATCCAATTTCAAATTCAAGAAATATCGCTATAGGCGCTCCGGTAAGAATCAGCGGTCTTGTAAACAGGTACAGAGTTAATTATATGTTTGGAGACGTGGCTCAAGATGATAGTATAAGTGGTTGGGTAACAAAAGCGGGTGTTGGAATTGATCCCTCCGCTGATCCTGGCGTTGATAGATTGCCAATAATAGTTCCAGATGCAAGGACAGGAACAACCTCAACTCAGCAAATATTCTATCTATTTCATAAATCTCCACCATCTAATGCTGTAAGCACAATTCCAAATTATTACCGCGCTCAACTTATGAATTCTAACGCTGTTAGTGCTGTAAACGCAGTAAATGGCTATCAGACAACAACTCAAAATGAGTATTATAACCATAGTGTTGTTGCTGTATCCACGACTGCTACTTATTTAAATTATGAGATACACGATATTGCGGTTGGTGGAGCAACAGCAAATACAGAGCCGGTATATCTTACATATAGAAGAAGAGCGGCTAATGCAAATCTGCTTTCAAGCTGGAATACTGCTGTTACTCTGAGTATCAACTCGTTTTTTACAAACCCAAGAAATCCTTCTCTTGCCTGGGTAAATGGTTCAACGCCGTATCTCTATGCCGTTTTTGTTGATTCATTGACACCTTCATCATTGCATGTTGCAAGAGCGCCATCGCCGTATACAACCTGGGAGTATATGGGAGTTATTACAGATACCACCACAACAGGTGTCTCTTATGATAATCCATCTCTAGATATGTATGGCCAGATGCCATATCCTATACCTATTACATACACAGGTAGTGATGGGAAGGTATATTTTGACCTTCTTCCAATATCTACCTGGTCCGCGCCATCAATTACTTCTATATCGCCAACAACATTTACATATACATCAAAGTATATGGATTTGACAATAAACGGATCAAATTTCGCAACTCTTGACGGAAATCCTCCAAAAGTTGTTATTTATAACAATAATCTGCCTCAGACGGATATAACAGTAACATCTGTCACATTTGTAAGTTCAACTCAGATAAGAGCATCTCTTGTTTTAAATAATGTTGTAAGTGCTGATCCAAGTTATGGAATAATGGTTATAAATCCTGATGGTAGAAAATCAAATATATTTAATTATCTATATGTCCCGCCGCCTTCAATAACAGGTATAAGTGATTATGATCCAAATGGTGTTTCAGGAGGTCAAAGTGCACAGAGAAATCTTTTAATAACCGGTTCATATTTTAGAAAATGGGAGGATGGAAGCATAGTAAAACTTCCAGATGATATAGCAAATATAAAATGGTCATCAACAACCTGGATAAGCGATACTCAAGTTATAATGACAGTAAATATAGATAGCACAGCAACTGCTGGATATAGAAATATCCGTGTTGTAAATCCAACTGGTCAAAATTCAAATGTTATTACTTCAACATTTTGTATTACTGTTCCTTCTGTAACTATGACATCTCCAGTAGAGCCGGTTCAGTATTTACCGTATGTTTCAAGTATAACTGGAACTGCTTCGCTAAATACTGAATCACAATCGCTTGGAATAAATCTTCTTAACTCGCAGGTCAAGATAACAAGAACTGCAGATAACTTTGTGTATGATTCTGTTCTGGGTTTTGTTAGTACGACAGTCTCCAGTGGGTGGAATAATGCTGATACCACGACTCCCTGGACATTTTCATCCTGGAGTAATTCAGATCAGGTTGATGCAACAGAGTATAAAATAGAGGCAAGGGCAAGAAGTGCTGATGGTGGGCTTGGTATTCCATCGCCGCCTGTTATATTTAAGATTGATAAAAATCCACCTTCTGTTAATCTTTTATCACCGGCTGCACGCTCAAGCAATAACTCAATCCTATCAATTACTGGAAGTGTAAGCGATTCTGCTTCAGGAATAAAATGGGTTCAGATGCAGATACAGGACTCTGTTGATAATGTATTAGATGACGGGAATGATACTTACTGGAGCGGTGTAAATTCTACTGGATTTTTATCATATCCTACCTGGTTTTATACATTGAACTCGCAAAATAATGCTGTTACAAATTTTGATTGTTCCGCTGGCGTCTGCCCTTTTAATGATGGACATATTTTAAGTGTTGTATCAAGAAGTAATGATACCGATCCAACTCCACATCTACCTACTTGGGTTGATGGAAGAAAATACAGGGTAACTTTAAGAGCCGCTGATATGTTTGATAGTGTTAGCGGACATATTTCGACATCAAGTGCAAGGGAGTTCTATTATGATATAACTGCGCCGACAGCAACACTTTTAAATCCAACAAATTTGATGTCAAATCCTTCGGATCCAAATAAGGTCTGGTTAAATCAGTTTACAAATCTAAAAGTCCGGGTTGATGATAATGTTACTGACAATGTTATTGGAAAAAGATATGTTTATTACTGTATATATGAATATGGTGGATATGATAAATGGGGAAGTGATTGTGCCGGTACAACTCCAAATTATGCTTATAGCGTATTTGCTCCTGGTACAAATCCTTATGATTTTAATATAAATGTGTCAACTAATTGGCAGGCAGGTTACTTGTATGGAATAAAAATATATGTTGCTGATGCTGCTGGAAACTCAACAGGAACTGCGGCTTCTCCCTGGATAAATGGTTATTTCTATTATGATGATGTTCCACCAAATCAAACGATAACATATCCTATTGATGGCGGAAAATATGGACTTAATTCTATTGTAAATATAACAGGTACTACGGACATTGATAATAACAATGCCGGTATAAACAGAGTTGAGTATCGGCTTGAGCATCCAACACTTGCTAAATGGAACAACGCAACAAAAACCTGGGCAAATCAGACGGATCCTATATGGAATGTGGCAACAACCACAACTTCAGATTATTCTACCTGGCTTACATCGGATGTTTATAATAACGGCCAGTGGGTAAGCGGTGAGGAATATACATTGATTGTTCGCTCAA
>Ga0078972_1017759_pt1 | contig 10105 bp, 10 predicted proteins | sample YelNatPaOPGAMG01_FD_67568 | JGI IMG/M metagenome (GOLD analysis project Ga0078972, IMG submission 67568) | Hot spring thermophilic microbial communities from Obsidian Pool, Yellowstone National Park, USA - OP-RAMG-01 (SPADES assembly) (version 2) | ecosystem: Environmental > Aquatic > Thermal...
CGCCCGGCATCTACGCGCGCGCCTTTCTCGAAGGCCGCCTCTCCGAAGAGCAATTGCGCAAGTTCCGCCAGGAAGTGGACGGCGGCGGCCTGTCCTCCTATCCACACCCGTGGCTGATGCCGAACTTCTGGCAGTTCCCCACGGTGTCCATGGGCCTCGGTCCTTTGATGGCGATCTACCAGGCGCGCTTCATGCGCTACCTGCAGCACCGCGGCATCGTCGACACCGAAGGCCGCAAGGTGTGGGCCTTCCTCGGCGACGGCGAGACCGACGAGCCGGAATCGCTGGGCGCAATCTCGATGGCCGGCCGCGAAAAGCTGGACAACCTGATTTTCGTGATCAACTGCAACCTGCAGCGCCTGGATGGCCCGGTACGCGGCAACGGCAAGATCATCCAGGAACTGGAAGGCGTATTCCGCGGCGCCGGCTGGAACGTGATCAAGGTGGTATGGGGACGCTGGTGGGACCGCCTGCTGGCCAAGGACAAGAGCGGCCTGCTGCTCAAGCGCATGGAAGAAGTGGTGGACGGCGAATACCAGACCTACAAGTCCAGGGACGGCGCCTACGTGCGCCAGCATTTCTTCGGCAAGTATCCGGAATTGCTCAAGCTGGTCGAGGACATGTCGGATGACGAAATCTGGCACCTCAACCGCGGCGGTCACGACCCGTTCAAGGTGTTCGCCGCCTATGCCGCGGCGGTCCAGCACAAGGGCCAGCCGACGGTAATCCTGGCCAAGACCGTCAAAGGCTATGGCATGGGAGCCTCGGGCGAAGCGCAAAACCCCACCCACCAGCAGAAAAAGATGGACGAGGAATCGCTGCGCCGTTTCCGCGACCGCTTCAACATCCCGGTCAGTGACGCCGACCTGCCCAAGCTGCCGTTCTGCCGTCCGGCCGACGACAGCCTGGAAATGCAGTACCTGCGCGAGCGCGGCCAGGCGCTGGGCACGGTGCCCGGACGCAAACCCGAAGCCAAGCCGCTGCAGGTCCCCGGCCTCGAAGCGTTCGAAGCCCTGCTCAAGTCCAGCGAGGAGCGCGAATTCTCCACCACCATGGCATTCGTGCGCCTGCTCGGCATCCTGGTCAAGGACAAGAACCTCGGCAAACAGGTGGTGCCCATCGTACCCGATGAGTCGCGCACCTTCGGCATGGAAGGCATGTTCCGCCAGCTCGGCATCTTCTCGCAGGTGGGTCAGCTGTACACGCCGCAGGATGCCGACCAGCTGATGTTCTACAAGGAAGACCAGCACGGGCAGATCCTGCAGGAAGGCATCAACGAAGCGGGCGGCATGGCCGACTGGATCGCCGCCGCGACCTCCTATGCCAATCACGGCACGGCGATGATCCCGTTCTATATCTACTACTCGATGTTCGGCTTCCAGCGCGTGGGCGACCTGGCCTGGGCTGCGGGCGACATGCGCGCACGCGGCTTCCTGCTCGGCGGCACCGCCGGCCGCACCACGCTGAACGGCGAAGGCCTGCAGCACCAGGACGGCCACAGCCAGATCCAGGCCGGGCTGATCCCCAATTGCGTGTCCTATGACCCGACCTTCGCCTACGAGCTGGCGGTGATCGTGCAGGACGGCCTGCGGCGCATGTACCAGGAACAGCAGGATGTGTTCTACTACATCACGGTGATGAACGAGAACTACGCGCACCCGGCAATGCCGAAGGGCGCCGAGGAAGGCATCATCAAAGGCATGTATCTGCTTTCCGAAGGCAAGGCCAAAGCCAAGGCACCCAGGGTGCAGCTGATGGGCAGCGGTACCATCCTGCGCGAGGCGATCGCCGCCGCCGAGCTGCTGGCCAAGGACTTCAACGTCGCCGCCGACATCTGGAGCGCGACCAGCTTCAGCGAACTGCGCCGCGAAGGCCAGGACTGCGAGCGCTGGAACATGCTGCATCCGGAAGCCAAGCCGCGCGTAAGCTATGTCGAACAATGCATGGCAAAGCGCGAAGGCCCGGTGATCGCCGCGACCGACTATATCAAGAGTTATGCCGACCAGATTCGCGGCTTCCTGCCCGGCAAGCACTACACCGTGCTCGGCACCGATGGTTTCGGCCGCTCCGATACGCGCAAGAAGCTGCGCCACTTCTTCGAGGTGGATCGCTACTACATCGCAGTGGCCGCGCTCAAGGCGCTGGCCGACGAAGGTGCGATCGCCGCCAGCGAAGTCGGCAAGGCGCTCAAGCTGTACCACATCAATCCCGACAAACCCAACCCGGTTACGGTGTAAACGAAAACGCGGAGAGACATCACGGTGGCAATTCAACAAGTGCTCGTGCCGGACATCGGCAATTTCAAGGACGTCGAGATCATCGAAGTGCTGGTCAAGGCCGGCGACTCGGTCAATGCCGAAGATCCGCTGTTCACGCTGGAAACCGACAAGGCGACCATGGACGTGCCCGCGCCGTTCGCCGGCACCATCAAGGAGCTCAAGGTCAAGGTCGGCGACAAGGTATCGGAAGGCTCGCTGGTGGCAATGATCGAAACCAGCGGCGCGCCTGCCGTCCCGCCGGCCCCGGTTGCCGCACCTGCGGCCGCGACACCGCAGGCACCTGCCCCGGCAGCGCCCGTTGCCGCACCGGCGCCGGTTGCAATGCCTGCCACCGCACCGTCCGCCGGCGCAGCGGCCCATGCCGGGCCCTCGGTGCGCCGCTTCGCACGCGAACTCGGCGTGAACCTGGCGCAAGTCAAAGGCAGCGGCGTTAAGGGCCGCATCACCAAAGACGACGTGCAGAACTTCGTCAAGCATGCGCTGGCCGCACCGCGCGGAGCCTCTGGCGGCGGACTGCAGGTACTGGAAATGCCGGCAGTCGACTTCGCCAAGTTCGGCGCCATCGAAACCAAACCGCTGTCGCGCATCAAGAGACTGTCCGGCGCCAACCTGCACCGCAACTGGGTCACGCTGCCGCATGTCACCCAGTTCGACGAAGCCGACATCAGCGAAATGGAGGCCTTCCGCAAGCAGATCGGCGCGGAATACGCCAGGCAGAACATCAAGATCACTCCGCTCGCCTTCCTGCTCAAGGGCGTGGTCGCCGCGCTGCAGCAGTTCCCGGAATTCAACGCCTCGCTCGACGCGAGCGGCGAGAATCTGGTGCTGAAAAAATATTTCCACATCGGCGTTGCCGTGGACACCCCGGATGGCCTGGTGGTGCCGGTGATCCGCGACGTGGACCAGAAAGGCATCGTGCAGCTGGCCAGGGAACTCGGCGAAGTCTCTGCCCGCGCGCGCGACAAGAAGCTGTCCGCCGCCGACATGCAGGGCGGCTGCCTCACCATCTCCAGCCTGGGCGGCATCGGCGGAACCGCATTCACACCCATCATCAACGCACCCGAAGTGGCCATCCTCGGCGTGTCGCGCTCGAGCATGAAACCGGTGTGGCAGGACGGCCAGTTCGTGCCGCGCCTGATGCTGCCCTTGTCGCTGTCCTATGACCACCGCGTGATCGACGGCGCCTCCGGTGCGCGCTTCACCACCTATCTGGCGCAGGTGCTGTCCGACGTGCGCCGCCTCGCGCTGTAGATTGTGAGTCTGCAAGCAGTCGGCATCCTCGGCGGCACTTTCGACCCCATCCACCACGGGCACCTGCGCCTTGCGCAGGAGGCGCTTGAGCAATGTGGCCTGGCGGCGGTGCGCATCATCCCGGCCGGCACCCCGCCCCATCGCAACGGCCCGCATGCCACTGCGCAGCAGCGGCTGGAAATGGCGCGGCTGGCGGTGCAGGACAATGCCGCCTTCGTACTCGACGACCGCGAGATCCGCCGCCGCGGCCTGAGCTACACCGTGGATACTCTGGCCTCGCTGCGCGGCGAACTCGGCGCTGAACAGCCGCTGTGCCTGCTGATGGGCGGCGATGCCTTCCTGCAGCTCGACACCTGGCACGAATGGCAACGGCTGTTCGGGTTCGCGCACATCGTGGTGATCCAGCGCAACGGCAGGCCGTTGGGCAATGCGATCGAGCAGGCCGACGCGGAACTGCGCGACGAATATCATGCGCGGCTGGCGCCCGCTGCGGCGGTGCTGCACGAGGCACCGGCCGGCGCCATCGTCGTGCTCGACATGCCGATGCTGGAAATCTCCGCCACTGCCATCCGCAGCCGCTGCATGCAGGACAGGAGCGTGCGCTACCTGGTGCCGGATGCCGTGGCGGACTACATTCAATCCCATCACCTGTATCGCGAAACATGCTGAACGTAGAAGAAAAAACCCGGGCCGTCGTGGCCGCCCTCGAAGACGTCAAGGCACAGGACATCACCGTGCTCGATACCAGCAGGCTGTCGCCGCTGTTCGAGCGCATGGTGATCGCCAGTGCCCAGTCCACGCGCCAGACCAAGGCACTGGCCGACAATGTGGAAGAACAGCTCCGGCTGCGCGGCGAAAAAACCAACAGCATCGAGGGTGCCGACAGCGGCGAATGGGTGCTGGTCGACCTCGGCGACGTGGTGGTGCACATCATGCAGCCGGCGGTGCGCACCCATTACAACCTCGAAGAGCTGTGGAGCATGCAGCACCTGCCGCGCCACCCCGCCGCTGCCAGCAAATGAGATTCCTGGTGCTCTCCGTCGGCCACAAGATGCCGGACTGGATCAGCGCCGGCTTCAACGAATACGCCAGGCGCATGCCGCGCGAGGCGAAAATCGAATTGCTCGAAATCAAGCCCGAACCGCGCGGCAGCGGCAAAAGCACGGCGCAGATCATGGCCGCCGAGGCGCAGCGCATCGAGGCCGCACTGCCCGCAAACTGCCTGCGCATCGCACTCGACGAGCGCGGCGCACAATGGACCACGCGCCAGTTCGCCGACCGGATGCAGTCCTGGATGGGCGCAGGGCAGGATGTGGCATTTATCATCGGCGGTGCCGATGGCTTGCAGCCGGCGCTCAAGGACGGCGCCCAGCAACTGCTCGCACTGTCGGCACTGACCCTGCCGCACGCCATGGTGCGCGTGCTGCTGGCCGAACAGTTGTACCGCGCGCACAGTCTGTTGCACAATCATCCCTACCACCGAGAATAACGACAACCGCCGCCCCATGAGCATCGTACGTCCGCGCATTTACCTCGCCTCGCAAAGCCCGCGTCGCCGCGAATTGCTGAAACAGATCGGAATCACTTTCGAAGTGCTGCTGCTGCGCTCCGATCCGCGCCGCCGGATCGACGTGGACGAAGAGCCGCACCCCGGCGAACCGCCCGCCGCCTATGTGCAGCGGCTCAGCGCGGCCAAGGCGGCGGCCGGCTGCGATGCCCGCTCGTTCCGCAATCTGCCGCCGTTTCCGGTGCTGGCCGCCGACACTGCGGTCACTATCGACGACCAGATCCTCGGCAAGCCGCGCGACCGCGCGGATGCAATCGCCATGCTGCGCCAGCTGTCCGGCCGCCAGCATCAGGTGCTGACCTCGGTCTCAGTGGCGCTCGCGGGGCGCGTGGAGACACGGCTCAGCACCACCACGGTCAGCTTCGTCGAGCTCAGCGAAGAGCGCATCCACCGCTATGTGCTCAGCAACGAGCCGCACGACAAGGCCGGCGCCTATGGCCTGCAGGGGCAGGCCGGCGGTTTCGTGCAACGCATCGAGGGCAGTTGCTCCGGTGTGGTGGGACTGCCGCTCGCCGAAACCATAGAATTGCTGGAACTGTTCGGTTATCCCGTGCCATGAACGACGACATCCTGATCAATGTCACGCCGCAGGAAACCCGGGTTGCGGTCATGCAACAGGGCGTGGTGCAGGAGCTGCACATCGAACGCGGCGGCAACCGCGGCATGGTTGGCAACATCTATGCCGGCCGCGTCAAGCGCGTACTGCCGGGCATGCAGTCGGCATTCATCGACATCGGCCACGAACGCTCCGCCTTCCTGCACGTGGCCGACATCTGGGAAAACCAGCACAACGGCGACGTGGCCAAGCCGATCGAAAAAGTGCTGGCCGAAGGACAGACGCTGCTGGTGCAGGTGATCAAGGATCCGATCGGCACCAAGGGCGCGCGCCTGTCCACCCAGATCAGCATTGCCGGCCGCCTGCTGGTGTTCCTGCCGCAGGAATCGCACATCGGCGTGTCACAGCGCATCGAGAACGAGGCCGAGCGCGAGCAGTTGCGCGAGCAGGTACAGCACCTGCTGCCGCAGGGACACCGCGGCGGCTACATCGTGCGCACCATGGCGGAGACCGCCTCCGACCGCGAATTTCTGTCCGACATCGAATACCTGGACAAGCTGTGGGACCGGCTGCAGGAACAGAGCAAGACCTGTGCCGCCCCCGCGCTGCTGTACCGCGAACTCAACATCTGCCTGCGCGTACTGCGCGACTTCGTCAACGAAGACACCCAGCGCATCCGCGTCGACTCGCGCGAAACCTACCAGGCGATGCAGAGTTTCGCACACGACTACATCGCCAGTGCGCTGCCGCTGCTCGAGCATTACACCGGCGAGCGCCCGCTGTTCGACCTGTACGGCGTGGAAGAAGAAATCGAGAAGGCGCTGTCGCGCCGCGTCGAGCTCAAGTCGGGCGGCTACCTGATCATCGACCAGACCGAAGCGCTGACCACGATCGACGTCAACACCGGCGGCTTCGTCGGCGTACGCAATTTCGACGACACCATTTTCAAGACCAATCTCGAAGCGGCCCAGGTGATCGCGCGCCAGCTGCGCCTGCGCAACCTGGGCGGCATCATCATCTGCGACTTCATTGACATGGACAACCAGGAACACCGCAACGCGGTGCTCGATGAATTCCGCAAGGCGCTCGCGCTCGACCATACGCGCATCACGGTCAACGACTTTTCCGCACTCGGCCTGATCGAGATGACGCGCAAACGCACCCGTGAAAGCCTGGCACACGTACTGTGCGAGCCCTGCCCTACCTGCCAGGGACGCGGCGAGGTGAAGACCGCGCAGACCGTGTGCTATGAGATCCTGCGCGAGATCGTGCGCGAGGCGCGCCAGTTCAATGCACGCGAATACCGCATTCTGGCCTCGCAGCAGGTGATCGACCTGTTCCTCGACGAGGAGTCGCAGAGCCTGGCCCAACTGTCCGACTTCATCGGCAAACCGGTTTCGCTGCAGGTGGAAAACCTATACACTCAGGAACAATACGACGTCATCCTGATGTGATGTCATGCGGCGCAGCGCACGCCGCACCTGCTCAGGCTCTGCATGCTAGTTGCCGCCACGCGGCCGTTCGCCACCTCCAGAAGGGGAGTCCATGCAATCCATCGTCGAGCATCTGTCGGCCGAGCATGAATCCTGCGACCGGCTGTTTGCCAGGATCGCCGCTGCCATCGACAGCGGCGATATGATCCGGGTACAGGCCGCATACCACGCCTTCCGGCACGCCATGCAGCGCCACCTCGCAGTGGAAGATGCCATCCTGTTCCCGGCCTTCGAAGCCGGCAGCGATATTCTCGGCGTGACCCACATGATGCGCATGGAACACGAACAGATGCAGGAACTGGTCCACCAGCTGCAGGCGGCGCTGGACAGCGGCAATCCGCAATCCTGCGCCGCCGCACTCGACCTGCTGTCCGCACTGATGCTGCAGCACAACCTGAAGGAAGAGCAGATGCTGTACCCGCTGCTCGAGCGCGCGCTGCAAGGAAAAGCCGACGGGCTGGTCCGGCGCATCGAGGCGCTGCCGCAGCCACCCGCCTGAGCTTTTAGGGCAGCAGAGACTCCGGCGCCACCGCGCTGCCGGCCACCCGTACCGTCTTATGGCGCGACTGCACCCCCTGCCGCAGCTCGACGTTGCGCAGCGGCACCCGGAAGCTGTCCGCGACAAAGCGCAGCAGCGCCTCGTTGGCCCGCCCCTCGATCGGCGGCGCGGCGAGGCGGATTTTCAGGGCGTCGCCGTGCAACCCGGCCACCTCGCTACGCTTGGCGCCGGGCTGCACATGCAGCACCAGCAGCAGCGCATCGTCGCCATCGCGGCGGTACCAGCCGGCCATTACAGCGCGCGCAGCACCAGGCCTTCGAGCCAGGCGAGCGGCAACATCAGAATGAGCTGGCACACGAAGAACAGGATCAGGAAGGAAAAATCGATCCCGCCGGCCGGCGGCACGAAGCGGCGCAACGGCCGCAGGAACGGCCGCGTGATGCTGCTCAGCACCGCCGCCAGCGGCGTATGGGGATTGGTCCATGACAGCAGCGCCTCGATGAACAGCGCTCCCATCAGCAGGTACACGCTGAGCTTGAGCAGCTTGACCAGCATCCAGGCAAACAGCGGCAGCACGCTGATCGGAAAACTGTGCAGGTACAACGTGGCCGCCAGGTAGAGCATCTCCACCGCAGCCGTCAGCAGCAGCGAAGCGGAATCAAGCCCCCAGGCGGTCGGGATATAGCGGCGCGCACGCAGCACCAGCGGATTGGTCAGCAGCATCACGAAATCGCCGAGCGGATTGCGCATCGGCGAACGCAACCACTGCATGTGAAAGCGCAGCAGCAGCAGCGCGGCATAGGACTGCAGCAAGGTATCCAGCACGAATTGCAGGGTGTCGGTCAGCATCAGGCACTCCCCAGCTCGTCGCCCATTTCCTTCGAACGCGCCGCCGCCGCATGCACCGCCTTGATGATGTGCTGCTTCACCCGGTCGGCCTCCATACTGAGCAGTGCGCGCTCGGTGGTGCCGTTCCTGGAAGTGACGCGGGCGCGCAGCGTGGCCGGGTCGTCCGGACTGTCGTGCGCCAGCCTGGCCGCCCCGAGCGCGGTCTCCAGGGCAAGTTTGCGGGCCGTTTGCGCCGACAGGCCGAGCTCGACCCCTGCCTGTTCCAGCGCCTCGATGAAGTAGAAGAAATACGCCGGCCCGCTGCCGGACACCGCCGTCACCGCATCCATCTCTTCCTCGCCGCGAATCCAGACAAATGAACCCATCGCTCCTATGATTGCCTCAACCTGTGCCACCTGGCGCTGCGCCAGCAACTCTCTGGGCGGGAAACTGTAGAGGCCGGTCATGCCCGCGCCAACCAGCGCCGGCGTATTGGGCATGGCGCGCACCAGCGCGAAACCAGCACCCTGGTTCTGCAGCCAGCGCGCCAAGTCGGTGAGCCGGATACCTGCGGCTATCGACAATACCGTTTGCCCCTCAACAAGCAGCGGCCCCAGCTGCTGGGCGACAGGCTTCATTTGCTGTGGCTTGACCGCCAATACGATGACTGCACAGCCTTCGACCGCTTGCCGATCCTGTTCTGCAAAAACGACATAACCCTGGGATTCCAGGCGCCGGCGATTCTCATCGCTGATCTCCACCACGCGCAGCTGCCGCGGCGAAATGCCTTGGCGGACCAGCCCGCCCATCATGGCCTGCGCCATGTTGCCGCCGCCGATGAAACAGATGTTCATGCCATTCCTTCAGGAAAATGTTCGATGGGCGATTATCGCAAATTGCCATCGACCCGGCATGCATTCTTCGCCTTGCCGCGGCTCAGGGATGTTTCGCCAGCAGATCGACGCGGATCGGCATCAGGAAATGCGCGCCGTCGCCGCCGATGTGCCGCTCGAAGCGCGCCCGCACCTGCGCCAGCAGCTCCGGCGACAGCCGGTGCTCGGTATGGGTCACGCCGATCACTTGCGCGGCGAACTGCTCGAAGTTTTCAAAGTGCATGGGCTGCAGGAAGAACTGCTGTCGCTGCAATACAAATTTTCCCGAGGCAACCGCACGCTGCACCGCGGCGAAGGCCGCCTCGCGCACCAGCTTCTCGTCGTGGAACAGCCGCAGGATTTCGTTGAAGTCACCCGCATACACCGGCTCCGAGATATAGGCAAGGCCGCCCGGCCTGAGTACACGGTGGATTTCGGCGAATGCCTCGTCCATTAGCGCCACCGGCACGTGGTGCAGCGACTTGAACATCAGCACGATGTCGCAGCACGCAGCCTCCGCCGGTATGTTTTCGGCAGCGCCATGTGCAAAGCGGACGTTCGGCAAATCATTTAGCGCCAGGTTCTTTGTCAGCTGGATTTCGTCGACTTCCAGCGCCAGCACCGCGGCCGCCTGTTGCGCGACCAGGCGCGTCTTTTCCGCCTTGCCGCAACCCAGCTCCAGCACGGTTGCGCCCTGCAGCGGCAGCCATGCGCCCAGCAATTCACCTTCGTTGGCGATGTGCTCCACCACCGGATCGGC
>Ga0078972_1017762_pt1 | contig 10103 bp, 8 predicted proteins | sample YelNatPaOPGAMG01_FD_67568 | JGI IMG/M metagenome (GOLD analysis project Ga0078972, IMG submission 67568) | Hot spring thermophilic microbial communities from Obsidian Pool, Yellowstone National Park, USA - OP-RAMG-01 (SPADES assembly) (version 2) | ecosystem: Environmental > Aquatic > Thermal...
GAATTCGAGGACGGCGGGACGGCCGACGTGGTGGCACACGGCCGGAGGCATGGCATCGGCTGGCTTCCGCGCGCGAACTCACCAGCGGAGGTCGCCGAACGGGCGGAGCGGCTCTACTGGCTCAGCGATATCCCGGCCGCTACGACCTGAATGGCGACAAGTGTGAGCACCTTGCAAACTGGTGCGTTACCGGCTGTTGTCCCGAGAGCCAGCGGGTGCGCGCTCCTGGCATGACCATTCTGCGATGACCTGGCCGGTGCTCGGTCGCCGATAACTCCGGCAGAGACGGAGGAGTAGCACTCAGCGTCTCTTAGGCGACACCACCTCCGGTAAGGTCGACCACGGCCTTCTCCTTCGCGCCGGCGCTCCGCATGCGAAACACGGCTAAGGCCAGTAACACAGAACCTACGCTGAGGAACATCATCACGGTGCCGACCGCGTTAATCTCGGGCGAGACTCCGTGCTTGATCATGGAGTAGATGGCAACCGGGAGCGGTGGCACTCCGGCGCCGGTCGTGAAGTAAGAGGTGACGAAGTCGTCAAAGGACATGACGAAGATGAGTAGACCGGAAGCAATGATGGCAGGCCACAGCAACGGCAGCACGACCAGTCGCAAAGCTCCTAGGTCAGTTGCACCGAGGTCTCTTGCCGCATCTTCGATCTCCGGGTCTAGGCCCACGATGCGCGAGCGCAAAATCAGCGCCACGTAGGGGATGGCCCAGGTGATGTGAGCAATTGTGATGGTGGTTGGCGAAAGGGTGAGGCCGAACTGCGTGAAGAATAGCAGCAACCCTACCGCCGTAGCGATCTCGGGATTGAGCAGAGGCCAGACTGCCAGGGTCTGTGCAGGGCGCGTCCAGCGTTTGCCCGCTCGTACCAACCCTAGCGCAAGCAGCGTGCCGAGCACGGCGGAGACGACCGTCGTGGCGGCCGCGATCTCAAGGCTGACGACGAGCGATGAGAGAAGCGCGGAGTCGTGCATAAGCTGCTTGTACCATCGCAAGCTGGTGCCGCTGAAGGTGGCGAGGGAATGGGTGGCATTGAACGAGAAGACGACAACGAGGAGTATTGGCGCGAAGAGGAACACCAAGACGAAGGCCATGACCACATAGAGGAATCGCGGCCGATCCAATGCATTGCGGCGGCGCAAGAGACGTCGCGCTCCCCCCGGGCGGTCATGGCCCGCTACCCTGACCGTTGCCTCCTGACGGTCTGTTACCGCGTTCACTGCTGGTCGAACGTTTTCTCCTGGCTCACTCATCCCGAGATCACCGCCCCGCCACGCAGAGCGTAACGAACGTACAGGAGCATAGGCACGAAGAGCACGGCGAGGACGAGCGTTGTCAGGGCGGCCCCGAACGGCCAGAATCCGCCTCCCTCGAACACCCCGTCGATCAGGTTGCCCAGCATGTAACTACTGGGGCCGCCCAGGAGTTGCGCCGTCGCGAAGTCGCCCGCCGAAGGGAGAAACACGAGTGCGCAGCCTGCCATGAGACCCGGAAGGCTCATCGGCAGAGTGACCCGGAAGAAGGTCTGCGTGGGTGTGCCGTATAGGTCCTTGCCGGCCTCGATGACGGCATCGCCAATCTGGCCCAGGACGGCGAACAGCGGCAAGATCATAAACGGCAGATAGTCGTAAGTGAGGCCGCCGATGACAGCGTACGGCGTGTTGATCAGCCGCAGCGGTGGGCTGCCGGGTACCCCAAGGGTGTGCAGGAGGCCGTTCAGAAAGCCTTGATCGCCAAGGAGCGAAACCCACGCGTAAATGCGCACCAGGTAGTCCACGAACCACGGAAGGATCACAAGGCCGAGGAGGAGGCCCCTGTAACGGCCGCCGAAGCGCACGATGAAGTATGCCACAGGGTAGCCGAGCAGTATGCAGATAATGGTGGTTGCTAGAGCGAAGGCAAGCGAGCGTAGCAACACGGTCGTGTAGGTTGACTGAAAGATCGGCGCGTAGTTGCTTGGGTGCCAACCGTATACGGGAGCCCCCACGATGTTCACTGTGCCGAATGAAACCGCCACGACGAAGCCCACCGGTACAACGAAGAGCGCGATAAGCCAGACCACCCCGGGTATCAAGCATAGTCGCCACACCCACCGACGCATCGTCACCCGCCCTTTCGAGTAGCGCTCGTCACCTGAGAGTTTCGCTCGTCAGGCCATAACTTTGGTCCACTCCTGCGTCCAGAGCTGCAGACCAGCCTGCCCGAGATACTTGAACGGAACGCCGTGAGTAAGCATCTCCGGTGTAACGTTCAAGGTCGGGTATTCAGACACGACCTTTCCGAAGGCAGCGATGCCCTCTGTCGTCGGCATCGAATAGCCGGTGTAGGCAACATTCTCGGCCGCATGTGCGAGCACCCAGTCGACGAACAGGAGCGCTGTACCCGGGTGGGGAGCGTTCTTCAAGATGACGATCGTGTCGTTGCCGACCGGCACTCCTTCCTTGCAGGTCTCATACTTCCAGTACTTCGCTTCCGAAGGCTTCATGCGGCTTACGGCGAGCCACACATCGCCCGACCAGGCGTGCTGGATCCACACTTGGCCACTGGCCATGGTGATCTGATCGTCGCTCGTAAACCCGCGGAGCGAGGGTTTGAGCTCCAACAGAGCGCTTACTGCCTCTGAGAGTTGGCCGGGGTCAACTGAGTTGAAGTCGTAGCCGAGACGCAGGAGGGCCATGCCGAGGGTTTCATGCATGTCGTTGAGCAACTCGATGTACCCCTTGGCCTCTGGGTGGTTCCACAGGTCGTTCCACGATCCGGTCATGTTGGTGACCTTCTGGGAGTTCCAGGCGATGCCCGTTGTCCACAGAACGTACGGCACCGTGTGCAGTGACTGCGGGTCGTACCAGGGGTTGTGGAAGAAAGGTATGACCTGTTTCCAGGAGGAAAGTTCAGAGTGGTCGTAGGCCAACAAGTACCCGCCCTCCCGGAGCTGATACGCCTCGACTGCCTCCGGAAACGTGACGTCGTAAGGCACGCCAGACCTAATCTTCGCCATCATGCCGGACATGTTGTCGAAGTACGTCTGGTGAACCTTCACCCCGTACTCCTTTTCGAACCCCTTAATGATGGTGGGGTTCATGTACTCCGACCAGTTGAAGTAGTTGAGATCGCCGTCGACCTGGGGTTTGATGCTGGCGACCGTGCTGGCTCCCGAGATCGGCGACGATTTTGCCCCGCAGGCCGCGAGGCCAATGCCCAGAGTTGCTGCCCCCGCCACACCCAGGAAGGCGCGGCGATTCATCCGCCTTGTCCACAATTCGTCTGACATACGCTCCCCCCGAAGCTTGTCGTCACATAGCCGCTTTGCCCGATTCCTCTCTCAGGGCGCCCCCACACTTGGAGGCCTTACAACTACCTGAGAATCCCGCAACCTCCTTTCTTGACGAAGCACGGGCACAGTCTCGTGCAGCCATTCCTCTTACGCGTGGACAACAGTGACGCGATGTATGTTCCTCCTAAGGTGTCGCCGTGCGTTGCGCAGGCAACCATTGCTGCCGCTGGGCCGTTCCCACTGCAGAGCCACTCTCGTTCACGCACGGCGTCGGGTTCGGCAGGACGTCCATCAGCTGCGAGTATGCAGTGCTGCACGTGGTGATACCCATTCGGAGCAGCGCTGCGCGTTGTTGACGCTGCTATCCTTGTAGGGCCCAAGTTCAGTGTCAATACCCCTTCACGACCGCGAGGTTATGGTTCGGCGCTCACGCTCACCGTGGGAGAGCGTCGCTCCTGATCGAACGAGTCAAGCAATCCCTCAAGGCTGCTCTTCAAGAAGAACTTCAGCACACGGAACGCCTCCTCAAGATCGAAACCCCTTGGCTTGAGAGCATTCTGGATGGCGAGGCCATCCACAACGGCCACCATGAGCGCCGTGAGGGCGATATAACGGTCCCGGTTCTGGGCCGTCACTCGATCCGCGATCCCAAGCCACTCTACATTCATCTTGTAGTACCAGTCGTACAGGGCGGCTACCCTTGGCCGTAATCGTTCATCGCGAATAACGTGGGGAAGAAGGTCGAAGAACATGAGAAAGCCGTCGGAGTCGCTGGCCATTCTGGTCTGGCCTGTGATGTAGTGCTCAAGGCGCTCTTCGCCCGTCGTGTCCCTGGTTTCCCTGGCCAGCGCCAGGCATTGCTCGTAGTCCAGAGAGTTCGCTACTGCCAGGATGAGCCCATCCTTGTTTCCGAAGTGGTACTTGATCGAGGCCTTATTCCTCTCCGCCTCAGCGGCGATCGCGTCCAAGCGCAGCGCGTCGAATCCTCCCCTTAAGAGGAGCCGCTTGGACGCCTCCACGAGGCGCTGGGCCGTGTCGGAGAGAGAGAGGGCCGGATTCTCCACTGGAAACCCGAAGAGCTCGTCCGCGCCCGGATCCGGAGCACCATCGCTGCGCGAGTTCGCGGATTCGCCGCCAGTGCCTAACTCCGAATTCCCAAGTTGACCCCGAGGCACCGTTTCCTCTGCCACCTTACCTCCCACCTGGACGTTTACCAGTGTCTCGACAACGGCCAGGAACATCGCCACCAAACTGATGAAGATGGTTGCTACGCTGTAAACCGCCGTTCATTCGTCGCCTATTCTGCCTTCGCGATGTCGATTGCTACCGTCTTCAAATGAGTGACGTCATCGAGCGTGAAACGGCCCCCAAGCCTCCCGTGGCCACTCTTGGTGCCACCGCCTCCACCGAACGGCTCATGCGCCTCCCAATAGTCGGTGGTGTCGTTGAAGACGATGTTTCCGGTGCGCAGGCGATCGGCGAACCAGAAGCACCGCTTGATCGACGAAGTGAAGACAGACATCTGCAAGCCGTAGCCGGTCTCGTTAGCGATTTCGACGGCTTCCTCATCACCGGTGTACTGAATCACGGGTGCCACTGGGCCAAAGGTTTCCTCGAGGTTCAGCAGCATGTCACGCCGTACACCATCGATGACCGTGGGTTGGAAGTACAGACGCGTTGGCCGGCCGGATTCTCGTTGTCCCCCGATGAGGATTTCAGCGCCTTTGGCGGTCGCGTCGGCGAGGTGCTCTTCGGTCTTGATGGCAGTGGGTTCATTGTTGAGAGGGCCCATTGTGGTCTCCGGGTCGAGAGGATCACCCAGGTGCCATTTCTCCGTTTCCTTGAGGAGCAGCTCGAGGAAGCGGTCGTGGACGCTGCGCTCGACGAGGATGCGCTCGGTGGCACAGCACACTTGACCCGCGTTGAAGAAGCACCCAAAAGCGGCCGCCGCGGCGGCGGCCTCCAGGTTAGCGTCGGAACAAACGATCTGCGGGCCGTTGCCGCCCAGTTCCATCAGCGTTTGTTTGATGCCTGCCTTGGCACTGATCGATTCGCCGGTTACGGTTTCACCGGTGAAGCCGATGATGTTCACATCGGGGTGCGACACAAGGTAGTCGCCGACGACAGATCCGCGGCCGGTAATCAAGTTGAAGACACCTTTCGGCAAGTCGAACTGTTCTAGCGCGTCCTCGACACAGTGCGCTACGAGGATCATGGAAAGCGGCGTCGTTGACGCTGGTTTCATGACCATCGTGTTGCCTGCCGCGAGTCCCGGACCGATGTATTCAGACGGTATTACCGTGGGGAAGTTCCAGGGAGTAATGACCGCCATGACGCCGTATGGTTCGCGAAACGTCAAGACGCGCTTGTTCGGGTCGCGCATCGGGATCACGGGGGTTTCCATGCGCACGACATCTTCAGCGGCTAACTGAAAGTTGAGCGCCACTTCCAGGACCTCTGGCAAGGATTCAGTTGCGTAGGGTTTGCCCTGTTCGACGCTCAGCACGCGAGCGATGGTTTCCGCCCGTTCCCTAATGATCTCGGCCATTCTCAGCACGACGGCCGCACGTTCGTAGACATGAAGCGCTTTGAAGGCTGGCCAGGCCGCTTTAGCAGCCGCGACTGCATCGTCGACGTCTGCGGCCGCGCAGCTCGGCACCTCCGCGAGAATCTGGCCGGTAGCCGGACTTCTCACTTCGAACCGCTCCCCCGAGCGCGCATCGACCCAAGCGCCGCCGATGAGGTTCGTCTTCCCCAAGAGCTCCTTTGGTATCGTGATGTCAGCGCTTCTGGTAGTCATGCTCCCCTCACTTTCTCTCGCGTCGGTTGGCTCTCCTAGATAGTGGTGGCGCTGGCCTGCCCGCTCATGAGCGGCTGAATCCAGCGCATGCTTCGCCGGGCTATGCGCAGCCCCCGCCTTGTGAGTTCCTCGACGTACGCCAGGCGGGTTTCACGCGCCAAGCCTTCGCACGGCAGTACGCCCTTCTCGGTGATGCGACCCTCGAGGAGGTACTCGGCGTAGATAGCGGCTGGTGTGGAAGTCCCGTACGAGATGCGATTGGCTCCAGGCAGGCGCTCGTTGACCCACTGAATATTGGGCGGAAATACGTAGAATGACTCGGCGGGCGGCTCGCCTGCGTGGGCGTAGAGGTCGATGACGTAGACGCCCTCATCGACGATGCGTCCCTCTCTCGCCATCCTGGCAATCTCCTCGCGCGGAGCGGTCCGCGGTAGCACACTGACCAGCACATCAATGGGCCTGATCGAGATGCCCTTCACCAACCGTGGTTGGGGACTCGCAAGGCCCATGTCAACTATCGTCTTCGCCTTGTTGAGGCTCTCCTCACTGCCGCCCAGCTTGAAATCAACGTGCCTGAGGCCCTTTTCGCCCAACTTGGGAAGGAACCGTGGCAGCGTCGCGCACTCCTCATGCTCATGCAGGGTCACTGGCTTACGCCCTACCGGAGCCGGAAAGTCGAACTCTTCCCAACCAGCGAATGGTTCAGCGCGAAGAAACTTGCCATCATCGAAGTAGAGGCTCGGGGTCTGCGAATCGATGAAGTAGGTCTCCTGCGACCACACCTGGATAGGGACTTCGCTCTTGAAGAGACCGCCAGCCCTGATCCGCACGTCTTCGCAATGATCAAGCTCTTCGTAGCCGATCGCCGCCAGCGTATTGGTGACGCCCGGCGTCATCCCGGTGTGGAGGAGAGCGGTCCTACCGATGGAGCGAAACTCGTCATCCATGCCGAGCTGCATGAGGAGCCCGTCCTCAATCGTGCCTCCGTCGACTCGTGTGGCCATGTCCTGGTAGTGCGTCCGAGCCTTCAATGCCGCTTTCATGAGTGCTTCGTCGCACTCAGGGATGACTGCGTTGATGATCAGTTCGCTGTCGGCTGCCAAGTCGGCGACTCTCTCGACATCGCGCGCGTCTACTTTCGCTGCTCTTGTCTTTCCGGCGCCCACCCGATTGGCAACTTCTGAAGCTCGTTCCTCCTCCATGTCTGCCAGGATGACTTGCGACACATCGCGGTGTTTGGCGAGATTCCACGTCAGAACGTAACCTTGTTCGCCGGCGCCAATGATGGTCACTTTCATGCAGAACCCCCTCCCCGTCCGTGAAGGTGGACCAAGTCGCTGCACCGCTCTTCGCGCCTGGTCGACGTGCTAACCAACCAGATGGTTATGCACTGGCGCATTCGTAGCACTGTGGCACAGTTTGGGCAAGCGTTTTCACATCTGAGGGAAACGACTGCGCGCTGGATACCGGAGACCACACCCACCGCTGCCCTGTGCTATAAGCCATTGCGTTTGGGCGAGGCCGTTAGCGTCCACGGTCGTGGTGTATCGTCCACGGTCGTGGTGTACGAACAGATTCAGGGTGGTCGCCTTAAAGAAGAGGTAACCACTGCTCCATGCTCGAGGGTGACGAGGCCTAAGACGAGGAGGAGACAGTGGCCAAGGACAACAGGGACCTTCTCGCCTTGGCTGCGCAAAGCAGCTGGCCGCAACCGAGCATCAGTCAAGCGGATGGAGAGAAACTACTCGTGCACCACCCTGACGGACGTGACCCCGTGCGGTACACTGAGCGGTCGAGGATGAGGAGGAGCCGCCTCTTGTGGGCCGGAGCGACGGCCGTTGCCGCGGCAGCGATGCTGGCGCTGGTCGCGTTCGGCCTGCACCCGAGTGCGCGACCCAGCGCGGCGCGATCCGGCGTCTCTTCGCCCAGCGCGACCTCCTCCCCCAGCGCGACCTCCTCCCCCAGCCCCTACCGCGTATCGGCGGCAAGGGATCTCAGCGGCGGCCGCCCGATCGGAGGCGGTCAGTGGTTCCGGCTGGCTCCCAAGGCGACGCGCGACTACGTGCTCTGGGAGGAGTGGGGTGGCAGACGCGGCGCGCGGCTGCGCTGCCGTGACCTCGCCACAGGCCGGACCCGCACGATCGCGTCCCTTCCCACGCGCGCCGCCGACTCCTATGCGACAGATGGCCGTCTGGTCGTCTGGGCGTCCACCCGGCAGCGCCTCGACATCTACCGCCTGCGCGACCGGCGACACTGTCAGCGGACCGTGCCCGGCACACGGTTCGGCCACCTCGCGCTTACCGGCCACGTGATCGTCTTCGAGGACCTGCGCCGCGGCCTCGCCAACGCCGACATCCGCGGGTACGACCTCGCCACCGGGCGCGCCTTCACCATCTGCGCGGCACCGGGGCCGCAGCTCCGGCCGGCGGCCTCCGGCACCATCGTCGTGTGGGAAGACTGGCGAGGCTCGTCGAGCGATATCCGTGGGTACGATCTCGGTTCGCACCGAGCGTTCATCGTCTGCGCAAGGCCGGGGACCCAGCTGCGGCCCGCGGTCTCCGGTCGCTACATCGTCTGGGAAGATGAACGCAACGGCACCGAGGACGTCTACGCGCGCGACCTCGCCACGCGCGAGGAGATAGTGGTCTGCCGGCGCCCCGGCAACCAGGGCGCGCCCGCGATCTGGAACACTGTGGTGGTCTGGCAGGACACGCGTGCCGGCAACCAAGACATCTACGGCTTCGACTTGACGACCCGCACGGAGTTTGCTGTGTGCACGAACCCACACTCGCAGGGCGAGCCCTCGATCGCAGCTGGTCTGGTCGTTTGGGAGGACAGACGCAGCGGACGCGCGCGGATCTACGGAGCGCGGCTGACGCCGCGGTGAGGGACGCAGTTCGAGCACGCAACCCCTTGCGGCCTCGATCGCGGCGCGCGGATCTACACGACGTGCCTGTGGCCGTTCCCGGCAAGCCAGGCTCTGCGCTCCTGGTAGTCCGGGATGATCGCCTCGACAAGGCGCCAGTACTCCTTGTTGCAGGGGAGGAAGTCGCCACGTGCACGCCATCCTCCAGCGCGCCCTGAAGGACACCGTCCGGTGGGGAAGGCTTTCTCGCAACCCCGCCGATGCCGCCGATCCGCCCCGGGTCAATGACTCCGGCCACGAGATGAAGACCTGGACTGCCGAGCAGCTGGCGGCCTTCCTTGCGGCAACCAGAGAGGAGCGCCTGCGCGCCCTCTGGCACCTGCTCGCCCTCTGGCACCTGCTCGCCCTGACCGGCATGAGGAGAGGCGAAGCCCTGGGTTTGCAGTGGGACGATATCGACTTGGAGGCGGCAGCGCTCTCCGTCAGACGGGCGCTGATCCCCAACGGCAGAGAGGTCGTTACGAGCGAGCCCAAGACCGCCCGTGGACGCCGGGTGATCGCCTTAGATCCGGGGACGGTCGCGGTGCTCAAAGGCCAGGCCGCCCGTCAACTCGAGGAGCAGGCGCACGCGAAGAGCTGGAGCGAGACGGGGCTCATCTTCACGCGCGAGGACGGTGAGGCGCTGCACCCCGAGGTGGCCAGCCGCTACTTCCGGCAGGCGGTCAAGAGGGCCCTGCTGCCGGCGATCCGCTTGCACGACCTGCGGCACACGCATGCCACCCTGGCCCTGCGCGCCGGCATCCACCCCAAGGTGGTCTCCGAGCGCCTCGGGCATGCCAGCATCTCGATCACCCTGGACACCTACTCGCACGCCATCCCGGCGATGCAGGAAGAGGCGGCCGAGCGCATCGCAAACCTCGTCTTTGCAGCGAGATAGCGGCCTGCCTGGCGGCAGGATGTCGGCAGGTGGGGCCGCAAGCGGGTCATTGGGCGGGTGACGCTCAAGGAGAAAGCGCCCTGTGCAGGAGAGAAGCTGGAGGCGGCACCGGGAGTCGAACCCGGGATGGAGGTTTTGCAGACCTCTGCCTTACCACTTGGCTATGCCGCCTCGCCGGCGCCCTTCAACACGAAAGGCAGACGACAGAGCACCTGTTT
>Ga0078972_1017763_pt1 | contig 10103 bp, 10 predicted proteins | sample YelNatPaOPGAMG01_FD_67568 | JGI IMG/M metagenome (GOLD analysis project Ga0078972, IMG submission 67568) | Hot spring thermophilic microbial communities from Obsidian Pool, Yellowstone National Park, USA - OP-RAMG-01 (SPADES assembly) (version 2) | ecosystem: Environmental > Aquatic > Thermal...
GACCAGAAAAACGTTGCAGGTTCGACAAATTGGTCGTCGGCTAGAACAAGCGAGGATCGAAGCCAATTTAAGTCAGCAAGAGCTTGCTGACAAAGTTGGCGTAGATCGGTCAACTATTTCTTTGTATGAATCTGGCAAAAGGTCAATTGGATTAGATGTTCTGGACCGGCTCTCTCGTGTTCTTGGCAAACCTCTGGAGTATTTCCTGGGCATTGACACAGGTCTGTCTGAAGACGAAGCTGAACTGCTGTACATGTACCGCGCACTGAGCGAGCGCAACAAGCGGCTGATCAGGGATATTATTCGCATCCACTACGATGAAGAGCGCAGTATCTAACGCGAGTAAGAGAACGTCATTCCTGTATCCTGGCATCATACCATGCAACAGTTCCTGCGCCGCCCACAGGATGTCACGCGCCAGGTGCCGCAGGAACGCAAGTTCTTCTTTGCTGATTTCCCTATGTTTTCGTCTTTTCCAAAACACTTTCCCCCTCTCATAGCGGTGATCTAGGGAGGATATGTATCGCCTTTGACCGTTAGCGCTTCAGCGAATGTGTAAGACGCGATTTCTTTGGGCAAACGCTGTCACCAAAGCGCTTATATTTCTTGTCGATATGTACACCTAATCTCTTACTTGTAACTGACGAACGGCCGCTATCGATAAGGGAGTGGGTGCACGTATGGCAGACAAAGCTCAACCATCCGATGGCCGTAACTGGTGGGAACAGACGTTGAGAAACATATCAGAGGCAAACCACCAATTAGCGCGGCGCGCTGTAGTGTATACCAGATGGCTTAATGGATTGACGTCTATTGTGTTCCCAACTTTGGAAGCGATATCTGTGAGGTTTTCCCTGTGGATTATCCTGGGATGTATCGGTGTGATTCACCTCCTTTTGTTTGTATGGATGACCAAGTTCATGGATGATGTGCATGAAACAACTCGGTCAATAAATCCTCGCGAGTTTCTCGATAGGAAGAGAGAGTTTGAACAGTTATGCTCAGAAAAAAAGCAGTTTGAGGAAATCATTGGTATGCATGTCAGCCGCATCACAGCGCTCTGCTCATCGGTTTCGCTGTTGCGCAGATTGTCTTACTCCACCACTTCCGATGATCATCGGGGAGCAACGTTCGTTCAGGGGGCGTTGGAGCAACTGTTGGGGCCCTTGATTCAGCACAGAAGCAGAGTGCTTCGGTATAAGGCAGGGCTTTTCAAAATTCTAATAGAGAGGTAAGGTGAGCAAGCTCAGGCCGTAATCTGGCATAGCGGCCACCTTGCGTCGGGCACTCGGGATCGAGGGGGCCACGACCAAGCGGCGCAGGAGATTGAGAGCTGCATTCCGAATCCCGCTCAATCCGGCCCCGATCTTTCGCCCATGCAGGCGGTCTTCATCCATCGTCACATCTCGCACGTAGAAAACCCCATTCTCAATCCCCCACTTCCCTCGCAGCAAGGCCGCTGCCTGGGGAGCGCTCAAGGGCCACGCAAAGGCTCCCCCAGCGATCCACACATGTATGGCCTCTTCCTTCCAATCCGAGGCCCAGAGGGGGCGGCGCCGACATGCTATCCAGCCGCACCACTGGACCCCCGGCCACCCAAAGGCTTCGGCCAGATAGGACCGCATATCTGCCTCACAGGGCACGATCCACAGCCGCCGTTCCTCCAGCCGTCCGTGTCCCTTGTCCACCTGCCGCCAATCCGGCGGAGAGCTCTCCCCCTCTCCCCGGCAGAAGCGTATCCATTCCTCCAGGGCCTCCTTCAGCTGGGGCTGGTTCTCCTTGACGAGCCCAATGTAGGCCCCCCTTTTTCCACCACCTTCTGGGCCAAGGGAGCTCGCAGCAGACCCGCATCGGCACTCACCACCTTCCCCGCCAAGGGGATCTCTTCTATCATCCGCAAGGCCGCCTCCAGCTCATCCTGGCCTTCCACCCGATATTGCCCCACAATCCCCCGCAGGTGCTGCCCAGCCATGGTCAAGAGCTGCAGCGCCCCTTCCCCTCTCTGCCGTTTGCTCCCCCGCAGCGTCTTGCCATCCAGGGCATACGCCTGCTCCTCTCCCCAGCCAGCCACCCACTCCCGCAGCACCCTCTCCAATGCCCCCACGTCCAGGTGGCACAACGCATACCAGAAGGTGCCCAGGCAGGGCAGATGCGGCCTCCCCCATAGTCCCAACGCTATCTGGTTGACCAGTTGGGCCTCCCGCTCCTTCGCCCATTCCCACATCCCCAAGAGAGAATTCTCCCCGTGCATCGCCGCCAGGATCAGCACCGCCAACAACCCATACAACGGATATACCCGCCCTCGCCGGCCGCGGGGATCGGGAATCATCTGCAGCAGGTCCAGTAGTGATCTTGCCATCTTTTCCCCTCGCTCTCGGTTCTTCAGGTCCCTATTTTATACCCATAGTTATACCTTTGAAAAGCCTTATTTCTTTCGCGAGGCCTCTTGACAGCGGGGGAAAAGTGTGCTATAATTGGTTATGATGATATAACATCATGACCTCATGACCTTTGTCACGCCAGAAGGTGGGGTGGGATATGCTCCTGGACCGCAATTCTTCTGTGCCGCTGTATCATCAGTTGTGCGAGATACTGACGAGCAAGCTCCTCGCCGGCGAATTCAAGCCCCATGAGGCCATCCCCACCGAACGTGAACTCATCGAACAATATGGTGTAAGCCGCATCACTGTCCGCCGTGCCCTGGAAGAGTTAGAAGAAAAGGGATTCATCAAGCGCATTCAGGGACGCGGCACGTTTGTACAACCGCCGCGTGTGGAGCGCACCCTGGCGCGGCTGAGCAGTTTCTCGGAGGAACTGCGCGCCCGGGGCATGGTGCCGGAGACGCGACTGCTGACGTTCCAGCGAGCGCCGGCGCCGGCCCATATCGCGCAGGCCCTACAGCTACCGGAAAGCTCGCCGATCTGGCACATTGAGCGACTGCGCCTGGCCAACGGGGAGATCATCGCCCTGAACATCTCGTACATCCGCCTCCCGTCGTTCATCGAGCTGACCGAGGAGGAACTCCGACAGGAAGTCTCGCTGTGGACCCTGCTGGAGCGCAAGGGCATCCACATGAGCGAGGCGGACAAGACCATCGAGGCCATCGCCGCCGAGCCGGAACACGCCCGGCTTTTGAAAGTGCGGAAGTCGGCCCCCTTACTGCGGGTGGAAGGGGTGGCCTACGCCAGCGACGGAACCCCCATTGAATATTCCATCATCGTCGCCCGTTCCGACCGCTATAAGTACTTCCTGCATATCGCTCGCTGAGAAGGAAGTGCGGCTCAGCGGAGCGACAGCCTGACGTTTGTCCCACCAATACCGCGTACAGTGGCCGTATGACGAGCGCACCATGCATGGAAAGGAGGTGAAAAGGGAAGGGGAGAAGAACGTCTTGCGAATGGGTTGATGTGACGTTGTTGGGACGTGGTTGGCCAACGTGTTGTGTGCCGCATTCACAAAGGAGGGACAAGGTCAATGAAAGCCCGCAGTATCTTCCGGATGATTCTGGCCGGCCTGCTCATCCTCGCTGTCCTGACGGCCTGCGCGCCGGCAACCCCGCAGGTGGTCGAGAAAGTCGTCGAGAAACCCGTCGTCCAGACCGTGGTCGTCACCAAAGAAGTGCCGGTGGAGAAAAAGGTCGTCGAGACCGTGGTAGTGCAGGAGAAGCGCACCCAGCTCTCCTTCGCCGGCCACCAGTACTTCAACATGTCCTTTGGCCCCGCTCCTGCCCCGCTGGAGTACATGCGCCAGGTCGTCGCCGAGAAGTATCCCAACATTGATATCCAGTTGATCATGCAGCCGCTGGATGCCAACAAGTGGCATGATAACCTCACCACCTACTGGATGGCCAAGGACCCGACGGTGGACCTGGTCTATGTGGTGGGGTACTGGATCACCGAGTTTGCCGAGGCCGGCTGGCTGATGCCGCTGGATGACAAGATTGACCCGGCGCTCCTGGCGAAGTACGACCCGGCCTACCTGGATATCTTCCGCCACAACGGCAAGCTGGTGGCCTTAGGGCCGGCCTGGGGCGGCATCGGCGGGCTGTACTACCGCAAGGACCTGCTGGAGAAGTACGGGCTGAAGCCGCCCGAGACGTATGATGATATCATCGCGGCCTGCGACACCATCCGCAAGGACAACCCGGACCTGGGCTGCTGGGACTGGCCGGCCATGCGCAATGTGGTGCTGGTCAACCGCTGGTCCGAGTTCCTGCACGGCTTCGGCGGCACCTACTTCAACAAGGACGGCACCTGCGCCATGAACTCCCCCGAGGCGGTGAAGGCGCTGGAGTTCATGACCATGCTCTTCCAGAAGGGGTACACGCCGCAGGAGGCGCTGTCCTGGAAGGAAGAGGATGCCAACGTGCGCTTTGTGAGCGGGCAGACCATCTTCTTCACCGGCCGGCAGGACCTGCTGTTCTGGATCGACGATCCCGCGAAGTCCAAGATCGTGGGCAAGTGGGGATTCATCCCCAACCCTGCACAGCCGGGCGGCCGGCATGCCGGCTTCCCCGAGTTCTGGGCCTTCGCCGTCAGCGCCTACAGCGACAATCCTGACGAGGCTTTGAAGGTCCTCGAGCTGTGGGGCAGTCTCCCCACCATGAAGAACTTCAACCTGGCATGGGGGCCTATCCAGGGCCATTCGGATGTCTACACCGACCCCGATGTGCTGAAGGCGAACCCCAACCTGCCGCTCATCGAGGAGATCGCCAAGACCGCCATCCCGCCCCTGCCCAGCGCCAACTACGGTGAGATCACCGACCTGCTTCAGGCGCAGATTCACTCCGCCCTGTCTGGTCAGATCTCGCCCAAGCAGGCGCTCGATGATGCCTGCGCGGCCATTGACGTGATTGAGAAGGGGCCCTGATCGTTCGGCTCCATGATGACCTGAAGCGCGGAAGGGGGTGCCGCGGCGGCCGGGTTTCCGCCGGCGCGGCACCCCACCGGAAGGCGACTAGGCATCCTGGAATGCGCGGCAGTGCATAACAGTGGAGATCAACGCAGAATGAGAAACTCGATGCGTAAATTTCGGCTCACTGAGCCAGGCATGGCGGTGCTCTTTATTATCCCGGCGCTCCTTTTTGTGACGCTGTTCATGTATTATCCCATCCTGCAGACGTTCATCTACAGCTTGTTCAGCCTGCACCGCACGGCCGACTGGCTCCACGCCCAGTTTGTGGGTCTGCAGAACTACATTGCCGTGATGAAGAGCGAGGCCTTCCGCGGCGCCTTCGGCTTCACCCTATATTACACGGTCATGACGGTGTTCTTCGAGCTGGCCATTGGCCTGGGCATGGCGATCGCCACCTTCTCCGTCCATCCCCGCCTGCGCGGCATCCTGCGGGCGGTGCTGGTGGTGCCCTGGGCGATTCCCCCGATTGTCTCGGCCATGCTGTGGCGGTGGTTGTTCCACGCAGATGCCGGCATCTTCGGCTACCTGCTGACGGCAACGGGTCTGGTGAGCAAGCCGCCGGCGTTCCTGACCGATCCCACCCTGGCCGTTCACAGCATCATTGTTGCCTCCGTGTGGAAGAATGCCTCTATGATGGGCATTCTCCTGCTGGCCGGCCTGGCATCCATCCCCCAAGACATATACGACGCCGCCAAGGTGGACGGTGCGCGCACCTGGTTCCGCTTCCGCCGGGTGACCCTGCCCCTGCTCCTGCCAACCATCCTGGTCACGGTCCTCTTCCGCTCCCTGTGGGCACTGCGCATGTTTGAGGAATCCTATGGGTTGACCGGCGGCGGGCCAGGCACCACGACCGATACCCTGAGCACCTTCGCCTATAAATACTTCTTTACCTACGCCAGATTCGGTGTAGGCTCGGCCTACGCCATGGTCATATTCGCGATGGTGGTTATGGTTGCCATTGTGTATGTCAACCGCGTCAAAGGAAACCTGAGGTTCAAAGAATGAACGGAGAACTGTCCAACGGACGCCGCAGTCTCAAACGCTGGCTGTTAGAGGGGCTGGTGACCCTGGCCATTATCGGTTTCTGTCTTGGCCCGCTGTACTGGATATTCGCCACCTCGTTCAAGCCAATGGGCACGGAGTACGTCATCCCGCCGGAGTTCTGGCCGTCGAAGCCGACCCTGCAGGCTTATGCGGTCATCTTGGGGATTCAGGCACCTGGGGCGGAACGGGCCTCGCAGGAAGGCGCGCTGAAGGGCACGACCGAGATCAAGGCCTCGCCGCATTTGAACTTCCTGGTGCCCGTGCGCAACAGCCTGATCGTGTCCACGTCGGTGTCGGCCGGCGCGCTCCTGCTGGCATCGCTGGCGGCGTATGCCATCTCCCGCCTGCGCTTCCGCTGGAAGATCCAGTCGCTGATGGTGCTGTGGGTGGCGGGCCTGCTGCCGGCGGTCATCGTCATCGCCCCGACCTTCGTGCTGATGCGCTCCCTGAACCTCCTGCGCACCCTGCTGGCGATGATCCTGCCCAACATCGCCTACAATATCCCGCTGACCACCTGGCTGTTGGCGGTGTACTTCGCACAGCTTCCCTGGGAGCTGGAAGATGCCGCCAAGATGGACGGCTACCGCCCCCTGCAGATTTACCGCAAGGTGATCCTGCCCCTGTCCACGCCGGGGTTGTTCTCCGCCGGCATCTTCGCCTTCCTAGGCTCGTGGGGGGAATTTATGCTGGCCAGCGCTGTCACCATGGGTGTGGCCGAGGTACAGACCGTGCCGGTGGCCATCCTGAACCTGTCCTTTGAGTACCGCTATCAATGGACCTGGATCTCTGCCGCCATCTGTTTATCCGTGGGATTGATGGTGCTGATCGCGCTGGTGTTTCAGCGCTGGGTGATCCAGGGCCTGACCGCCGGCTCGGTCAAGTATTAATGTGCGTTCGGGCGACTGCCCCACTGCGCCGGCCAGGCGCCGGCGAGCTGTAGTGCTCTAAAGCGAACAACACGCCTGGAGGAACTGCTGATGTCCGAGGTCTATGTCGAGGAAGTCTGCAAACAATATCGGGATGTTCAGGCACTGGATAGTATCACCTGCACCTTTGAGGATGGGCAGTTGACCGTGCTGGTGGGGCCTTCCGGCTGTGGCAAGACCACCCTTCTGCGCACCATCGCCGGCCTGATCGAGCCATCCTCCGGGGCGATCTATATCGGCAAGCGGCGGGTGGACGGTATTCCCCCCTGGGAGCGCAACATTGCGATGGTCTTTCAGAGCTACGCGCTCTACCCGCATATGACCGTCTTCAAAAACATCGCTTTCCCCCTGGAGGCCACCCGCACACCGAAGGACGAAATTAAGCGCCGCGTGGTGGAAACCGCCCGCATCCTGCAGATCGAGAATCTCCTGGACCGGAAGCCCCGCGAGCTTTCCGGCGGCCAGATGCAGAGAGTGGCGCTGGGACGCGCCATTGTCCGCAAGCCCGAGGTGTTCCTGATGGACGAGCCCCTCTCGAACCTGGATGCCAAACTGCGCGTGGTGATGCGGGCGGAACTCAAGCATTTGCAGACACAGTTGGGCGTGACCACGATATATGTCACCCACGACCAGGCGGAGGCCATGACGCTGGCGGACAAGCTGATCGTCATGAACGCCGGCCGCATCCAGCAAGTCGGCCGGCCGGAAGAGCTGTACCGCAACCCGCGCAACGTCTTTGTCGCCGGCTTCATCGGCAGTCCGCCCATGAACTTCATCGAGGTGCAGTACGACCCGACGGAGCGTGCCCTGATTGGCCCTGACTTCCAGTACCCGCTGGGCCCCCGCTGGCTGGATCTCCTCAGAAACCGGCCGGCCGGAACACTGATCCTGGGCATCCGCCCCGAGTCCATTCAGGTTATCGCCAGCCCCTCCCCGGGAATGGTGCCGGCATCGGTATACGTGATGGAGCAGTTGGGACGCGAGATCTTGCTGGATGTGAAAATCGGCCCGCAGACCCTGCGCGCCTTTGTGCCGGCGGACACGCGCCTGCAGATGGGGCAGGAAGTGTGGCTCCAATTTCAAGAGGAAGCCCTCTACTTGTTCGACCCCGAGACGGAAGTGTCCCTCTCGTGGCAGGAGCGACAGTAGGGACTCCCGCATTGTAGGCTTGAGGATCGGACGGTGAGCGGAGCGGAGCCGGCGGCCAGCACCCAGCGCTCGGGAAGCATCACCTACCCCGGCGGGGCCTTGTATTTCGGGCCAGGGCACCCGACGCTGTGCGTGAATGACCAGATGGGCTACATCTATGAAGACCCGCGGGTGCTGGCAGAACTGCAGGCCGGCCGGCTGGACGCGCTGATTCGGCTGGCGGAGCAGGGCATCGCCGCCGGCATGACCTGCATCAACGTGCAGTTAATGCACTACACTCTCGACCAGCGGACGCTTATCCCCAGGGTGATCGAGACCCTGGTGGAACGGACAGGATGCGCGATCGCCATTGATACCCGCGATGCGGTGGCGCTGGAATTGGGCTTGCAGGCCTATCAGCCGTACAAGGCGTTCTGCAATGTGGTCAACGGCGAGTGGGAAAACCTGCATACGTTCCTCCCGATTATCGCCCGGTACGGAGGGGCGGTGGGCACCGCGCTGGTGTACGAAGGCGGCATCCCGCAAACGGTGTCGGAGCGCGTCCGAGTGGCACGCCGCATCGTGGAGACTGCCGAGAGCTATGGCATTCCCCGGGAGGATGTGGCGATCGACTGCGTGTGCCTGCCCTCTTCGGTGGCGCCGGCTTCCATGCCGGTGACCCTGCAGACGATCCGGGCGGTGCATGAGGAGTTGGGGGCACCCACGTTATTGGGCATCAGCAACGCCGGCGTGATGATGCCGGAGCCCGAACTGCTGGCCCTGGCGTATCTGATGGCGGCAACAGCCAATGGACTGGACGTCGCCATGGTCAGCCCCGCCACGCCGATGATTGACGGCCTGGTGGCGGCGATGGACTTCCTCACGGGGACGGACCCATACGGGCGAAGGTATCTGGACTGGTATCGCAAATCGCGAGGACTGCCGACGCGTTTTGCACCTTAAGCGGGGCTTTGGAGTGTGCTACGGCGATTGCCGGCCGATATTTTCTCACATTGGAGGTCAGGATGGATAAGGAAGAGCTGTTGGCCAGATTGAAGCAGAAGTTTTTCGATGAGTCCTATGAGGATGAGATTGTGCCGGTGGCACAGCAGATTGTGGAGGCGGGCATTGACGTCCTCGAGGCGATTCACGCCGCCTCGGAGGCGATCCGACAGGTGGGGGATGCTTATGAAGCAGGTGACCTCTATCTGCCGGACCTGATGATCGCCGGCGAGAAGATGAAGCGCTGTATGGATGTCTTCCGCCCGCATCTGAAGGCCGGCGAAAGCGGGGCCAAGGGCGGCAAGGTCGTGCTGGGCACCGTCTCCGGCGACATCCATGACATCGGCAAAAACCTGGTGGGCACCATGCTGACGGTGGGGGGATATGAGCTGATTGACCTGGGGGTGGATGTCCCGCCGCTGGAGTTCGTCAGCGCCGCCCGGGACAAGGGCGCCCAGGTAGTGGCCCTTTCGGCGCTCATGACCGCCTCCCTGCCGTATCAGCAGGAGGTGATTGACCTGCTGAAGGAAGTGGGCCTGCGGGAAAAGGTGTTCGTCATCGTCGGCGGGGGGCCGGTGACCGCCGAATTTGCCCGCCGCATTGGCGCCGATGGCTGGGCGGAGAACGCCGCCGGCGCGCTCAAATTGGTGGACCGCATCCTGAGCGGCGGCGGGAAGCCGGCGCAGACATTCCTGGCCATCGGATAAAGGCGCCATACTTCGGCCAGCTCACACTATGGTGGAAAAGGAGAGAGACCATGCCCGTCGATAGAGAACGTCTGCTGACTGTGCTGGAGCGAGCCCATACGGGACCCGTTTGCGAGACCTATGAATGGGATACCCGCGTGATCCCGGGGACACTGCGCTCCATCCTGAAAAAGTACGAGCTGGAGAAGACCTGCGACCCCGTCAATCCCATCAACATGAACGACGAACTGGCTGATCGCTTCTTCCAGGCCGGCCTGGAAGCGGCGGAGCAGATTGGGTTATTGTGCACGGACACGCACCGCGTCATTAAATTCAGCCGCGAGGAACTGCTCCAGGGGTTGGAGGCGGCGCCGGCGCATCAGGACCAGACGGAATGGCTCCG
>Ga0078972_1017765_pt1 | contig 10101 bp, 8 predicted proteins | sample YelNatPaOPGAMG01_FD_67568 | JGI IMG/M metagenome (GOLD analysis project Ga0078972, IMG submission 67568) | Hot spring thermophilic microbial communities from Obsidian Pool, Yellowstone National Park, USA - OP-RAMG-01 (SPADES assembly) (version 2) | ecosystem: Environmental > Aquatic > Thermal...
CCTGGGGCAGAAGCATTAGCATCCAGGCGAAGTTGATCGTCGCCAGCGTCCCCGGAGCGAGCGTCGAAGCCAGAATCGTGTTGACCAGGAAGTTGATCTGCACCGCCGCCAGGCCAGCCATGCGCGGCAGCATCAGCCGGACCACCTCGCGCACATGGGCGGAAGCCAGACCAAGCGGGTCCGGCCCCAACCTTTCGCCTGGCCGCCAGCGGGCCAGAACCTGGGGCAGTTGCACCAGGTAGTGCAGCACAGCGCCGGTGGCGACGCCGATGGCCAGCCCATAGACGCCAAAGCGCGGCGCCAGGAACCAGGCTCCCAGGATGATCGCCAGGTTGTAAGCGGAGGGCGCCAGCGCCGGCGCCAGGAAGCACTGATATGAATTGAGGATGCCCATAAAGGTGCCGCTGATGGCGAACACGACGGGCGTCACCAGCATGATGCGCATCAGGCTGGCAGTGAGCGCCTGGCGCTCCGGATCGAACCCGGGCGCCACAACGTACCGCACAAGAGGCTTGGCCAGAAACGCCGCCAGCAGCGATAGCACCCCGAGCAGAACCAGCAACAGGTTGACGATATTGCCGGCCAGGCGCCAGGCGGCCTGCTCGTCCCCCTGGGCCAGGAGGCCGGCGAAAGTGGGGATGAAAGCCGAGGCCAGGGCTCCGCCCGCCATGAGCTGGAAAAGCAGGTCCGGGACGCGAAAGGCTGCCAGGTAGGCATCGAGTTCGCCGCTGGTGCCGAAGCGGCTGGAGATCACCATCTCCCGCGCCAGGCCGAGCACACGGCTGGCGACGAAGGCCAGCATCACCGTGACAGCGGCCCGTGCGACCTTGCCCGTGCGCACCCTACCCGCTACTGCCACCACCCGCCCTCCGGGAACACCAGCCTCTCTTCCTTGGGCCGCGCCCTGGCTGCCGTCCCAGCCGACCAGGTACGAACAGGCACGGAGCCCATTACAGCGCTGCGCACCGGCCCCTGTGGAAGGGCCGGTGCGCAGCTTGGTCTCGCTCTGCCATCAAATGCGCGAAAAGGCGAGCTACTTGCTGCGGCTGGGACGAGGACCGGTGCGCAGGAAGTTGACCACGAAGGCGCCGAACACGCCCACCATCAGCCCCAGAGCCCCGGCCACGGCCAGCATCATCATCTTGCGCGGCGAACTGGGCGTAAGCGGCGGCAGGGCCCGTGCTGCGACCTGCACCTCGCGCCCGTTGGTCTGCTCGTTCAGGCGCGCCTCCTCCAGCTTGAGCGCCAACGAATGGTACAACTCCTGGGAAAGGCTGCGCTCCTCCATCAGGCGGTTTTCCTGCGTCTTGGCCTGCTCGAGCTGCTGCTGCAAGGCAAGCAGCTCAGGCTGCATCGCGGCCGCCTGGGCGCTCGTCTCCTTGGCCCGCTCATTGAGAGCGACGATCAGGTTGTCCAGGTAGGCTATCTGCTCGGCCACCGTCTTGTCGGAAAGGGCGGCGCCGCTTTGGATCTGCAGTTGTACCGGGGACGAAGGCTGCTGCGGTGCTGTGCTGCTACTGGTCTGATCCATCTGCGCCGGTAGGGACACCGAGCTATTGAGAGCGTTGACTTCCAGCAGCAAAGCCGACAGGTCGTCAACAAGGTCGCTCTTGCTGCTGCCGCTCTGTTTGGCGAGGCGGCTCCGCAGGCTGGCAGCGTCGCTGATCACGCCCTGAATGGTGCGCTCGTTGGCCATGGCGGAGAGGAACGCAGCGCGCTTGTCCGCCAACTGCGCCTCCAGGATGCCAGCAGGGTTTGTGGCCTCGAACTCCACCACCGCCTGCTCAGCCGCCTGGCGCTTGGCATCGGCATCCTTCAGTTGTGCCTCGAAGGCCGGCACCTCGCTCGTGCCCTGGCCGTAGACCTCCTGCACCGTCTTGGCAAACTCGTCCGCCCAGATGTTCGCGATGTCGGCCGCCGCTCGCGGGTCCGGCCCACTGACTGTGAGCTCGATCATGCTCGGATCCTGGCCGTTCTTGGCCGACACCATGCCGCGTAGTTCCTCTACGCCCTTTACGCCAGGGGGCAGCTTATCCGTGACCTGCGTGTAGACCCGTTGCAGCAGGTCGGCGCTCATCGCCAGGGTCGGGTAGGCTTTGTAGGGCAGCTGCAGCTGGTCCAGCGGCACGGTCTGGAAATTGGGCGAGAACTGGGCGATGTAGCGCGGTTTGATGACTGCCACCAGAGCCGTCGCCTGGTAACTTGGTTTCATCACGAAGAAGGCGAGAACGCCGGTGATCAGCAGAGCCACCAGCGGCGTCCCGATCACCAGCCACCAGTAGCGGAAAAGGACGTTGACGTACTGGTGCAGGTCAATCTCGTCCTCTTGATAGCCGACCGGCATGTAATACTCCGGCGGCAGCACGACAACCGGGGTCTGCTGGCCATCAGGCCGCTCTTGTTCCGGCATCTATAACTCCTCCCCGAACCTCGGGCTCAGGCGATGGAATACGTAATAGCCCACGACCAGGATCACCAGGCAGGTGACCACAGTGCGCGCGAAGAAATCCAGCCCGATGGGACGGCCGAAGTATAAGACATCACGATAGGCTGCCGCCAATGATGCCATCGGGTTCAGGCGGTTCAGCCACACGAAGGCGTTCAGCCTCGCCCCGAAGACCGTGACCCAACGATCGCGGATGACGTCCAGGGGCCAGAATATCGGCGTCACGAAGAACCAGGCGAGGGTGAGCACCTCGAGGATCATCTGCGTATCGCGGTAGAACACATTGACGGCCGATAGCAGAAGCGACAGCCCCAGTATGAACGCCGTCTGCGCCAGGATCACCATGGGCAGGAAGACCGGCAGCCAGATGGTGAGCGGCCGGCCCATGATGATCACCATGAGCAAGAGGGGCACCAGAGCCAGCAGGAAGTTCACCAGGTTGGCCAGCACCGACGAAATGGGCAGCACTTCGCGCGGGAAATAGACTTTGCGCACCAGCGGCGCGTTGCTGAGGACGCTGCTCGTGCCTGTGACCAGGCCGCCCGTGAGGAAGTTCCAGGGCAGAAGGGCGCTGAGAAAGAACACCGGGTAATCGGGCATCGAGTAGTTGGGCAGCAGGACGGTGAACACTATGGTGAAGACCACCATCATCGCCAGGGGGTTGAGCAAGGACCAGAGGAAGCCAAGCACGGAGTTCTTGTAGCGAGCCTTGAGGTCGCGCAACACCAACTGCCGCACGAGCTCGCGATAGCGGTAAAGGTCAACCAGTCTCTGGGCGATGGTCACGGGGCAAGAATAACCGAAAGGGCCAGGCGCCACAAAAGGCGCCACTCAATGCTTGGCCGCATCTCTAGCCAACTCCGCCAGCGCCGCCGCCGCATTCAGCGGTATCTCACGTGGCCCACCCCGCTCAAGGGCGCGTTGCGGCGATGCCTGTTCCGGCTGGAACCCGGCCAGTTCTTCCACCTTCAAGGGCAGCGACACCAGGCCCGACTCCGGGTGCACCGACCAGGGTGAGCGCAGGGAGCCAAGGTGATGGACGATGTTCTCGTCCAGCAATACCGAGCGCTCATGGGCCTTGTCCGCCGAGTTAGTTACCGTCAGGGGCATGCCAGGCTCCAGGCCCAGAAGGGCATAGAGCTCGCCCGCCCTGGTTCCCGCTTGAAGGCGTTCCTCAAGGCGCCGGCGCAAGCCACGAATGATGGCCCGCTCGAACTCCCAGGGCTCTTGCCCAGCCGCCTGCTCCAGGTCGCTGGGAGCGAAACCCCAGAAGAAATGAAAGCCCCGCCTGCCCGAGAACTTGAGCAGGAATCGGATGTCCAGCTCGGCCAACAAGGCCGCCAACTCCTGGGCACAGTAGTTCACCGCCTGCAGGGGCATGTCCTCGGAGCGGCGGTCAATGTCGAGGGCGAACAGGAACGGGTCCCCCTCCAGATGGGGATGAAACGAATAGCAGTGCTGCCTGGCCCAGTGCAACAGGTCATCGCTGCTCTCGACATGCACGAAGCTGCCATCGGTGTTGTGGCGCCGGAAAACGATGTGGTCATCGAAGCGCAATTGCATAGCCACTGCCCTTCCGGCTAGAAAGGGCAGCGTGGCCTCGGCCTTCGCCTGCCAGTAATCCACCAGCCAGTCAATCGGCATGCTGCCCCCTTTGCCCCCAGCAGTCGGCCCTTCTACCCGCCGTCGCTCCTGGCCGATTCCGGCTGCGGGCGGGAAGCGGCGCTGATGCCCAGCAGGCGCTCGTACACCGCTTCGATGCGCCGGCCGGCATCGCTCCAGGCATAGCGCTCCAGCGCCCGCTGGCGCAAGCGCTCGCCGACAGGCTTGAGCGAGGCCAGGCCGCGCAAGGCCTGCACAAGCGCCTCCGCCAGACCTCGCTCGTCGGCGCTCTTGGGGTAGATGCCCAGGTCAGCCAGGTACTCGCGGTTGACGACCGTCTCGAAGGCCACAGTCGGCAGGGCCATCGCCATGTAGTTCAAGAGCTTGCCGGCCCCTTCCGTCAGGCTGACCTTCGGGGCCACGGCGATGTCGCCCAGGGCCAGGTAGCGCGGCGCCTGGTCGTAGGGCAGGCGGCCCGTCAGCACCGCGTGGTCGCCCAGGCCGAGGGCCTGGCTGTAGGCGCGGTAGGCTTCCACCCCCGGGTAACCCATGATCAGGAAATAGGCACCCGGCAGTTCACGCACCACCTGCTGCGCCGCCCGAAGCAACAGGCCAGTGCCCTGATGCTCCGCCAGCAGGCCCAGGTACACGACCAGGCTGGCCTCGCCGGGGATGCCGAGGCTCTGGCGAAGGGCGACCCGCTCTTCGGGCGTGATCACGCCCGGGCGAAAGGTCTCGCCGTTGACGCAGTCAGGGATCGTGGTGATCCGCTCTGGCGGCACGCCGAACTGGTTGCGCAGCAGCGCAGCAGCGTTGTGGCTGCTCGTGATGATTGCCCGCGGCAGGTGGTCAATCCGCCGCTCCAGCCAGGCCATCGGGCGGTACCATGGTCCATTAGGGTTGAGGAAGTGGTGATCCACCATCTCACTGGCGGCGCTTCCCTGGAAATCGAAGAGCAGCGGGATGCCGGTCAACCGGCTGACTAGCCCGCCGATCAACGCCCCCTCGTGCAGGTGGGCATGGATGATGTGCGGGCGCTGGCGCAGGGCCTGCTGCAACACGAGCGGTGCCAGCAGGCTATCGTAGGCCAGTTTGTGCCGCGAGGACCCGACCTCGTAGTGCTGCCGCCAGGGCAATGGCAAAGTGCGGCGGATGTCGAACCCGTCTATGTCCTGGCCTTTGCGATAGGTGCAGATGCTCACCCAGTGTCCGCGGCCACGCAAAGCCCGCGCCTCTTCCAGGATGCGCACATGGCAGCCCGTGTCGGAGAAGAACGAGGTCGGGGCGATCATGAGAATGCGGTATCCAGTCATTACACCTCTGCAAGCAAACCAGCCGAGCCAGGGCAGTCGCCTAGCTGATGAACCTGGCCACCGTCTCCACGTGAGCCGTCTGCGGGAACATGTCCAGGGCCACCATCCTCTCCAGGCGCAGGCCAGCCTGGTGCAGGTAGACGCTGTCTCGTGCTAGAGTGGCCGTGTCGCACGAGACGTAGATCAGGCGCTCCGGCTGCAAGCGTGCTATCTCCTCGATGACTTCCTTACCACAGCCGCTGCGCGGCGGGTCCACGACGATGGCCTGAAACGGCCCGTCGAGCCTCGGTAGTACCTCGCCGGCGCTCCCCTCGAGAATAGTGAAATTGCCTACGCCTTCGCCGTTCGCCTCGGCATCGGCAGCGCTCCAGGGCGACGACTCCACTGCGATCACCTCAGCGGCGCGGCCGGCCAATGCCAGGGAGAACGTGCCGACGCCGCTGAAGAGGTCCAGCAGCCGCTCCCCGCCCTGCAAGGCGGCGTACTCCTGCACGACCTCGACCAGGTTCTCGGCCTGGGCGGTGTTCACCTGGAAGAACGAGGGGCCGCTCACCCGGTAAGTGCGCTCGTGCAGGCGCTCATGTAGAAAAGGGCTGCCGGCCAGGGTGGTCAGCCGGCCGCTGGCGCTGAGGTGCACGAACGAGGCCGCCATCTCCAGCTCCAGCTCAGGCGTTTCCTCGCCTTCGCTCTCCATCAGTATCATCTGCTCGCCGGTGGCCGTCCCGGCGCGCAGCGTGAGGCGGCGCAGCCCCGCATACTGCCATTCCAGAGCAGCGATCAACTCGTCAACCAGGTCGTGCGCTATGGGGCAGCTCTCGATGGAGACCACGCTACTGCCATCGGTCGCCACATAGCCCAGGGCACCGCTCGGGGAGGCGTGCAACTGGACGTTATTGCGATAGGCCCAGGCCTGCGGCGCTGGCACGATGCCTTCGCACGGCGCGTCGGCGATGTGCGCCAGGCGACGCATCTGGTCGGCGATCACATCGAGGTGCAGCCCCAACTGGCGCTCATAGGCTATGTGCTGCCACTGGCAGCCACCGCAGCGGCCGAAGTACGGGCAGGGCGGCTCGACCCGGTCCGGCGAGGCCGACACTACTCCGGCCAACTGGCCACGGGCGTAGTCCTTCCTGTCCTCGACGATCCGTACGCGCACCCGCTCGCCCGGGATGGCATAGGGCACGAACACCACCTTGCCCTGCCAACGGCCGATGGCCTCGCCGCTGTGGCCAACCTGGGTGAGTTCCAGTTCGACTTCGTCCGTTCGGGCTGGCTCTCGCGCCGCCCGCACGGCTGGGCGCACCTGCTCTGCCTGACCCTTTCTTTGCTGGGGGCGCCTGGTCTTGGCGTTCGGCCTGGACATAAGCAACCTCAGGCGAGCATTCTAGGCCTCAGTCGGCCATCCGTCCAGTGACATGGACTGGGCGCGCCCTCTTGGGCACCACGGGGTAGAAGCACGCGGATGGACGCCGATAGGTGTACCAGAAATGAACACCCTCTCCGTACGTCCGCGTGAACCTGCGTTCATCGGCGTCCATCACTGTTCCCTTGGCCTCGCCTCACCAGCGCATTCCCGTGCCGGCGCGTGTGGCAGCGAATTACCCTCCTTGAGGCAGGATTTGACACAGAATTCACAAACTCTTATAAGTAGTGAAGGCGTTCACAATAAGCGTGGCGATGGGCCTGGTCGTCGTGGCAACAGCGGCGGCGCAGTAAGCCCACGCCAGGGGGAAGAGGCGCATGGAACAAACGACTGGCAACCGCGTTGTCATCCTCGGCGGCAGCTTTGCCGGCCTCTATTGTGCTCAGGTCCTGCACGACACCGCACGCAAGAGTGCGATTCCCAAACCCAAGATCACCGTGCTCGACCGTAACAACTTCGTCTTGTTCGCCACCTTCCTGCCGGAGGTGCTGAGCAACCAGGTCAACCCTCTCACCGTTGTCCCGGCCATCCGACGGGTCACGGGGCAGCGTGATATTGATTTCCGGCAGACGGAAATCCAGGGCGTGGATTTCGACAAGAAACTCGTCCACACCGAGACGGGAGACTTCGAATACGACACTCTGGTCATCGCTCTGGGCGGAGCCACCAACTTCTACGGCAACCAGAACGCGGAGCGCTATAGCTTCCCGTTCAAGACCCTGGCGGATGGCCTGCGCCTGCGTAACCATGTCATTGACTGCCTGGAAAGGGCAAACCAATCCAAGAACGCGGCTGACCGCCGTCGCCTGCTCACCTTCGTGCAGGCTGGCGCCGGCTGCTCCGGCCTCGAGTTGATGACCGAGCTGGAGGCTTTCCTGCACCACGTCTGCGGCCGTGTCTACCGCAATATCAACTACTATCGCGACGTGCGCCTGATCCTGGCTGAGGGCCTGCCGCGCGTCCTCGCCAGCCTGCCGGAGCTCGCCTCCCAGGCCGGCCTGGCCAAACTGGCGAAGAAAGGCATCGAGGTGAGCCTGAACACCTTCGTCACCGATGTTGGCCCGGGCTGGGTCGAGCTGGGCAAGGGCGAGCGCATCGAAACGGAGACGCTCATCTGGGCGGCCGGCGTCAAGGCCAACCCGATGACAGCCCAGTTCCCGTTCGAGAAAGACCGGATCGGCCGCATCAAAGTAGATGAGTACAACCGCGTCCTCGGCCAGGAAAACGTCTACGCCATCGGCGATGTCGCCCATTTCATCGGCGAGGATGGCGTGCCCCTGGCCCAGACGGCTCAGGTCGCTGTACAGCAGGGGCCAGCCCTGGCCCGCAACCTCATCGCCTCCTGGGAAGGCAAGCTCATGAGGCCTTTCCGTTTCCACTACCGGGGCGACCTGGTCAGCATCGGCAACCTGGACGCCGTCTGCACCCCCTTCGGCTGGAATATCTTCGGCCTCAGCGGCTGGCTGCTGTTCAAGTGGGTCTACTTCTCCAAGATGCCGGTGATGCAGAACCGCTTCCGCTTGCTGTCGGACTGGATCCTCTATTTCCTGCAAGGGCCGATCGTCTCCCGTCTGGACGAATTCGGCTCGGAGCGCACCGTCATCGGCAAGCCGAAAGAGCCCAACGCCTAAGAGCGCTTTGCTCTCACCCCTGGGCGCCAACAGGCCCAGGGGTGAGAGCTTTTCCGTGCCCGGAAGGCGCCACCCGCTTCCCCTTTCTATGCCTGGTAGGGCGACAGGACGCCGCTAGAGCGCTACAATAGCCGAGCACAGGCTGGCGCAGCGGGCAGCCACTGATCATCCCCTTCCCCACTCCGCCAGCCCAGCTCACCCTTAGGAGGTCGCTATGTCACAGTCAGCGGCAGCCCCTTCTCATCCCACTCATCCCGAGCCCGGCAAGCAGACGGCTTTGCGCCTGGAGACCGAGATCCTGCAGCCCGTCCGCCTGGGCTACCTGCTCTACCTGCCGCAAGGTTACAACCAGGCCGGCAACCAGGAACCCTGGCCTCTCATCCTGTTCCTGCACGGCATGGGCGAACGCGGCGATGACCTCGAGCTGGTGAAGAAACACGGCATCCCTAAGGTGGCCGAGAGGCGGCCGGGCTTCCCATTCATCGCCGTCTCGCCTCAGTGCCCGGCGGATTCAGTCTGGACCATGCAGCTGCCCGCCCTCAACGCCCTCCTGGACGAGGTCCTGGCCAGATACAACGCCGACCCCGACCGGGTCTACCTCACCGGCCTGAGCATGGGCGGTTTCGGCGCCTGGCACCTGGCGGCGGCTTACCCCGAGCGCTTCGCTGCTGTCGTCCCCATCTGCGGCGGCGTAGACGAACACCTGGGCTTCCCGGCGAAGCTGGCTCTGCTGAAGGATGTTCCCGTGTGGGCTTTCCACGGTGGACGCGACGATGTCGTCCCTCCGGAGCGCTCGCGCATGGCCGTGGATGCGCTCAACCGTTACGGTGGCCAGGCCCGCCTCACCATCTACCCTGAGGCCGGCCACGACTCCTGGAGCCAGACCTACGACAACAACGAGCTCTACGACTGGCTGCTTGCCCACCGCCGCCTGCGCCGAGGCTGAGGGGCACCGCCTCTGCCATGGCGACGATCTCGCGCGCGCCCTGCACGTCCCAGGCGGTGTAGACGATGGGTTTCACGGTGTTGTTCACCATGGCTGAGTAGGAGAAACGATCGGACCGCGCCGCCGGAACGTCGCCCGGCAGGGCCATAGACATGACGAAGTCAATATTCGGCAAGGCATCGGCCAGCCGCGCCATCTGCTCCACGTCCATGAGGCGGGCCGGGCGACGCTCGCCACTATCCAGGTCAAGGATATTGGGCAGGTCTGAGCCGGTGCCGAAGTAGGTGTTATCGCCTTCGAGGTAGAGCGGCTCGCCGCCATCACGGCGATGCAGCAATAGCCGCTGCGGCACGCTCGCCAGGGCGTCCTCCACAAGCGCGGCCGGCAGACAAGCCAGGTTGCCGTCCTGCACCGAGCAGCCCGCCCGGCGCAGCAACTCTAGCGCCTCCCGGTCGTAGATGCGCGCGCCCACCCTGGCCAGGATGTACAGGGCCGCCTCGTGCAGGCGGCGCAGTTGCGAATCCGAGATGAAATTGAGCATCGGCGTAGCCACGCCGCTCGTGTCGCCTACCACCGCTTTCTCCCCCTGACTGCAAGATCCTCACCAAGCCAGGCAGGCGAACGCGGATGGACGCGGACAGTCAGGGACAAACGCCGATCAGAAGCGCTTCTTCACCTTGCCTATCCGCGTGAATTGGCGTTCCCTCGCCTGCCCTGAGAACGCGCTTGCCACCCCGCCA
>Ga0078972_1017767_pt1 | contig 10100 bp, 5 predicted proteins | sample YelNatPaOPGAMG01_FD_67568 | JGI IMG/M metagenome (GOLD analysis project Ga0078972, IMG submission 67568) | Hot spring thermophilic microbial communities from Obsidian Pool, Yellowstone National Park, USA - OP-RAMG-01 (SPADES assembly) (version 2) | ecosystem: Environmental > Aquatic > Thermal...
ACTTATTCAGAAATTTCCTTACAATGGTAAGAAATAATTGACAATTACAAGAGAATTAAATATCATAAAAAGGGGACATACCGCTTTGGAATTAAGGGGACATTTTGGCTTTGGAATAACACTATTTAAAAAACTTTGGAGTATTAGTTCAAAATCAAAGATAAACAGGTAAAAATTTTCCTGTTAGATTTTTATCTAAAAAAACCAAACACATTGGAGTTGACTTTTGCGAAAGGTTTATTATAATTAGCAAGCTTGCCAGCGTAGCTCAGGTGGCAGAGCAGCGGTTTCGTAAACCGCAGGTCAGCAGTTCGAATCTGCTCGCTGGCTAATTTATTTCTTCTTCCTCAACAAGTCTTTACTTGTCTCTGCAAGTACTGAATCTCTTTGATTTGCAATATTTCTTAATATTCCCAGTGCCCTTTCAGTTCCAATGTTTGCGAGTGCTTTCAATACCTCTAATTTGGTATTTTGGAGAATTTCGCCCTTGAAAAATGCCCTTTCTTCTAAAACTTGAGTTAAATAATCAAGCACTGAATCATCCCCTTTCTCACCGAGAACTTCAATTATTGACCTCCTGAATTGCTCCTCCTTTTCATCGGGTATACTCTTCCGCTGTTTCAGCCATCCTGCAATTTCAATTAGTTTGCCTTTCACATCTTCTCTGGAGAGTGACTTCATTGTTTGAATAATCACTGAACGATAAGGACTTTTTAGACCAAGCTTTAAATATTCGTAACTCTTCTCCCCTCCAATCTTATTTAAACTTTCAACAACCATGAGTTGGACCCTTTCTTCTTTATCTTCAATAAGACGGCCAATCTCATCAACTACTGATGCTGCCTTCAGTTCTCCGAGAATATATACTCCATTCCGTCGAATAAACCATTCTGGTGAATGTAAAAGCTTTGTCAGCTCCGGTATAACCTTATCACCCATCCGGATAAGTACATCAATAATCTTCATACGCACAGACTTCTCCTCAGCATCTTTTAGAGTGTCAATTAATATCGGAATTGAGTATTCACTCATTGCAATTAACGCGTTCCTTGCCTCTGTGAATGAACCCTCATCCCATAATAGCGAAACAAGCTCGGGCAAATAATTCTGGTCTTTTATCTCGGCAATTGCCTTTATCACAATGTGTTTTTTAGCAAGCAGAGATTGTTCTTTGCGCACAAGGTGCCGGCTGAATTTTTTAGAAACAAATTGAACAAGTTCTTCACGCTGATACCTCTGGGCTGATACATATAAATCTTTTAAACAATCAATTATTTTTTTAAAGATATTAACATCTTCTTCAGTATCACTCATTGCATCAAAACGGTCAACAAGAAGTTTAATAAGGCCGTAATTCTTTGACTGGAAGATTTTATCTTTCAATTCCATCAAATTTTTAATTGCTTCCAAACGTGCCTGAGGGAATGGTTCACGAAGGTGAGGAAAGTAGCTCCTCATCTGCTGTTCAAGATTCTTCTCCATTATCTTGTCAGCATAATCCACACCCTTCGTTGTCTTCATCTCACTCATCAGTCGGGCAACGATCTTTTCAAAATTAATCTCCGGTATATTTATCCTTATAGAGGAGAGTATCTCAGGTAATCGTGTCCCTGTTATATTCTTCAAAATTTCCACAATCTCATCTTCAGAAGTTGGCGACCTTTCCTTTGCTTTTGTAGCAATGATATCAATGATATCTTCGTCTGCCATTGTGGGAATTAAACTTTTGAACAAAAGCGCAAGTTTTTTATTTTCACTTTTGTAACGGGCAATATTCTTTTTGATTGTTGGTGATAGAACAGCAAGCATCCGCGAAAATATCACCGCATACTCATCCCATCTTTCCTCACCATACTGATCAGCAATTATGGCTGCGAGTTTCTCAAGACCATTTATCACTTTCTGAGTTTGAATCTCTGTGGATTCAGTACCTGAAACACCGAGACCTGCAAGAAAACTTCCAAGTTGTTTGATCCTGTCTTCGTCGGTCAATGGAACCTGTGAAATAACAAGTGATTCCAAAAATCTCGTCCAGTCAATCTGTTCAACATTCTCCTCTGATGAAACTACACCCACCCGATATTTATTTATCTTTATACTTAAAATTCCCTTTGCCCGAACAAGTGCTACAATGTCACCATAATCTGCAATGTCAGCTGGTGTTGCTGCCATCGCCAGAAAGAAGGCACGAATATCTTCTTCGGTTGCATTCACATCAAACGTTATGCTTTTAACCCCAAGACGGGTAAATCTATCTACCAAACTCTTAACAATTGGCAACCGTTTAGAATCAAATCTGTGTTCACCCATCATCAGGACGTCTTCCACTACCACTATTGAAATTGTTTCCTGTTCAATAGGGATTTCCTTAAGCAAGATTTTTATCCTCTGCACAACAGGTTCAAGTGAAGGATGCCCTCTGGGATATATCCTTGAGATGTTTATACCGAGACCGAGTTGTTTAATAAATTCAGTCTTGAATTCAATTGATTGGTCTTCAGGCATAATTACCTCAATTTCAGTTTATAAGCATGAACGGTAATGTAATTTTCTACCAGCTCGCCAAAATCTTCATATTCAAAAAAAGAACGTGTAACCTCATAAAGAGCCTCGCCTACCAGTACTGTATTATTCTCTGCATTTTTTTGTAATAATAAACTCTTTGCAAACCCATCGGTCATTATGATGGAATCGCGGAGATTCTCCTTTATATTGTATATTGATGCAGATGCCATTTCAAGCCCACATTTTATCATACATTTCGTTGTTAGAGGGTGTGTGAGACTGCATTCTTCTACTTTTTTTATTATTTCTTCAACCGCCATTATTGATAAATGGTGTGAATAACCTTTTTCCTTGCTTAATCCAAAAATTCCCACAATTTCATCGCCGATTACCTGGTAAAGTATACCCCCATATTTTGAAATTATTTCATAGCAGGTTCCAAATAAATTATTTAAAAATGTCATAACATCTTCAGCAGTCATCTCCTCACTCAAACCAGTAAATCCAGAGAGGTCTGCCCGCAAAAATGTCAATCGCAAATCCTCAAGTGGCAATACTCTTCCTGTAGAAAGAATCTTACCACAATAAGGGCAAAAATTGAATTTTTCATCAATCTTATTCTGACATTCTAAGCATTTCATCTTTACATCTCCAGAAGTTTTGTATAAATTGGTTTTCTGACAAAAGTCTCTTTGTTCTCAGGACTCAATTTAGCTTTTATATCATCAAATATATAAAGTGCCTTACGCCCAAAATAACTTGCCCGTCCAGTATCATTCTGTTGATGATATCTTAAGGCAAGATTGAACATTACCTCACCGATGAGAGGCGGAAACTTTAATGTCTCCCCTATCTCAAGTGCTTGCTTCAAATATTTATCAGCGTTCTCCTGGTCAAGTTCAGCAAGAAGAATTAAACTAAAAATTTTAATCTCTTTATTATTGAATTTTGTAGCGAGTTTAAGCGCATTGTTAACAAATTCTTTTGCCCTTTCATACTGCTTGAGATAGTTATAAATTATTGCTTTTTTTAAATTAATCTCCGCAAGCAAACCTTCCCGAACAAAAACTGAGATTTTTTTATTAACCAGTTCTAAATAATAATTTGCCTCTGCTACATTTTGCTGTATCACATTGAGCAAAGCGAGATATACCGCCAATTCAATTGTAATCTCAAATCCAATTGCCTCTGTAAGATTAAAAGCCTCCTGCAAGAATTTTTTTGCTTTTTCAATATTGCCTATCTGATAATATACATCTCCTATCGCATACTTCAACTGACTGATTGTTAAAATATCTTTCACATCTACAAGTTCAGTTAAAGCATAGTTCAGATATTCAAGGCAAAGTTCATAATTTCCAAGATTTTGGTGCATTTTTGAAAGACTGATGAGACAGAGCAACTCTCCTTCTTTAAAATTGTTGTTACGGGCAGTAACCCAGGCAAGATTATAATTGAGAAGACTCTTTTCTGGTTCGTTTTTCGTTGAATAAAGCAGACCAAGACCCGAATATAACATTGAAAGTATATCGGGCATATCCTCTTTACATTTTTCAATTGCTTCAATATACAATTCCTCTGCCCTTTTATAATCGCCGAGTAAATAGCAGGCTTTAGCCAGTCTTTCAGAAAATTGCAAAATCCATCGTTGAACGTTCGTTTTACGCGCACTTTCCAATCCTTGTTCAGCCATCAATTTCATTCTCTGGATATCTCCTTTGAATTCATAAAGGTCGCAAAGGTTTAAATAACAATTGCTGATAAGTTCAAAATCAACTGCTCCTGAATTTTCTTCGGCAATACGCAAAACTGTGTTATAATAGTTTATTGCTGGTTCAATTGAATAAAGCGCTCGGGCTTTATCACCCGATAATTTAAAGTAGTATCCTGCTTTATCATATTTATCACATGAAAGATATTGTTGACCAAGAATTTCATAATATTCAGATAGACAATCTGCATATATATCTTCCAGCAATTCTGCAATCTTTTTATGTATCTCCTTTCTCTTCTTCATCGGTAGAGTTGAGTAAACCACATCCCTTAATAGATTGTGGCGGAATATATATACCGGGTCGTCACCACCACGAAATTGAATAATATAATCTTCGTTGCACAAATATTCAATCCTATTAATTATATCTGGGGCATCACCAAGAAGGTTTGCAATAATCTTTTTTGTGAAACTGTAACCAATTACCGCTGCATAATCAATCAAAAGACGATGGGCAGAAGGTAATGCATCAACCCCTGACATAACGACACCATATAAATCATCAAGAAATGGAACTTTTCTTTCCTTCTCAAGATACCAATGACCTGTTTCATCTTGTTTTATAACACCGGTTTTCTGGATGCTACGCAGAGTTTGAATAACGAATAAGGGATTACCACCGGATATTTTATATACATATTCTCCAAGTTTTTCATCAATCTCACAATTAAGAACAAATTTTATAAGTCGTTTGACATCGTCAAAAGAAAGGGGTGTTAAATTAATTATTTCCTTAGAGATATATTCTTTAAATCTCGCATCTTCAATAAAGTTAACCATTAAAATGAAGATAGGACAATCAATGAGTTCATTGATGAGGAAAGCGGTAAGGGTTTTGCTCATATCGTCTGCTCTATTAAATTCTTCAAAAATCAGAATAAGAGGTTTCTTTTGAGATGATTTTTTAAAGAAATTTCTAATTGCACTAAAAATTTCCTGCTGAATTTTTTGCATTCTATCACCTAAACTACGACTTAAGTCAGTAATGAATAGATGTTTCAATCCCATTCCATCCTGTTTAGTTAGACCACTGGATGAAACAAAATCTTCTATTTTTTTATTGATTGTCGCCTGGTTATCATATTTGTTTAAATTTAGTTGCTCTCTAAGGAGGAGTTTGAATGGATAATAGGATGTGTGCATCTCCACTGCACAATATGTTTCTTGAACCTGAAATTCATCACTTCTTGAAATAAACTCTTTGAACTCCTCTTTTAGCCTTGTTTTACCAATCCCCATCTGACCAGTAATAGCACATAACTTAAGAGCCCTTTTTTCTTTTATGCTTTGAGCCAGACTAACAAGTTTATTAAATTCTTTTTCCCTCCCCAATAATGGAAATTTTGATATTTGTGCAGTCTTTTTCTCTTTTGTGAATTTCTTGAGTTCATAAATTTTTACAGGTTCAGCCCTGCCCTTAACACTTCGTTCGCCAATAAACTCTGCATTGACAAAATGAACGATATTCTTATAAGTTGCCTCACTCATATACACACGGTCAATTGGGCTAATCTGAACTAACCTTGCAGCAATATTCACAGTATCGCCAATAATGGTCAAATAAGATAATTCAGGGATTATATAGCCAAAGAATACCCATCCTGTGTTTACTCCAAATGAAATACGCCAGTCACCAAAACCACCCGACTTCGCTTTATTTTGATAGTATTCTTTTATTGCAATAATACATTCAATTGCCCTCTCCGGATCATCTTTTTGAGTTTTAGGAATACCAAATGCAGCAAGAATTCTATTATCAGGTAAAATTTTATTTGCAGTCCCGTTATACTTATTCACAATTTTTTCTATCTCATCCATTGCATCAGCGAGATAAATTACATTCTGACGCACCCTTATTTTATCAACCCCCCTGGCAGTGTTAATAAAATTAACAAAAAATATTGTAGCAATACGAGATTCACCACCCCATAATTTTACATGCTCACTCTCAGTCTCTTTCGTTACACTTACAAATAATTGTGCCCCACAATTGGGACAGAATGAGTAATCATCCAGAATTTCTTTGTATCCACAAAAATTGCACTCCTTTTTTTTCATTCCACTATTCCCGTTGTTATTCCAATATAAAATTAAACATATTATATGATATCCATTATTTACCTTTTGTCAATACCTAACTTATCTAACCACTCCCTACTTTTTATGCATCTTTTGGATATACTTTTCTGAAATTGAATAGGTAAAGAAACTCAAAAATGCAATTAAAAAGCATTAGATTCTTTTCAGGCGGTATTTGTAGGACATCATTATTGAAAGTTGGCGTGCTAATTCACATTGAAGATTTTATAGAGACTGGTGCAGTTAAATTTCTGTATTGGTTCAATAATTAAACTTAAACTTGGTAGGGTATAATCTCGTCTTTTATCCCCATGAGAAAATGACATTGGCTTTGAGGAATTCAATAAAGATAAATTATTGGATATGAGGAAAGTCCCGGAATACAGAAGTCTTTTCTAATATTCCCCTGTCTGAAGAAAAATTTGTAAAGATGCTTGGGGTAAATAAAAATTTCCTGGTGACGACTTCAAACATAATTTTAATTGAGTTATACTGGCAGAATCCAGATGATGGCTTGCGTATACTAAAGCAACTCAAAAGGATATTTCTGATAACCAAAATAATTGAATTATTCAAAGCTTAGATTGATTCTTTTAGAAACAGACTGTGTTTGATTGGATATTATCCGCCTTTTCAAAATTAGAAGATTTTTGCCCAGAATATGGTGGGAGAAAATAATATCTAACATTTTCAGAGTCAGGTGGAGGAAAGACCTTTATAAGCCTCAGCCAGTAAAGGTTATAGCAATGATAGGTTAAAAAGTCTTTTTTGTTAATACAGATTTTCGCAAAGGGAAGGAGAATCTCACTGATATAACACAATGTGCTCAATAATTATTGCAGTGAAGGAAAGATTTACGAATATTATATAAAAGTGAACTTCTTTGAAGGGTAGAATTGGGCAAAATTTATCCTTGACTTTACATTAATTTTATATATACTTTTCTCAAGGCGGCATAGCCAAGTAGCAAGGCGGCGGTCTGCAAAACCGCTATTCGCCGGTGCAAATCCGGCTGCCGCCTCTTTATTTTAAATTCTTTCTTTTTTACGAATAGTTATCCTTGCCAGGAGAATGCTGATTTCAATCAAGATTATTAAAGGGACTGATATTAACAAAAGAGTAAACATATCTCCAGTGGGTGTAATTATTGCCGAAATTATTAAAATTGCAACAATGAATTCTGCTCTGTGCCTGGTCAGCGTTGATATGTTCACAACTCCAAGTCTTATTAAAAAGAATACTAATAAAGGCATTTGAAATAAAAAACCACAGCCAATAATACACCAGATGATAAACTCAAGGATCTTATTTATATTCATCATCGGTTTTAAATTCTCTGTGCCAAAAGAGAAAAAAAATTTTAAACCAACAGGGATCAGAATAAAATAGGCAAATGCGCAACCGATGAGAAAGAGTATGATTCCTGAAAGTAAGAATGGTAAAGAGATATTCTGCTCTTTTCTCGTTAGGCCTGGTCCAATAAATGCCCAGGTCTCATATAAAATAAAGGGAGCAGAAAAAAATAAACCAAAAAAGATTGCAACTTTGATGTTCACAAGAAGTGCTTCAAATGGGGTGAAGAAATAAGCAGTACCAATGTTTGTCCATCTGATTATGAAATCAAGAATACGGGGTGCAAATATAAAACCAATAATTGATAAAATCAAAATACATAAAATTGAAGCAATAATCCTCCTCCTCAATTCTTCAAGATGCTCAATAAAACTTGCCTGTTTTTCCTTCAGGAACACCTCAATTGCGATATTTTAGGGGCAGACGATAAATAACACGGCCCGAAACTGCAATTATATCCTGGTCTGCAATTACTACATAGTTATATCTTATACGGGGGAGATTGTATACAGGGTTATATAAATGGGTCTCTGGGTCAAAATAATTTATACCTGAACTTGTAGCACAATATATTACCCTTCCATCTGAGTCAATATCATAGATGTTGAAGAATGGTAATAGTACTACATTTATTGAATCACTAAATAAACTTATGGAATCACACACGGGCAGATATTGGACCAATTGATTGCCCAGGGTAAGAAAATAGAATTTTGAATCTGCCTCGCATATATCCTTTACACCATAGGGCACTACCTGATACCATTGTTTCATATTGCGGTCAAATCTGTAAAGGGCAAATTCACCCCCGACAAATATCTGGGTAGAGGTTGGATATATTACATAAACCGGGTATCTTTCAGGACCAAATTCAAGGGGTTCACTCGTTTCCTTTAAGATGCGATAAAGTCCATTATTTGTGCCAATATATATACTCGCTTCATCTAAATTTAAAGAGATAATCGCATCGTTAAAATGTGCAATGGGTGTAGAAACAGCACCATTGATCCTTGTAAGTTGATTTTCAATTGATACAATGAGTTCATTATTAAAAATCAAAAAATCTCCTAAATTATTCCTGAGCCTAAAGTATTCCCATGTTTTCTTTCCATGTGGTTTTAAACTTGATATACCATTTTGAGAAATAAAATAATATGAGTCACCAATCTTCTTCAATCTCAAATTATTGGTTGTTAGAGGCCCATATACAATTCGCTCTTGCTGAAGCGAGACCTTATTGTATCTTAATATACCAAATTGGTTCGTTCCTACATATAGATGAATCCCGTCATCGCAGAGGGCAGTTATCTCATACCTGTAAAATGGGTCATTGGATTTAGTAAAATCATCTTGGTAATAATAAGGAGTTAAAAATTTATAATTGGTTACCTGTCTTTTATCAAAAGCCCGCTGCCATATTACATTATCAGGGAAATTTGATACCTGTTCTATATTGCCCTCCATTCGGTCAAAGGAGTATTTTTTCTGTCCCTGTATATAAACTCTATCCCTCGTAAATCCTATTCCTCCAATAACATCACTGAATGGATATTCACGCACACTTCCGAGGTTTACATTATAACGAATTATACAATTAACGCTGGAAATATAAACTTCATCATAAAATGGGTCATAGGCAACGAGTGATATCTCCTGGTTAAAATAGGTTGTCCGGATAAGTTCCAAATTGTGTTTGGCGAAAATTAAAAGGTAATTATCACTTATAGCAAAAAGTTTATCCATAGAGACTGCTATGGATTTTACAAATCCGAGGGGAGGAATCAATTCATAGCGATCCAAGAAAATATTCCTGGGATAAATCTCAATTGCAAAAATATTAAGATTGAAAAGAAGCAAAGGGATAATTATATACTTTTTATTCATCACATTTCTTCTTTTTCATACTCTCTTTTCAGAATGTAGTTAATTGCCTTTGGGATATAATCAATAAGGTCTCCAGCAATCAACGAATATTCATTATATTTCTTTACATACAGGTCACCAGCAAGTCCATGTAGAAAAACTCCACTAATAGCTGAAGAGAGTGGGCTCAAACCCTGTGCAAGGAAACCACCAAGCATTCCAACGAGAACATCTCCACTACCTGCAGTTGCCAGACCAGAATTTCCAGTGGGATTTACAAATACTTCACCTTCTGGTGATGCGATGACTGTTGGGGCACCCTTCAATATCAAAATTCCACCAAATTCATTTGCATAATTCAATGCAATATCAATCCTTTCTTCATTAATCTTCTGAATTGATAAATTTGTTAATCTTGACAGTTCACCTGGATGAGGGGTTAAGATAAAATCGGTTCTAATTTTTTTTAGTATTTTAACATCCTCACTTATGATATTCAATGCATCGGCATCAATGACAAGGGGAA
>Ga0078972_1017768_pt1 | contig 10100 bp, 10 predicted proteins | sample YelNatPaOPGAMG01_FD_67568 | JGI IMG/M metagenome (GOLD analysis project Ga0078972, IMG submission 67568) | Hot spring thermophilic microbial communities from Obsidian Pool, Yellowstone National Park, USA - OP-RAMG-01 (SPADES assembly) (version 2) | ecosystem: Environmental > Aquatic > Thermal...
TTGATCTAATATCAGACAAGAAAATCCTTTTATAATGATGTTATCGCTTTTAAGATGGACAGGTGTTCAGGTGTTCTTGTATTTTCAGATATCTGTTTACCCAAAACTTTCCTCAATCTCTGGACTCGTTTTCTTTCTTTTAATGTCGGTTTGATTGCCATTAAAACTCGAAAACTCCTTTAAGAATTGGAAGCGCTTCCCTGCTCTTCATCATTGACAAGACTTCCATTGCAATCACGGTTAAAAAGATTACAGGAAAGCATAGAAAAATGTTTTTTACTTCATAATTTTTTAAGTATGTAAGCAACCTACTTCAAAATATGCGCACCCTTCATTCTCTACTTAACCCCAATGTAAGCCCACCGCCTAAATGATAAACTGTTGTTTTCGGAGTGTAAACAGATTTAAATCCTGGCGAGTTTTCGATAAAGAACTGCACATTCGCAGTTTGCTAAGTTAACCGTACATCTGTCGTTTGTTTTTGAAGGGCACGGACTATAAAACGCACGCGGCTTAATGTATGTGAAACTGATGTAGATGACGAAATGGCTGGCGGAAGAATTTTGATGTGTAAACGCAAGGTTTATCATAATACTTTAACATGTTTCCATAAAGGTGATTGTATGGTTAAACGTACAACCGTAATGCCTGATGGTCTTGATGCATCAAAACAGCTTGTTTCTATAGTAGTTCCTGTTCACAATAAAATGAAAGCGAAAATTTGTGCTGAGCATGTTAAGAAACAAACATACCCAAATATAGAGTTAATATTGGTTGATTTAGAGGGGTTCCCAGCCGAGAAGAGAAATTACGGTTATCTTAAGAGTAAAGGAGATTATGTTTTGTTTTTGGATGAAGATGAATATTTGAGTCCCACAGCAATATCCGCATGTGTGTTTAAGTTCAAGAAGGGTTTTGACATTGTTGGCATACCAGCAATTAAGTCAAAGCCACAAGGTTACATGGCTAAATGCATTTCACTAACGAGACTGGGAGACGCTAAACTACTATTTTTTAGAAGAGATGTCTTGCAAAAAGTTGGGCTATTCCACACTAAATATATTCTATGCGATGATTTAGACATGCTCTTCAGAGTTTTTTCAAGAGGATATAGGTTAGGATTTATAGACATGAAAGATGGTTATCTGATTCACGATGAGACTAACCGATTAGGCAGCCTTTTGAGGAAAACTCTCTTTGCAAGAAAAGCTTACAAGAACTTGCAAATTAGATACGGAGAAGGTTTGGATTTGATTACACGAAAGCCAACTGAACGTAAGAGAATTTTCAAAATATTACTTAAACAGCCAGCCCTAGCTCCTGGCGTTTTACTTGTTTTGTTTATTTGTTTTGTAGCCAGACGGCTACCTTAACTAAGCCAAAAATTGGTTAACGTGTTAAAACTATCCATTCTTTTTCTTCAAGTTTTCGCGTGTATCCTTTTTCTTCTAGCGTTTTTAATAGTGATCTTTCGGTAAGTTCCTTGTTGACCACTATTATATCAGCGTGCTCTGGCGTTGTAGCGTAATCTTTGTCGCCGTAATACGCAATTATGTAAGTAAATTCGCTAGGATAAGCAATTACTGTTTTACCTTCAATTGTAGAAATTTTCTTGAATTTTCCTATATCTTTTTTGCTTACTAGGTATTTCTGATGTCCTTGGAGTAGCCTTTGTGAGTAATAATAACTGATTGCAAGACCTAAGCAGGCGATAAGCCAGTAAATCAGTCGAAAGATAGATGAGTAAACAATTGTTGATATCGTGTAAAAAGACATTGGGAAAACAAGGTATCCCAAGTATCGCCATCCCTCTCCGATAACTCGTAAAATCGAGAAGTTGGCAACTACCGATAGTACTGTTAAAGTAAGAATCCAAGCAACGTCATAAACCAAAAGTGAAGAAAAAATATTCCAGTTAAGACTGAAGAGGGAGATGATAAAAAATATTAGCCACGGGCAGTAAATCGTAAGTGCAACGATTCTCTTTAACGGATTCTTAGCACGACTCTCGGCGAATTGTTTCAGATCACTTGATCTCAATCGGTTTACATGCGCTCTTAGGACTTTTAAGTAATATCCTCTTGAGATAAGCATTGACATTAAAAAGCCTACAACAACAGATAGCATGTAGTCAAACCGTCCGATAACTAAGTAAGATACTGATGTGAAAACCACAACTTGAGTTGCAAATTTATGTAGTAAAAGTATAATCGAAACAAGCAAGGAGATGCCCCAGAAACTTGGAATTGAAAAGCTCCTAGAAAGTATGTAAATAATAGAAATAATTAGTATGGTCAAGGGGCGGACACACAAACAGAAATTCTGCTGAAATATCATTGGTGCGCTGAAGTAAACGATTACGCCGAACATGCCATATTCTAAACTGTTTGTGATAAAGGCTGTCAAAGAAAAAAGTAGGGAGGCTGTAAAAGCGTCCAAAAAAGGAACAGCATACCTAATTACACAATCTATGTACTCGTCTGGAACTATTGCCAATAAGTATTGAAACATTGGAGGATAATCGTTCTCCCACTCAGGTCTTTCTTCTCTATACTTGCTGAAAAGTTTGAAATTACCCTTTCTAAGTTTTCTCGCTTCGATTAGAAACCACCAGGTGTCGGTATATGCAGAATATTTTTGTCCGAGCAATCTTCCTAAAAAAAAGTACCATTGGATAAATCGCAAAAAAAATATACAAACACTAAATGCAAGTACTACCAGCGTTTCCATCTGCCTATACCTTCCAAGTGCCCTTTTCTTGCCATGATTAAAGACTTAGAAAGTTATAAGTATGTAATAATTATATTTTCTGATTAGGAATGCGAGTGCTGAGCGCTTTGTATAGTTTGATGCAAGTTTAACTGTGAGGAAACCGAATGGATGCTTCAGGAAAAAAAATAAACTATGAAAAACTTCGCAAGAAAGTGGCAACACAAATGCGAAGAAAGTATGACCGTGTGCTTCCGCTGGACGAAATGTTATTAGATAGGTGGAAGAAGGCAGAGTTTCTCGGTTTTGGAGAACAAACTAGTGTTTACGAGAACGTATACATTTATGGTAAGCCGGAAGTTGGAAAAAATGTTTGGATTGGACCCTTTGTAGTCTTGGATGGAACGGGTGGGCTTACAATAGGCGACGGTTGCGATATTAGTTGTGGGGTCATGATTTTTACGCACTCCACGCATTTACGGTGCATTTCAAAAAGAAATATGGATATTGTTAAAAAGCCTGTGAAAATAGGAAACTATGTTTATGTTGGGAGTGGTGCTGTAATTTTGCCAGGAGTAACAATCGGCGACAATAGTGTAATAGGTGCTGGAGCCGTGGTTACGAAGGATGTGCCATCCTTCAGTGTGGCTATGGGTGTTCCAGCTAGGATAGTCGGTAAGGTAGTGTTATCGGGAAAAAGTGCAAAAATACAATTCAACGGTAATTTGGATCTACAAAACGTGTGCATATAAATAAATGGCTCGGTTAATACTCGGTAAGGTTTGTTGGTTGAGAAAGACATTGGTTATAGTCATTCGCAACGAAGAAAAATACTTACCATATTGTTTGGCTTCCCTTTGGAACGCACCTGTCGATGAGTTTATCTTTGTTCTAGATAGGTGTACAGATGGATCAGAGAAGGTTGTTAAACATTTTGTTCCAGATATATGATTGGCTCAGATTACCATCATGGCAGTGTCCTATTGAAGCTTTGCCTCATGAAAGAAGGGTTCAAGGATGACTGCCACCGGAAGACATATTGGGTTTCAGGAAGGCACTTCAATTGGTGCTAAAGAACATAATTGCTGAAAGTGAAAAAGTTTCAATGCATCCAAATACAAAAATTCTTCATTTAAGACATGGTCTCTCTAAGGAGGAGCAGTTACTGCGAGGAGTTGCTCGATACGTTTTAGGATATCCCTTATGGAAAGTTCTGCTTCATTCATTTCTATTTTTCAGGATTCATGTCTTGGTCGGATATTTACAAGCTAAGCGTGGGGCATATGGCAATCTTGAAGCTTTAATAGAAACAATTGAAAGGGGTTAATCGATCAAAATTTAATGGAGGGTGATTTTTGCTGTGTTGCCAATTTGCCTCGTTTTACATATGCGTACATACATTTGCCATAGCAAATACTATTTGAAGACTGCGAAATTTACCGTAAACATTAACTTAGGAACAGGTTCGCGCATAACAAGTGGTGCTTTTCGCATAATGTCATAGTAAAACTTGCCTTTTTATTTAAAATGTTAATGTTAAGACCTATTAAGGAATAGCGCTCTGAGGTTAACATCTTCTGAATAAATAAGTCAGTAGAAATTCGGATGAACGATGAGGTCCTTTACTACTTCTTTTAACCCTTCTTTCAAGTCGATCTTGGGCTCAAACCGTAACAGTTTTCTTATCTTTGATATGTCAGCTTGCCGTTTACGTACAATAATGTTTAACTCTTTCTCGTATTGCGGTTTCAGGTTCTTCTTAAAAAGTCTGATTATTGTTTCTGCTAGTTCTCTTACAGTAATTGAGGTCCCACTTCCTAAATTGAAGACTTCACCTGAGATAGCACTTTTCATTGCCAAAATGTTTGCCTCCACAACATCGTGGACATTAATAAAATCCATTGATTGGCTACCATCACCATATATCACAGGCGCTTTCCCTTGCTCCACATTTTTCATGAAATTGACTATAACCGACGTATAAAAAGCATCAATGCTTTGCCTTGGGCCGTAGACGTTAAAATACCTCAGAATAACATATTTTAGACCTTTTGAACCTAAGACTCTCAAGAAGTATTCGGCAGCAATTTTGCTGGCGCAATAGGGGGTAATGGGATTCAGCGGATGGTTCTCATCCATTGGGAGGTACACGGGGTTCCCATAAACAGAAGCTGAAGAGGCAAAAACTATCTTTTCAACACCCTCTTCTGCTGCAGTCTTAAAAATGTTGAAGCTGCCATCAACGTTAATTTGGATGCTCTCTACTGGATGTTTTAAAGAGTAATTTATGCAAACTGCTGCCTCGTGGAAAACATATTTTGCTCCTTTTAAGACTTCATGGACTGTTAACGGATCTCTAATGTCTCCTTTAACAAAAGTTGCACCATGTTCATCAACCAAATCCTTAATGTACTCATATTTTCCTCTAGCTAAGTTATCCAGTATGATCACGTGATAACCTAACTTCACCAATTTATGGGATAGATGTGAGCCAATAAATCCTGCACCGCCAGTAACAACCACCGTTTCTTTTTTCATTATGCCTGCCCATCCTACTTGTCTAGTTAAAGCTTATAAAAAATGTTTCATATTTAGAGAATAAAAGCCTTTAATCAAACGCGCAGTAAGGAAGAGGAGAGAATTCAAGTGGTGTACAAAAAAATAAAGTTAATAGAACCGGTCATAGGCGAGGACGAGATGACCGAAGTTGTTAAGGTTTTGCGTTCTGGCTGGCTGACTGAAGGGCAAAAAACAAGAGAGTTTGAGGAAGAGGTCAAAAGATACATTGGTGTAGATTATGCCTTTTCTACCACATCATGTACCACAGCTCTGGAAATAGCATTAAGAGCGTTGAAAGTTGGACCAGGCGACGAAGTAATCGTGCCAGACTTTACGCATCCCTCAACAGGGAATATAGTCAGCTGGATTGGTGCTACACCAGTCTTGGTGGATGTAGATTTGTACTCATATAATGTAGATCCGGCTGAGATAGAGCGAGCTATTACTAAAAAGACTAAGTGTATTATGCCTGTTTCTTGGGGTGGAAATCCATTAGATATGGGTCCATTAATTGAAATAAAGGAAAAATACGGCGTTTTTATTGTAGAGGATGCTGCATGCAGTCTTGGTGCGGAATATAACGGAATAAAGACGGGAAAATTAGCTGATATAACTTGCTTTAGTTTCCATCCAAGAAAAGTAATAACGACTGGAGAGGGAGGCATGGCTGTAACTAACGAGCCCTCCTTAGCAGAAGAACTTGGTGCCCTAAAGAAATTCGGCATGAAAACGAAGGATGGTGAAATTAGCTTTGTCGTTTTTGGAACCAACTACAAACTGAGCGATGTACTGAGTGCCATTGGGTTGGCGCAAATGAAAAAAATAGACTCTATAATTGGTAGAAGAATAGAGTTAGCCAATTACTATAACAAGTTGCTTGAGGATACAGAGTTAATAAGACCACCGCAAAAAGCAGCTAATTCCAAGCATATTTACCAGACCTACGCAGTCTATATTGAAAAAGAGGGCGCAAGAAACAAAATAATTGAAGAACTTCGGAAAGAAAACATCGAAACACAAATTGGAACGTATGCATTACACATGCAACCCAGCTATAAAAGGGTAAGGAAAATTGGCAGGTTAGAGAGGGCGGAAAAATTATACAAGAATCTGTTGGCTCTACCAATGTGTCACTCCATGACTAAGGAAGACCAGGAATATGTAGTATCAAGGATTGAAAAAATTTTGCGCCAACATTGAAATCAAGAGATATTAGATGCTAAGAAGTACCATTGCGAATTTGAAAGAAAAACGTGCGCGCGCACATTGATTTTGGCTTTCTTCCTTTTGCTTCGATGGAATGTATAGCTTAAGCATGAACATCTGTTGAAACTGTTTGGTTTGAACCGCTTGAACCTTACCGCGATTCAAATCGTGAAGATGTTTCCACATTCTTAAGCCTTGCTAGGAATTTGATGTGGAGTTCTAACCAAAGTTGCAACGTATCCCCGTACCCTCTGTTTTCCATACCTTTTTTCTGATCTTACCAAGACTGCCAATACCATTCAAAATAGTTACTCCAAATTCTTTTAATACATCTAAAGTTTCATCTTTTGAGCGATCGTCAACAGCTATGAGTCTATTCACCGGAATCTCTGTAAAAATTCGCTGTAACACCTTCCTAAATACGTCCACCCCTATTCTAGAGACGGAATTTAAAGTGGGCATTACGACATCAAGCTTTTCCAATGGGATATACCTCATTATAAACGTCCACTAATCTTTTAACAATGGCTTCTGATTTATGATTTTTCTCAAGGTAGTTATACTCCTTCTGCCAAAGCTCAAAAGAAGCGTCGGTTATTGCACTAACAATTTCTTCAATGCTGTTCACGTCTTTTAACGGAAAGCTTCGGTATTCTGAATATTCTGACGATACATATGTTATCACTGGTCTGCCGCATGCTATGGCTTCTAGTGAAACCATACCTAAGGATCCAAGCTTAAACCGATCAATAACCACATCTGCATTCCAGTAGTATTGGTTAAGCTTTTCATGAGAGGCTTTTGGCAATACATTCACGTGTAAGCCTAGAGAATAAGCTAAAGATAGTGTCCTTTCAAAATCAACGCCGTAGGCAATGATGCTAGCATCCACATCATCCTTAATCCTACTTAAAGCTCGTATGGCGATGTCCGTTCCCTTCACGCTCCAATTCGAATCACTTGCGATGAGAACATGCTTCTTCCCACCATGTTCTAGTAGGGGTTTTGAATAAAAAATCTCCGTGTCAACTGGATTGGGCAGATATTCGGCGTCTTCTCGAAAATTTTTCGCTATGCCAAGAACATCCGGCGTACTCACCAAAACCTTGTCACATTTGCGTAGGTTATGCCTAACCATCCTACCCCATAAAGGATGCCTTAAGCTTGCCCTCAAGTCGCTGCCATGTGCATGCCCTATTAATGGTTTCTTCCCAAGCTTAGACGCGATGTAGCAATCTTGTAGCAGATAATGCACATGGTATATGTCACCTTTTGCTTTCAAAATGTTATAGGCTAAACCGAAGGTTTTACTCCAAAAACCCCTAGAGCGCTTAATATGCTGCTTTTCAATAGCGTTAGGCATATATTTAAGCAGGGTTTCCCCAACAAAGGCACAATCATTAATCATAACAACTTTCAATCTCAAGCGCTTCCTTTCAATCAATAGTCTTTTTAAGCAACTCTTTTTCTAGAGCTTCAACCCTTTTCCTGATTTTTTCCACTTCAATTCTAATGTTTTCGTCTTCCATTTCCTTTTTCCGTTTTTCATTAGATTTTAATATTAAGTGTAAAAACTCAGAATTATATGCGCTTAAGAGCAATTCTGTATTCGGAATCAAGCAGTGCCCTCCAATAACGCCCGGATAATGTAGCGGCTTGTTTAAATCTACACGGTGAATATCTTCAATCATATCCACAACTTGGTCAAAATCGGCTCCGAAATGTTTTGAAATTCTATGCATTTCTTGGAAACATGCAATCATCCAAGCCCTATAGGTTGTTTCAAAAAGTTTCGCTAATTCGGTTTCTAAGGGGCTTTTTAGGATTTTAACCTTTAATCCGAGTTTTTCATAGTGTGTTTGCGCAAGCTTTGCAGACTGTTCTGTTATTCCACCAACATATTTTGTCCAGAAACGTATGTCTCTTTTCATGCTCTCCAAAGTTTTGTGCATTCCACGGATGGGTGAGTGCACTATTGGCGAATTGGATAGTTCGTAAATTTTTTGAGTGGTTCCTGGCGGAATCGTGCTTTCGATTATTGTAAGTTCGGGTTTAAATTTTTTCATATAATCTAAAGTTGTTTTTACAAATTCGTTTCGGTTAAAGCAAGGATAACAAATATGCATAAAATTAACCTTTGAAGGTGGTTTTTTATCACCAACAATTCTACGCATTTTTTCTCTATCCACATCAAAACCATACACATCAAATTTTCCAGTTTCCTTGAACAATTCAAAAAGCGCATGTCCCACTTCGCCTAAGCCCGCAACCAAGACGCTTTCTTTTGACATCCTAGATCACCAGAAATTTCCAAGATGCTAAATGTTGCATATAAACTTGTTATGTTGAAACATTATCCTGCACTTTTTTCGCCAATCTTTCCACAATATTTGTAATGGCATCAACTGGATTTTCAAGCCTTGCCAGCAAAGACTTAACATCCCTTTTCTTTCCCAAAAGCTTCTCAGCAAGCCTCGGAACTTTCGATGGTTCAGTCCTAAAAATTGGGAAACCTTTTCTTGCTAAAAAGTCGTTAACATGTTGCTTTCTAAAGGCATTAACAACTATGGCGGGGGTTCCTTGTAAAGCAGCCTCTCGTGTTATTGTTCCTCCCGCACCAATAAACAAATCTGCTTGTGCCATCAAACTGGCGGAATCTACAAATTCCTTGGGAACAGTTATACCTCTAATCCTTTTCCGATGGTAACGTGAAAGAAATACCACATTTCCAAGTTTTCTTAAATTTCTGGCGAGAGCTGCCATATCTACTGTTTCTTTTGTGTAGACTGCTTTTTCTTCGATTTGTCTAACCACAATTAGGGGTTTCCCAAAATTGTATCGCATTATTGGTTTAAAATCCTTAATCCATGCAACTTCATCAACGCCGTCAAACCTAACTATCTCTCCTTTGACATGGTAGACTCGTAGGGCTTTTATTGGAATGGCTTTTGAAGCTATAATATAATTAGCGAGTGGTAATGTAAGTCTGTTAACGGCTTCTGCGTAAGGCGTATCTAGAGTGCAGATTATTGGTTTTCCTAAACCAAATGCTACCCTGCATTGGTCCACTGAACCATGCGAAATGGCGATGTCGGGGATGTTTCTTTCAAAAATTTTACAAAATAGAAGTTGACGTCGTGTGCCCTCCTTTAGTCTTGTTAACAAAGATTTGGGATTATAACGTCCTACTACAATAAATTTTTCTTTAAGAAATTCTGCCAAGGGTAAAGTATCTGGATGTTTCCTTGTGGTTAATATTACTTCATGTCCTAAAGCTTTCAGGCGTTTTGCGATGGCTACGCCGTATCTGACATGTTTTCCTGTGCATGCGTCATACCAGATTTTCATTCTTTAACCCTCATGAATTGGCATCCGACAGTTTTTGCTGCCAGCATGTCTTCATTTGTGTTTCCAATAAAAAGAATGTTTTGCGTTTGAACCGCAAGTTTTTCTGCGGCGATTTTGAGCTGTCCAACTCTGCTAAGAGAATCTTCTCTTGTTATTACCAAATTGAAGGATAAACCTAAACGTTTTAAAACAATCTGCACTAAGGGTTTGCCTTGCATTGTTACGAGGGCTTTCCTTTTTTCTAAGAATTTTTTGTAATATGCAATGCCTTCCTGATT
>Ga0078972_1017769_pt1 | contig 10100 bp, 9 predicted proteins | sample YelNatPaOPGAMG01_FD_67568 | JGI IMG/M metagenome (GOLD analysis project Ga0078972, IMG submission 67568) | Hot spring thermophilic microbial communities from Obsidian Pool, Yellowstone National Park, USA - OP-RAMG-01 (SPADES assembly) (version 2) | ecosystem: Environmental > Aquatic > Thermal...
ATGGTTTGAAGAGTGTAAGTTTCATCATCATACTTTACATAACCGTTAAAATTAGAATTTGTAATTTTTTTTCTTTCTGCATCAAAAACAATTGGAAGATTATGCTTCCAACAGTTTTCCAGTTCTTTAATCTTTTTGGTCCCATCTTCTACTAACACTTCTGAATTTAAATCCACACACCTTGGACAAACATGAACTGGATAATTGCCCTTATAGAGAAAACCTTTCTCGAAAGCTTTTTTGAAAGTATACCAAGCCCCTTCTATGTAGTCATTTGTCAGAGTCAAGTAAGGATTTTTCCAATCCATCCAAACTCCTAAATTTTCAAACTGTTTTCCCATCACATCAATGTATTTGGTAGCAAACTCTCTACATTTCTGAATGAATTTAGCAACGCCAAATTTTTCTATATCTTTCTTGCTCTTGAAACCAAGCTCTTTCTCAATCTTATTTTCTATTGGCACACCATGTGTGTCATAACCTGGCTGGTCCCAAACATTAAAGCCAAACATTCTGAAGAATCTCAAGTAGCAGTCCTTGATGACCTTGTTCATTGCGGTGCCTACATGAATGCTGCCAGTAGCATAAGGTGGACCATCTAGAAAATAGAATTTCCTTGCTTTTTTCCTTTGAGCTTTTGCCTTTTCGTAAATTTTATTTTTTTCCCAAAATTGAAATATCTTCTCTTCAATTTCTTTTTGGGATTTTCCTTTTTCCATAAATTCTTTTTTAGTGTTTGGGTTAAATAAAAGTTTAGAATTAGATCCGATTATCGCCCTTCATTTTCTCTTATTTTATTTATAAGAGTAAGAAACTTAAAGCTTTCTTATCAATCACTAATCATGAAGGTTGGAATAGTGCATGGTAGTGCTGTAGATGAAAAAGGAAATCTTTACCCACATACAAGGAATAGGGTAGATAAAGCTATAGAAGAATATTCTGAAGGAAATTTGGATTTCTTAATCATGAGTGGTAGGCATGAAGCAGATTATATGGCAATGTATGCTGTTGAAAAAGGTGTTCTAAAAACTGATATAGGTATAGAGAATAAATCTAGAACTACAATAGAAAATTTGTGCTATTCAGAGAAATTTTTCTTAAAAAAGTTTGAGGTTGAAAAGGTTAATTGTATAACAAATTGGTGGCATGCCCCAAGAGTAGAAAAGATCGGTAAAATTATATTGAAAAGTTACAATTTTGAGGTTACAGGTACAATTGATGAAAGAGTAAAGAGTGAAATTGAAAAGGATATTAAAATGGAAAAGATTAAACTTGCAAAAGATGAACTATTGCTCAAATTTTTGTATAACTCTTGGCCAGATTGGCTAAAAGATATTTATGGGACTTTTGAACAAAGTTTTGAAAATCTTTTGGAAATGATTTAAAAAAATTTAGACTCTTAAGAATAACATCATTTCTGCATACGTAATAAATTTCATTAAGATTCAAAAATATAGCTTTAACAAACAAAAATTATTTGTGTGGGAATATGAAATTTCAAGCTCCAAAAGGCATGAGAGATTTTGGCCCAGAAGAAATGGTCACTCGTGAGTATGTTATTGAAACAATTAAAAAAATTTTTGAGTCTTATGGTTTTGAACCTTTAGAGACACCTGCAATTGAAGATTTAGAGCTTCTGACTACAAAAAGTGGAGAAGATGTGGCAAAGCAGATTTTCAGGATAGAGAGTGAGAAAGAGAGAAAGCTTGGTTTGAGGTTTGATTTAACTGTTCCATTGGCAAGATTTCTTGCGAACAATCCTCAATTACCAAAACCTTTCAAAAGGTATGCGATAGCTCCTGTTTGGAGATATGAAGAGCCTCAGTCAGGAAGGCTAAGGCAATTCTATCAAGCTGATGTTGACATTTGTGGTTCAAGCAGCATGGAAGCCGATGTTGAGTGTATAACTTGTGCTTTAGCTTGCTTAAAAGCTTTAGGATTTGAAGATTTAATTGTAAGGATAAACAATAGGAAAATCCTTGAAGCTTTTGTTGAAATTTTGAAGGAAAAAATTCCTGAAGAAATTAAAGTTGAATTTGGTAGCTTGGAAATTTTCAGAGCTATTGATAAACTTGGCAAGATTGGAACTGATGGGGTAAAAGAAGAATTGAAAAAAATTGGAATTCCAAAAGATCAAATAGAAGAATTACTTCAAATGGTAGCTATCAAGGGAAAATTTGAAGAAGTCCTTAAAAAGGAAGAAAGTTTGCTGGCAAGAAATCAAAAAGGGAAAGAGGGAATTGAAGAACTAAAACAAATTTATGAATTCTCTAAATCTTATGGAATTGAAGATAAGCTTGTTTTGGATTTCAGTCTGGCAAGAGGTCTTGATTATTACACAGGGCCAATATTTGAAATTGAAGCCAAAGGTGAAAAAGTTGGTTCTATTGCTGGTGGAGGAAGATATGACAAGCTTATAGAGCTTTATGGTGGTAAGCCAACTCCAGCTACAGGAATTTCTCTTGGAATTGAAAGGATAATTGAAATTTTGAAAAAAGAGAAAAAATTGAAATTGCCAAAAACTAAAGTAAAAGTTTTTGTTGCAAATGTTGATGAAAGAACGAGAAGCAAAGCTATAGAAATAGCTGAAAAGTTAAGAAAAGAAGGAATTTCTGTTCAAACAGATTTGATGAGAAGAAGTTTAACAAAACAGCTCGAATATGCAGATTCTGTTGGAATTCCTTTTGTTGTAGTTGTTGGAGGAAAAGAAATTGAAAAAAAGAAGTTCAAGCTTAAAAATATGGAGAAAAAAACTGAGATTGAAGCTGAAATCGAAAAAATAATCGAGATAGTAAAGAGTTCTTAATCTTCATGAGGACTGAAATGAAGTCATCAAGCAATTATTCTTTCTCCTGAATAAATGCTCTCTTCAATAACAGCACCACAATCCTCACAAACCAATCCTTCATTGCTGTATTTTAGCTTTTCACTTCCACATTCTGGGCATGACTTCATTTCAATCTTGATTAAAGAAGCAAATTCAGCTCTTAAATGTTTTGTTGTTGTGAAAAAAATGTTTTTTAAAAAATGTTTTTGTCATGATTTTGAGGTGAAGAATGAAAAAGAAAAGTTTAAAAAGATTCAAGAGAAATAGGTTTAAAACAAAGAAAAAACAAGGTTAAAATATGGTAAATAAAATTGTGCCAGATACTAGCGTGATAATTCATGGAAATTTGGCTCAAATGATAGAAAAGGGAGAGCTAAAAGATTTTGAGTTAGTTATACCTCTAGCTGTTTTGGATGAATTGCAAGCTCAAGCCTCAAAAGGAAGAGATGTTGGTTTTGTTGGTTTGGATGAACTTAAAAAAATAAGGAAATTGTGTGAAGAAAAAAAGATAAAGATAAAATTTGTTGGTGAGAGGCCAAGCTTAGAAGAAATAAAACTTGCTAAAGCTGGAAGGATTGATGCTTTGATTAGAGATGTGGCAAAAGCTGAAGGTGGAAAACTTGTGACAGCAGACTATGTTCAAGCTTTAGTTGCAGAAGCAGAGGGAATTCCTGTTGAATATATTGCTCAAGAAATTAAAACTACTGGCTTAAAATTTGAGAAATTTTTCACTCCAGACACGCTTAGTGTGCATTTGAAAGAAGGTGTAGAGCCTCTTGTCAAGAGAGGTAAGCCTGGAAAGTTTGAACTTGTGAAGGTTGGAAAAGAAAAATTGAAGGCTGAAGATATAGAAGACATGATAAAAGAAATTTTGGAAGCTGCTAGGGTAAGCGAAGAAGGGCATGTTGAGATTGCTAGAGCTGGAGCAATGGTCTTGCAGCTTGGTGATTATAGAATTGCTATAGCAAGGCCTCCTTTCTCTGATGGTCTTGAAGTAACAATAGTAAGGCCTATAGTCAAGCTAAGGCTAGAAGATTACAAGCTTTCTGAAAAGCTGATGAAGAGATTGAAGGAAAGGGCGGAAGGGATACTGATTGCCGGGCCTCCGGGAGCTGGTAAGACTTGCTTCGCAAGCAGTATGGCAGAATTCTACAAAGAACAGGGAAAAATTGTTAAGACTTTGGAAAGCCCGAAAGACTTGCAAGTCGGGCCAGAAATAACTCAGTATGGACCTTTGGAAGGAGATTTTGAAAAAACTGCCGATATTTTGCTTTTAGTAAGGCCAGACTATTCTGTTTATGATGAAGTTAGGAAGACAAAAGATTTTGAGATTTTTTCTGACATGCGTTTAGCTGGAGTCGGGATGATAGGTGTAGTTCATGCAAGCAATGCAATAGATGCTATTCAAAGGTTCATCATGAGAACTGAGCTTGGGATGATCCCTCATATCATCGACACAGTAATTTTCATAAAAGAAGGTGAAATCAAGAAAGTTTATGAGTTGAATTTGGTTGTGAGAGTGCCAACTGGCATGACAGAAGCTGATTTGGCAAGACCTATTGTTGAGATAAGGGATTTTGAGACTGGTAAGCTTGAATATGAAATTTACACTTTTGGTGAAGAGAACATAATCGTGCCTGTTGTTGCAGCTGAAGTTTCCCCATTGAAAAAACTTGCAGCTCAGAGGATATTGCAAGAAATTGAGAGGTTTGATCCAAAAGCACAAGTGGAACTTGTTTCTGATACAAAAGCGATAGTTAGAGTGGAAAATGAAGTTATTCCAAAGCTTATAGGTAAAGAAGGCAATACAATTTCAGCCATAGAGAAAAAACTTGGAATTCATATAGAAGTTGAACCAAAAGTTCCTGCGGTTGGAAAGGAAGTTGAATTTCAAATGAATGAAAGTGGTAATAGCTTAGAGTTCAGTTTTGATAGAAGGCTTATCGGTAAAGTTGCTAATTTTTATGTTGAAGATGAATTTCTTTTCTCTGCCACAGTAGGAAAAAAGGCTAATATAAAAGTGAATAAATCTTCAGAAGTAGGAAAAGAACTTTTAAGGGCAATCATAAACAAGAAAAGAATTAAAGTTTTGGTTTAAGAGCTTTTAGCTTAGGGGTTTTCAGGTTTTTTGTATATGCCGTTTCTTTCCCACCATTCTTTAGCAATTTTTTTCACGTCTTCAAAATTATTAAGAACAAGAGAAATGTATTTCCTTTTATTCTCAATCCCTAAATAGGCTTTTTCAAAATATTCCTTTGCTTGATCATATTCTTCTTTGTAAAATAGGCTGTTGGCAAAATGTAAAGAATCTAATGATGAAATGAGTTCACCTTTTTTTATTTTTTCTTTTAATTTTTCATATATTGGCTCTAATTTACGTGGATCGCAGGAAAGTATATTTGAAAGTGGCTCATACAAATCTTTTCTTCCTAAGTCTTCGCACACTTTTTCCAATGTTTTTCTTTCATCAACTATAATAGGTTTTGGTGTTTCTTCCTGTTTTTTCTCTTTCCAAAACTTAAATCCCATATCAAACTACTAATAAGTTAATTAAAGGTAAGGAATTTAAGTTTTACTAAACTTGCAAAAATCTTGCTTGAGTTAGAGTTATTGGTCCTTTTCTTGTGAGCAAGAAATCATTCTCAATCCTACAACCACTTAAACCTTTAATATAAACTCCAGGTTCAATCGTGAAGACCATCCCTTCTTGGAATCTAATCTTCTTCAATTTTTCCCATTTCTTCATTTTCTTTTTGCTCAATTTTTTTCTCGGCTTTCCTATTGTAGGTAATTCATGAATTTTTAAGCCAAGGCCGTGACCAAGGGAATGTTCAAGCTTGAAACCTTTTTTTCTCAAAAATCTATCAACTTTGTCATGTAGCTTCCAACAAGGAAGACCAACTCTTATAGATCTTATAGCAAGATTGTAAGCTTGAATCACAACCTGAACAATTTTTTCTTCTTTCTTGCTTATTTTCCCTTTAATGAAAGGAACTGTTATGTCAGACTTATAGCCTTTGTAAGAAGCCCCAAAATCGACATAGCCCAAACCAGAAACTATCTTGTTTGTTGCTGCTGGTTTAGGATGAATTTTTGCAGCTCTTTTTCCACAAGCCACTATTGTCCTAAAAGCAAGTTTTGCACCTTGAGAGTAAATTTTTCTTCTGATTGCTAAAGCAATTTCTTTTTCAGTTATTTTTTCTTTTTTCAAAAGCTTTTCAATCAAAGGCAAGCAAGAGTTTGCGATTTCGGCAGATTTTTTCAGAAGTTCTATTTCTTTCTTGGTTTTAATCATTCCCATTTAATCAAATTATTTTTCGATTTATTTATTATTGGAAATATCGGAAATTTACTTCCGAAAGGAGTAAATAAAGTATATTATTAATTCTTTTAAAATCGAAAGTGATGAAAATGAGGAAAACAGGAAAATGTCATGGAAATATGTTGTCTGCAATGATAACAGATAAAGATAAAGTGAAGAAGCTTTTTAACAGATTTAAAACAATCGGTAAACATTTGTCTAAACCCATTCAATTTGAAATAAAACCATGGTATCGCTGGCATTATTCAAAGGTGATAAATGCTGCAAGTGAAATGCTAACATTTTATATTCCTGTTGAGATTAAACAAAAAATTGAAACTGCGATTGGTAAAGAATTAAACTCTGGTGACAGATTATTGCTAGAAGTAAACAAGAGTTATTTCTTAATAGTAAAACTTTCTAAACATGATTCAAGTTTTAACTTCACAATAGCACGACAAAAAGCCAAAAAGTATAAAATTAAAAAATCGGTAGCAACCAAATTTCGTTTATTTAAAGTTGCAAAATATGAAGAAATTGTTAATAAAATAATTGATGAATACAAAAAAGGAAAGAGTGTTCCTACATTAGAGTTAAACTACCCATTTGGTGAAACTTATATCCGAAAAATTTTAATAAAAAATGGTATTAATGTACGTTCACTTTCTGAACAACAGACAATAAAACATCATGGACATTTACCTCATATTAAAGACGGGTTATCAGAAGGAAAATTAAAAATAATATTTGCCATTTTAGGTGATAATGTTGGAAATATAAAATCAAAAGGATATGGTATCGGAATAGTAGGGGAATTGGATTTTATAAAAGCATTTGCCGATGAATTTGAAAAAGAGTATGGAATACGACCTTCTATACGTAAAGAAAAGAACCATGAAGCCTTTAAAGCAATTCTGGGAAACAAAAACATCTTCAATGATCTTAGACAGTATGCAATTTTTGGCAGTCATGAATGGAAACTTCTAGAGAATGCATATAGATATATAGAAAAAATGGATGTGGTCAAACTTGGAAAAGCCGTAGCTTATTTCTGGGAAGCTGAAGGATGTGCAGTAGTAGAGAATAAAATGATAGAAGCAACATCTGTAAATTACAATGGACTTCTACAAATTCAGAAAATTATGAATATTTTAGGAATTAAAACTTCTATTACTGGACCTAACTACGCTGCAAGTTCTAACGGATTATACACAATAAGGGTATCCGGACTAGAAAACATTAAAACGTTCGGGGAAAAAGTTAATTTTGTGACACAAAGAAAGAGAAAAGAAATTAAAAAATTATTGACTTCATATAAAAGGTTCGTAAAAATTCATACTTTTGAAGAATATAAAAAGGCATTTGAACTTAAAAAGAAAAAATTTACGCTTAAAGAAATATCAAGTATTTTAAATATATCTCCAAGAACATTAAAAACTTGGTTTTATGAAGGTGTTAAACCTAACCATCCAAACCTACAATCTTACCATTCTTCATCAAAAGCTCTCCATCAACATAAATCTCTCCCTGCCTCATGTCCTTGAAGAAATCCCAATGAAGTGTAGAATCATTCTTTCCTCCGAAATGTTTGTTGTGGCCTAAAGCAAAATGAAGGCTCCCTTTGACCTTCTCGTCCACGATAATCATCCCTCCTGTAGGTTTTGCTCTTGGGTTTGTTCCAATTGCAAACTCTCCTATCTTATCCTTATCACCAGAAGCGTGCTTGAAAACATCTTCAAAATTCTCTTTTCCTTTCTCAATCTCATAATCTACAAGCTTTCCTTTCTCAAACTTGAACCATACTCCTTCAACTTGCTTACCATAATGCCACATGCATGGCAAGTCAAAATAAATTTCTCCATTGACAGAATTCTCAACTGGTGGACAAAAAACTTCACCATCTGGCAAGTTCAAATAGCCAATCTCTCCTTTCTTGTTTACAAGACCGCAAGCATTGATGAATTTTCTACCTTTAACAGAAAATTCCAAATCAGTTTTCTCCCCAATAACTCTAATCTTGTCAGCACCTTTCAGTCTCTCAATCAATTTTTTATTGTATTGATAAAGCTTTTCATAATCAACTTTCATTGCATTCCAGAAAATCTTGCTCAATTTTTCAAAAGGAATTCCCATTGCTTTTGCTTCTTCTTCTGTAGGAAATCCTATCAGAGCAGCCTTCATATCTTTTTTTCTTTGCCTTTCTTCTTCCCTTTCCCTTATTGGTTTTACAATTTTTCTCCTTATCTCAATCTTATCTTGAGGCAATTGCTTTGCCAAGAAAGGATTTGTATCATCGATGACAATTTTCACATCAGCAATTCTGGAAAGCACGTCGGCAAGCTTTGGTTTTTGTTTTAAGAATTTTGTTTTTATGACTTTGTAGATTTTCAAGCTTAATTCATCGCTTCCGTATGTTATTGTTGGTTGAGCTCCTATTTTTGCAGCTTCTAAAGCCAAAGCTTCAGCAAATTTTAGAGACTTTGGACCACATGAAATTAGTGTCAAATCTTTTTCTTTAACAGCCAAATTAACATTTATTATTGTTTTGGCTATTTTTTGCAATTCTTTTTCTGAAAGCATCATAATAAATTATTTAAGTGATAGCATAAAATTAAGTGTTTGTGCCCTCGTAGCTCAACTTGGATAGAGCAGCGGCTTCCTAAGCCGTTGGTTGGGGGTTCAAATCCCCTCGAGGGCATTTAACTTAAAGCTTTTGCTATTGCATTCCCAAATTGGCTTGCAGCTTCTGGTCCTTTAGCAGTTATTATTCTTCCATCTATGGTAACAGCTTCTCCTGTATATATTGCACCATTTGCTTCAAGATTGCTTGCTTCACTTGGAAAGGCTGTTGCTTTCTTTCCTTCCAAAATTCCTGCATTTGCAAGGATAGAGGGAGCTATACAAATTGCTGCAACAACCTTGCCTTGATCATAAGCTTCTTTTGCAATTTTTAGAGCTTTTGAATCATTGAAATAAACTTCTGCTCCAGTTCCACCAACAAAAACTATCGCATCATAATCCTTAACATTCACTTGGCTTAAGTCTATATCAACACTTACGCTTGAACCTAGCATCCCTTTAGCAGTTTTCACTCCCTTAGAAGCTATGGTAACATTGACTTTAGCCTTTTCCAATATCTCTTTTGGTCTTAAAAACTCTTCATCTCTAAAATTTGTCGGTGCTATTACCATCAAAACTTTTTTGCCAGTCAAATCAAAACTCACCTCCTTTTGTTCTACACAACCTGAAATAAAAACAATCAAGGCCAAGATTAGGCTTAAAATCAACTCTTTCATCAAATAAAAAAGAAAAAAGCTTGAATAAATCCTTTTTGGTGAGATTTTTTTATTAAGAAATAGAAATAATTTTAAGGAAAAATATGAAGCTTGAAGTTTTATTAGTCTTTTTGATTTTGATTGCAATTTTTTCTCTAGTTGAAGGAATTCCAAGCACAAACAAAGAATTTGAAGTAAAGCCTGATGTCTTATATCTCAATTGGACGAACAATTACCAAGCAAATTTAACTATAAATTCAAGCTCAAACATTACTTTAATTTTCAACAACAGCACTGCCGTTGAGGCAAATTATTCTCAAGGTTCTGGAATTAATCTAACTGTGAAAAATCAAACTGGTGATTTTGGTAACATAGCTACAATAAACACTTCCGAATCTAATTTCACCATATTCACCATAATTGCAAACACTCAAGGCAAAATGCCCGGAAGGTATAAGGGAAATTTTTCTGTTGAGGATATAACCAGTTCTAGTGAAAATGCAAGCGTTGAAATTGTGGTTGATTTACCTATAGAAATAAACAGCTCTACAGGAATCGGTAGCTTTAACGGAACTTTACCAGCAAATGCTTCAGACTATCATTCTTTCTATTTTAACTGTTCTGCCCTTCCGAATGTCACAAGCATAACAGTAAATGTTAGTTTTAATGGCGGAGATTTAGATTTATTCTTGCTTGC
>Ga0078972_1017771_pt1 | contig 10099 bp, 7 predicted proteins | sample YelNatPaOPGAMG01_FD_67568 | JGI IMG/M metagenome (GOLD analysis project Ga0078972, IMG submission 67568) | Hot spring thermophilic microbial communities from Obsidian Pool, Yellowstone National Park, USA - OP-RAMG-01 (SPADES assembly) (version 2) | ecosystem: Environmental > Aquatic > Thermal...
AATTAAACAAAAAGATTAAAATAGACAAGGAAATTTATGAACTTTGCGCATAAGATTTCGGCGACAGGGTTTTTATCTGATATAATATTATTTGGGAGACATTGACTTTTTATCCAATGCTTGGTATTAAACAATTGTTACAGAGGTTCGGACCCGCTCATACACCACTCTGTCGCTCCGATGCCCCGACGCTACCTGCCTGACCCCGCTTTAAAAGGTGAGACGTGAGAAAGTGAGAATCGTGAGAGATGTTGGATTATGGATTATGAATTTTGGATTGCGGATTATGTAGCAGCAGAGCGAAGCTCTGCAAAGGAAATTGTAGTTTCACCTGCCTGCCGTCAGCCCCGCCCTTTTGGATGAAGGCATATATGCAATATAAATATATTAAAGATAAAAGATTGGCCAAAAGGGCGGGGTCAGGCAGGTAACGTCGGGGTGCGACTGGTAGGCAAAGCAAGCTTTGCCACTACAAAATTGGTGGCTTGCAAGCGACGAGCGACCATAAATGGCTAATGGTTTATGTTACATTATTTTTAAGGTGACTTAACTGTTAGGTTTTTAACCTTGATAAGGAGGTTTTATGAATAATACGATACTGAATCTTAATAAACCGGATAATGAGCCCATCTTGAGTTATTTGTCTAATTCCAGTGAGAGAAAAGAATTGAAAAACAAATTAAAGGAAATGAAATCAGAGGTTATAGAAATTCCGCTTATAATAGGTGGAAAAGAGATAAGAACGGGAAAGACCGTGGATGTGGTTATGCCGCATAATAATAAAAAGGTCATAGCGAGATATCATAAAGCGACAGCAAAGGAAGTAAATCTCGCTATTGAAGAGGCGATGAAAGCGAAAAACGAATGGGCTTTGATGAGATGGGAAGAAAGAATAAAGATATTTTTAAAAGTCGCGGAGATTTTAAGCGGTCCATACAGGCAGATTTTAAACTCCGCCACGATGCTCGGTCAATCAAAAAATCCATTTCAGGCAGAGATTGATTCTGCCTGCGAGTTAATAGATTTTTTCAGATTTAATTCTTATTTCGCAGCCCAGATTTATTCCAATCAGCCGTATTCTCCCAAACCCACGCTTAACTATATGGATTACAGACCGTTAGAGGGCTTTGTTTTTGCCGTAACTCCATTTAATTTTACATCAATAGCCGGAAATCTCCCGACTTCTCCCGCGATAATGGGTAATACCGTTGTATGGAAACCTGCCTCTACGGCGGTATATCCGGCATATCATATAATGAAACTTTTAAAAGAAGCGGGGCTCCCTGATGGGGTTATAAATATGGTTATGGGAAGCGGCGGCGAGGTAGGGAATCCTGTTTTGGATAGCGAGTACTTTGCCGGTTTTCATTTCACTGGTTCAACCGCGGTATTTAGAGCGATGTGGGAAAGAACGGTTAAAAATTTATCCAGATACAAGGGTTATCCAAGAATCGTTGGCGAAACCGGGGGAAAGGATTTTATATTCGCTCATCCTTCCTGTGATAGAGATGTCCTTATCTGCGCTATTATAAGAGGCGCTTTTGAGTATCAGGGACAGAAGTGTTCAGCAGCGTCAAGAGCGTATATACCTAAATCCGTGTGGAATGAAATAAAGGACAGATTGGTATCTGAGATAAAAAGAATTAAAATGGGCGATGTAGAGGACTTCTCTAATTTTATGAATGCTGTTATAGACAAATCTTCTTTTGAAAATATAAAGGGATATATTGACTTTACTAAAAAATCGCCGGAGGCTGAAATAATTGTAGGTGGTGGCTCTGACGATTCAATAGGTTATTTTATAGAGCCAACCGTAATACTTACCGATAATCCGAAATTCAGAACTATGGTTGAGGAAATATTTGGCCCGGTGATAACTATATATCTCTACGATGATTCAAAGTTTGAAGAGACGCTTGATATCTGCGATAGCACATCTCCTTATGGGCTTACCGGTTCCATAATGGCATCCGATAGAAAAGCGATAATTAAAGCAACTGAAAAACTCGTTAATTCAGCCGGTAATTTTTATATAAATGATAAACCGACAGGTGCGGTCGTAAATCAGCAGCCATTCGGCGGGGCAAGGGCAAGCGGCACAAACGATAAAGCGGGTTCCTGGCTCAATCTTATAAGGTGGACGAGTCCAAGAGCAATAAAAGAAAATTTTGTTCCGCCCAGGGACTGGAGATATCCTTTTATGCTTGAGTCATAATCTGTCTTTTTAGTTTGTTAATTTATGGATAACGATATAAAGGCGTATATAATTGATTTTTTAAAGTCATTTACGAGGGTTATTGTAGAGTCAAATCTCTACGATAAAGAGCATCCTCAGGTAAAGGACTCCGCAAATGACGCGGTTTTCAAATTTAAAAGATTAGTTGAAAAATTATCATTAGAGAAAATTTCTTTCGCACTTTGGGAGGGAAAGTTTTTAATGAATGGTTTACAGATTACAACTCAGGATAGATTGCCAAACTCTATTTTAAATATATACAAATTGCATATAGATTCTATTGAGATTGATAAAGATGTTTCAAACTCGGATTTTATTTTATTTTCAAAAATAGCCGCATCCAAACAAAATCCTGATGAGTTTATTAAGAGTAATAATATAAAGGGAATAAAAGTAACCAGAGATAAATACATAAAATCTAAAGAGACAGGGAAATTATCGGAGGTTTTTGAGATTAACGGAGATATAAAAGAGAAGGATTTTGAATCAAGCCTTAAGTTAATAGTTTCAAGATTGACCGATAACCACGAAGTCCAGCAGAAAATAGTTTCCGCCTTGTTGGATAAGTTCAGGACAGAAGTTGAAAATCTCATTGAAAGGGCGGTTAAAGAGGTAAAAAAGGAAAAAATAAAGGTTGAAAATGATTATACAAGAACGCAATCTGTTATTTCAAACATAGCTGCAAGCGAAATAACTATAGATAAGGATGGCAATATTATTATGGTTAGCCCCGACGCTGAAAAAATAACGGGGAAAGAACTTAAAGAAATTTCCGGTAAAAAAATATTTGATATTGCCTTAGAAGAGCAAATAATAAATATAGCAAATGAAATAAAGACAGTTTCCGATGAAAAGTTCAACTCATCGGTTTCCGTAAAAGGCAAATCGGATATGATAGACGCAATCAGGAAGTCGACTGCTATGATAAAAAATCAGGATGGAAAGATTGTTGGAACCATCTCAGTTCCGCCCAACCTGGTAAAACTTAAAGAGGTTGAACAATTAAAAAGCGATTTTATATCAAGCGTTACGCATGAACTGAGGAGTCCGCTTGCTTCGATAAAAATGGCGCTTGACCTTATATCAAGGGAAAACATAGCAAACCAGAATGCCAGAGTAATGTTAAATACAGCGATAAGAAATGCCGAAAGGCTCAATTCGGTAATAAACGATATACTTGATTTTTCAAAACTGCAATCCGGAAAGATGATATTTAATATGGATAAACATTCTCCAAATGATATAGCCCAGAGTGCGGCGGATTCAATGACTCCGTGGGCTAAAAGCAAAAATTTGAATTTGAGTGTCGTAAAAAATCCTCTTGCACCCTGTGTCTATGTTGACAGAAAAAGAACCGAGCAGATTCTTATAAATCTAATCTCAAACGCTATAAAATTTACTCCAGAGTCGGGAAATATAACTGTCTCAATTGACTACGATAATTCAAATCCGAATTATGTTAAGTTTTTAGTTAAGGATACGGGGTGCGGAATTAAAAAAGATGACCAGGAGAAAATTTTTGAGAGGTTTGTCCAGGTGGCTCAGGGAGTGGAGTTTGGCGGAACCGGGCTTGGGCTTGCCATAACAAAGGCGATGGTTATTATGCAGGGTGGAAGTATTTCGGTTGAAAGCGATGTTGGAAAGGGTTCAACCTTTTATGTCTTTCTTCCGGTCCATAAAGGTCAAACTTTAAAGGCCGAAATCTTGAACTTTGAGGAAAATAAAAAGGATTTTTCTTCGAAACCCTGGTGGAAGAGGTTGTTTAGAATTTAATTAGGAAGGCGATCAATTTAGGGCATTAGGTCTTGACAAGTCAAGAATTTTCTGCTATAACATAATTAACTTCTACTCAAACACGATGTGTTTTGAGAGAAGGGGCTTTGATTTTTAGGTGGAAAAATGAAGATTACGACCGGAAATGATAAAAAGAAAAAGATGCAATACATAATAGCGTCTGTAATAGCTATTTTGATACTGCTTATATGGGTGAGCATTCCTTTTATGAATAAGTCCTCGTGGGACACGGCGGTAGAAAATCCTTATGGTATGTCAAAGAAATCCGCCGATTTATCGCTTCTTGATTCGGCTGGAGTTGACGCTCCTGGTCAACCGCTTAACGGTGCTTTAATAGATAATCCCGCTACTACATTAGATCTTGAAGCGTCATCACTTTTTAAGATGCCGCAAGAGGAGATAAAATATGAAGAAAATAATGAGAATTCTCAAACGGCATCTGTTGATTCAAAGGTCTCGGCTCCTGATGTTCATACCAATCAAGGTACGGGAGATTCTTCGCTCGCAAAAGGAAAGCTGAGTAAACTTCCGTCTCTGGCTGGTGGGAATTCGGGCACTATGACCATTGGCTCTACTCATGATAAATTTTTCGGTCAGAATAATGCTAAAGCCGAGCTTGTTCCGCTTAATGAAAATTCAAGTGCTATAAAATCCGATAAGATGAATTTCGCTCTTTCCGCTTTAAAACACGCCGAGAAATCAAGTCTTATGGCGGCAAATTCATCAAATCCGGATTCGCAAAGAGCAAACTCAACTAACGCTTTTGAGAAAGCGCAAAAAGCAGATGAGTCGTATCTTAACTCTAAAGATGAGCAGGATTACTCAAGAGGCGGTATTGAATTTGCCAAGTCGGAGAGCGATCTTAAAAAGAATGATCCAAGCGTCAGCAAAAAGAAAATATCTCTTCCAACTCCAGTAAAAGACGAAGATGAAAATAAAAAAATGGAAGAGCAGATAAAGATGATGCTTTTACAGATGATTATTCAGGCGACTATCGGTCAGGTCTTTGGCGCAATGGGACAGATGATGGCTATGCAGATGTGCCCGGAGTGCTACAAGAATAGCGGTTCGGCAAAGTAATTTTTAGGAGGGTTTATGAATAATATAAATGATAAGAGAGAAAAAAAAGGTTTTCTGCCTTTCCTCTCAAAGATCTTCAGAGGGGGCGGCAGCGTTAATGGATTTGGTAGCCAAGCGGCAAAAATTGCCGCTGGTGGAGCAAAAGGCGGTTTTTTCGCCTCGCTTTTTGCTTCAAAAGCCGCGGTTGTTGGTTTGGTTCTTGGCGCGGCTACAATAGCCGCGGGAATCGGGGTTATATATAATTATATAAGTCCATCTTCCGGGCATATTTATACTCCTAATCTTTTTTCAAACGCTTATTACGAAGAAGCGCAAAAACAGGCGAATGTAGAGAGAGCGAGTTATTCTTCTCCCAACCCGGGCTCTCAATCTTCGCTTGATGTATTTAAAGAAGGAGCCAGTAAGGAATTTAAGTCAGATGAGCCAAAGGAGGGGGCTAATTCTGAAAATAATTCTTCGGAAAGTTCTCCTGCTTCGAATGTCTCTGGTTCAAATAGCGCCGCTCCAAATCCGGACACAAATCCAGGAGCCGGAAAGCTTAATGCTAATTTGGGCTTTGATGCAAAACAAGCGGGCGGTTCTCAGAGTTCGGGTGGTACAAGACTTCAGACATCCGGTGGATTATGGGGTGGCATAGGAAAGCCATTCTCGCCTATAAGCAAGAATATGAATTCTGCAAATTCCGGGGCGTCATCTAAAATGAATAAAGGGCTTACGGCAAGAGTTGTTGCGTCTCCAAAATATACGGTCCCGAATATTAACAAAAAGGGAGCGTTCGGTCAGGCAAAGTTCGCTGCTAATGTTGGAAAGAGCGCGGCTTTTAACGCTAGCGATGCTGGAGCTAGAACCACTGCGGAGCAGGCATTCTCAGGACAGACAGCAGGAAGCGGCGATGTCGCTACTCCTATTGGCGGAAGCGGACTTGGTGGAGCGGGACTGAGCCAGGGGAATAAGTTAAAGGCAAATGATCCATCTTTAAATCAGGAGGACTATACTCCTCCCACGCCCAATAAGTCAGACAATACTCCATGGGAAAAACTGACTGATTACGCATTGTATGCGATGCTTGCTGCAGGTGCGTTTATAGCAATAGCAAATATGTTAGCGCAGCATGCCAAAGCGCTGGCGGCAAGCCCGGTTACTGTAGGAGCTTCTTTAGCTTACTTTCAAGCGGCTATGGCATTTGCGGGACTAGCGTTAGCAGCGGCGGCTGCTGTTATAGGAATAGCTGTTGTTCTTGCTGCTAAGTATAAACAGACGATGATGGGGATGATGTACGGAGTGATTGGAGCAATCCTGGCTTATCAGGCGTACAAAGCCCTGGCAGGCGCATCTGAGGGTTACAAGAACGCTGAACAGATGTCTAAAGATCCTAATGTTGCTAAATTTAATGATTTTTTTAAAGGGCTTAGCGAGGGACAGAAGGCATCATTTGGAAAATTACCAGCTGATCGGCAAATGGATATTGTTGGCAAATATAATGCAGATCCTTCAAAGTTTACAGGAAATTTCAAATGGTAATAGCACGGACTGGAGCTCTCTCTTAAAGAAGTAATTTTGTTATAAGGAGGGGTTATGAACGAGTTTGATGGCTTAAGGAAGAAAAAGGAAAATAAAAAAAAGGGCTTTCTCGCGTGGCTGAGGGAGAGGTTGGGTTTTAGCCCTAAGGGAATGGGAAATCTCTCTGAGGGTGCAAGGGATATAAATCTGGCTGGAATTAGAGGAGCAGGCGCTGCTGGCCGACTTGGCAGTGGTGGCCTTTTTGGTCTTGGCGGAAGAGGCGCTGCGGGTGGACTTTTTTCATTTTTAGGAGGGAAGGGAGTTATAGTTACGCTTGCTCTTGTTGGACTTGCCGTTGCTGCGACTCTTTATTATAGAAATGCAGATAATTCTAACGCCGGGTATTCGTCTATGGGCGATTCCAAGATAGCGTCATATGTCCCAAAAATCCTGAGGGAACAAAATAATGAATCCACTCTTGATATGTTTAGAGAAGCGAATAAAGGAGCGATAAAAACGGAGGAAGATGCTCAAAAGGTTGATGAAGAAAAACCTAAAGAACCCGAGGAGCAACCTCCACAAAATCAGTCAAATCTTCAATCCAATTTGGGCTTTGACAATAAACCACGGCTCCAGACAGATATGCAGTTTGGACTTTCCAATGGCGTTGGCGATGGCTCAAATAAGTTCAGCGCTTTAGGCGGTTTTGGAAATCAGATGGGTAAATTTGGACCATCTGTAAAAGGCGATTTCAACAAAAATGACCTTTTAAGCGCGGTTAAATCCGCTACCGGGGGTAAAATTAGCGCTATGAAATCGCAGAAGAGACCTGTTATAGCACAGGGCGCTAAATTTAATTCAGCTAAGGGCGGTAAGAGAGCTTTTGACCAGGCAAAGGCAGTAAAGTCAATGCAACTCGCTCCAAATTATGGTAAAGCGGATACGGCAAGATATAATCTGGATAGAGCATGGGAAGGCGGAACAGGCGGAAGCGGGGGTGTGGGGTTGCCACAGGGTGGAAGCGGTATAAGCGATGGCGGAAGCGGAGTAGTTCAGACACCTTCATCTCTAGATAATATAGATCCGGTAATTCCCCCTTATGTTCCTCCTTATGTCCCAAATGTTCCTGGATATAGATTTGATACGCCCTGGGCGGGTTTAATACAGAAAGCAATGATGTTTTTGATGATTTCTGCTTTGCTTGCAGGTATTGCTTCCATGGTAGCTAAGATCAAGCCGTGGGGTTTGATGGTGGCTATTGGTCTTGCTTTAGCAGCTGTGGCACTTGGTGTTATGGTGATAATGATAGGTATGCAATTGATGAAGCAATTTGGACAGAATAAACTTGGAATGATATATATAATTGGTGGGGGTATTGCTATTGCATCTGCAATAGCAGCAATAGCAGGGGTTTGGATAAGTTGGGCAGCAATGTTAGCAAAGATTCTTGCTGCGGCTGCTGGTATAATTGCAATGTTTGCTTCAATGGCGGCGGGTCCCGCTATGCAGAACTCTATTAACAAACAAATGAATGAACAGCAGGTTCAGACATCGACTAACACTCAGACATCAAGTATTTCCTCCTCACTTAATAGGTTTATAGTTTGATAAGGGGGATTTCTTATGGGGAGGTTTTATGGCTAATAAATTTATAGAAAAACACAAGCGAAAGTCATTACTCGCTTTGTTGCTTTTGCTTTTAAGGGGAAGAACTAAATATATTACTCTTCTTGTTTTAATAATATTATTCTCGCTTCCCTTTTTTGCAACTTCGGATATGGTTGAAAGATTTTTAGGTCTTTCCCCTGTGAGATACATTGTTAAGTTTTTGGGGCTTGAAAGCGTTGTGGCTTCTATAAACCCCAAGTATTCCGGTGATATATTGAAGGCGACATTTGAGAGATTAAAACAGGAATCCGAGGCAAGCAAACTATGGAACAGAATAATAGGGGAAAATGAGGATAGGTCCGGCCAGGGAACTATCGCTATGGTCAAGGCAGGCGAGGGTTTTGGCGAGGAATTTAAAAAGGGGAAAAATGGAAAGGGTTTGGGGAATGAGATAAACGGAGTTGTGGATAAAGATGAGGCGAAGAATGGAGGCGGGGCTGATGGAGTTAACTTTAACGATATTCTTTCACAAGGATTGTCAAAGGATACGCTTGGATTGAATAATTTTAATTATGCTGGCAGCGGTTCGGGTTTTTCATCATTTAATGGTAATTCCGGCCCCTACAATGGAAGGTATGGCCCCTATATAGGAAAAGACACATTCGGCAAAAATGGCTTGGGATATGCCGGCAAATCAAATATATCTTCGTCAGGGCTTGACCAGATAAAGAAAAATATTCCGGAGGTTGGAGACCCCACCCTTAAAAAAGGAAAGATTAAGACAGCGAAGATGGGAAATCTTACGGCTTTTAACTGGAAGAATGTTGGATATACAAAAAAGGGCTCAAATGTTGATGTTAATATATCCGGAAGCAAAAGAGCGTTATTCCAGATGGGCGAGGCGCTTGCGACTACATCTATGGCATACAAACAGAATCCTGCTTATGAGTACCAGGCGGCTTATACCGGAGCCACTTATGATGGAACTGGTTTAAGCGGGGATGTGATAACTACTGCTGGCGATACCAATACCACTCTGCCGGATACCGGCTATGTCTCAGATGTTATTGATTCTTCCGAGCACTGGGAGGAAATTGCTAAAGAGTGTCAGGATGCGCAGGCAGTTCAGGGCACAAGGATTTCAGAACTTCAGAAAGAGATTGACGCGATATCTAAGACGATGACAAATCCGCCAAAGTGTTGCGGAAATGTTTCTCCGTGGAATAATAAAGTTTCCCAGTTGGTCTCCAAATGTAATGAATTGAATTCTAATTCTATAACTCTTGCTCAAAAATGCGGGAACTCAAATCCTCAAACAATTAACTGTCAGCAAACATACGGAAAACTTTATATAAAACCCTGCAGTAAATGGAAATGCTGGCTTGGTTTTATTCTTGCTATAATTGGCGCTTTGATAGGATTTTTGCTTGGTTTTGGAATACTTGGGATTATAATAGGTGCGGCTATCGGTTTTGCCATAGGAACGGTTGCTTCAATATATTTACAGATGGCGGCAATGGGCGCCGCTTTCGCGGGTGCCGCGGCGTATTTCGCTGATAAAAAATCAGAAAAGGCGATAGATGTTGTAGAGGATGTTAATAAAGATGTTGCTAAACAGAAGTGATTATGAGTTTAAAAAATGCCCGGAATTTAAAGCTTTATGCTTTAGAGGCTGTATCGCAATCCGCTTTCGTAGCGAAAAAGCAAGATTTGCCTGCCTGCCGTCAGGCAGGAGGCGAGACGAGGAACGAGGAGCGAGCATATCAATCCGTAAGGAGATATGTAAGCGACGAGTGACAAAGTCGTAGCCCAAAGATTGATTTTGTAGTAGAAATTGGGATTGTGACACAGCCTCTAAATGGGAGAAAGAATTTTGGGCAA
>Ga0078972_1017775_pt1 | contig 10097 bp, 13 predicted proteins | sample YelNatPaOPGAMG01_FD_67568 | JGI IMG/M metagenome (GOLD analysis project Ga0078972, IMG submission 67568) | Hot spring thermophilic microbial communities from Obsidian Pool, Yellowstone National Park, USA - OP-RAMG-01 (SPADES assembly) (version 2) | ecosystem: Environmental > Aquatic > Thermal...
GATTAGTGGTAGGATTAAGGATCTAGAGACAAGTATTTTAACAAACAAAGAGTTGTATAAAAAATTAGAAGAAATCGAGTTCTAATGAGAGGTCAATTTTGTAGCTATTTTTAGTATGACTTATAACTCAAACGCCATTTTTATTTCTCCCTCTTCAATTGCTGATTTTGAGCGGTGCCCTAAACTTTATTTTTATAAACATATCTATCGAAGCCCAAAAACTGGTTTAAAGATTCAGCTAATCAATCCTAAATTAGCACTGGGGCAAATAATTCATGACACTTTATGGAGGTTTCTTTATTCGCCCGGTCTTCCAAAAACTCAGGAGCAACTTAGGGGTATCCTTACTTGGCAGTGGAAGCAAATCGCTGGAGAGAAAGGTGGTTTTGCCTCTGCGAACGAAGAAAGAGCATATCAAGATAGGGCATTTAAAATAATTGATAGATTTTGGAATAATATACATTTTAAAGAAACCCAACCAGTGAAAATGCCAGACTTTCCTAAACTTAATCTTGGGGAAGATATTATTTTAACAGGTAAATTAGATTGGATTGAAAAAGAAAATAATGATGGCTATCACATAATAGATTTTAAAACTGGAGAAAAGGAGGAAAGGGACGATTCGATACAACTTCCTATTTATGCGATCCTCGCTAGCGGAATCTTAAGAGTTAAAAGAATAAGGGCCAGTTATTGGTATCTAGATAGGGATGAAGAAATTAGAGAATTTAAACTTCCTGATTTAACAATGACTTTGAATAAATTAAAGAAAAAAGGGGCCATTATTAAGAGTGCAAGGCTAACTCAGTCGTTTGGTTGTTCTTCCGGAAACGAATCTTGCTGGGCCTGTAGGGATTTTCTTGCCATAGTTCAGGGAAGGGCCAAGCTTGTTAGTGTTGATCCTGTTGAGAGAAAACAAGAAATATATATTATTCCAAAAGGGGAACTGAGACCCTTTTTTCGAACCACTTTTTGTTCTTCTTAAGCTAAGTAGGTTTGTTTTTTAATAATCTTTTAAGAAACTCAAAGGGCGAACAATTATGATTTGAATGAATTCTTTGTTTATTGTAATACTTTATTGCTTTTTTAACAATGGCTTTTACCTCCTTTTCTGCTTCTGCCTCAAAGATAACCTTCCTCCATTCGTCTTTAAATCTTCCAAAGAATGATTCCATTTGGGAATTATCCTCAAACTTACCTTTCCGGCTGTAAGAAAGAGTTACTCCCCGTTTGATTAGGTTTGCTACATACTCATAAGACTTAAAGGGTGAACCCTGGTCTTGATGGATAATCGCTTTTGCTATTTTCCCCTTGTTTTTTTCTACCATTTTTTTAGTTTTCCAAAAACCCTCAAGGGCAGTTTGGGTATTTGGGCTTTTTCCTAATCCCCAGCCGGCAATCATCTTTGTTTTTGCTTCTAAAAAAGGACAGAACCATAAGACTTTTTCTCCTTGCTGATAAACTATCCTGGTAAAGTCAGTAAAGAAAAGCTCAAAAATCTCAGGTTGTTTGTTAAGTCTTTTTAAAAGATTTGCTTTTTCTCCCAAAAACTCCAATATTTTCTCAATGCCTGATTTCTTTTTTCCTTTTATCTTTCTTAAACCGGCTAATCCCCAAAGCTTTAAAAGCTTTTTTAAGGGCTTATGATTAATGACTATTCCATAGTTATTCTTAAGCTCTAACTGAATTCTTCGATAGCCATAAGAGGGATTAAGGGTAATAATCTTTATTACCCTTTCTTTCATCCCTTTATATTTATTTTTCAAGGTGCTTGCCTTAGTTTTATGGGAGTAGAAGGTTGATTTGGCTACCCCCAAAACTCTAAGACAAAAGCTTAAACCAAACTCCTGGGCAAAAGTTTTTATCAGGTTAATTTTTTCTTCTAAGCTTGGTTTAAGTGACCCAAGAATTTTTTTAAAAGCTCTATCTCTGTTTCTTTTTTACCAATAATCCTTTGGAGTTCCTCAATTTTTTTCTCTGTTTCACTTCCTTTTCCTTCTTCAAAAATAGCCGGACCTTTTTCCATAAAGATTTTTCTCCAGCGTGGGAGCATTGTTGGGTGAACTCCAAAAACTCGGGCAATTTCTCCTGTTGTCTTTTCTCCCCTAATCATCTCTAAAACTGCCTGAAACTTTGCTTTGGCAGAATACCTTTTTCTGGTATTAGGAAAAGAAATATTGTTTTGAACCATAAAAACCTCCTTTCTTTCAATTTTAACAAACCTAAACTAAGGCTTAAATGAAGAACAGGGGGTGGTTCAGTTTTTGGGGCTCATATCCACTTGGAAGATTGATTTCGGGGGGTTTAAGAGTAAAAAAGATTATTACCAATGGGTTGAAAGAGTAATTAAAAATCCTCCTGTAAAACTTAAAGAAGTGTGTCTTTGGGAAATAACTACTGACTATGAATTTTTTGGTAAGTTCTATAGACAAGGGAAACCTAAAGAAAAGTTTAAGAAGATAAGTCTAGCGGCTAATCCCACCAAACTTTTTAACGGCAATTTTAATAGAGCAGTTAGCAAACTGGGTGTAGAAATTGGAATAGATAATAACTGGCACTATTTATTCAAAAATTATCTTCTTTTTGGAGATAAGGCACTGGGGATGATTGATGATCTAGGAATTAAAATTTCAAAAATCTCAAAATGTTATGAAATGGGTAAACCGTGCGAAGAAAAATTGGTCCTTACTATTACCCCAAATACTAAGAAAAATGATATTATCCGCCTATGGAGGGATTTTATAGAAAAGGAAAAGAGAACAATGGTTGGTTTTATTAATATGCCATCAAATTGGAGAGCCGAGAAGTAGAATTAAGTTCTTCTTTATAAAATTTTGTCAAGAGTCAATTGGAAAAATAGAGCGGTATTGAAATTACCAATTTGATACCGCTCCCTCTTTTTGTTCTATATTCCAAAACCTCCGTTTTTAGAAATTTCTAAAATTTTTTTATCCCCTTTTTGAGCTCAAACCGGTTGTATAAAAGGACTAAAGAGACAACTCTTTGGTTCTATGAGAAAAAATGAAGATTTCATTTTTAGGTTTAAGAAGGCATTTAGGGAAGATTATGGTTTTGAGCTTAACAACAAGCAGGCAAAAGAGGCAGCCGGCAATTTAGTTGATTTTTTCTATTTACTTTGGCGGTGGGATACCGAAGAAAAGCAGAAAGAAAAACAGGTGGAGGCAAAACAAGATGAAAGCAGAATACCGGACCAAAGATCTTTATGAAGCGGCCTATTTAGTCGCTAAGGGCTTAAAGCTTAAAAGACTTGAGAGAAAGCCTTCTTCTCGTCGTTGCTTTTTTGTTTTTGACAATTTATCGGAGTGTAAAACGGCGGTTGTTGATTTTTGGAACTGCCGGGGAGTAGTTATTCCTAAATCTTATGCAGAGGCAATTCGTAACTTAAAAGACCGGTTATATGCTGGAGTTTAAGGAAATATGACTAAAAAAGAAAGAGTTAAATTCAAGGAACTAAAAAAACAAAATGCCGAACTTTTAATGTACATAAGATTGTTTTGTTATGAATGTTTCGGATTTTTCCGGGACGGCTATCAGAAATGTGTAAGTCCGAACTGCCCCCTTTTTCCCTATTTTCCAACTAAAGGGCAATTAAAAAAGAAAAATTTTATAGAAAGAGCCAAGAAGTTAGAAAAATCTCTTGGCAATTGAGGCTAATTTCGAGCTGATTAAAAATCTAAAACGCCCGATTTTAGATGTAAATGTATGGATATACACGAAATTAATCAAGCTGTTAAAAACATAGGTGAAAGATTTACTAAAGTTCCTAACTTTATTGTTGCCCGGAAAGATCTTTCAGATGGTGCGTTTAGAACTTACGTAGTTATTAGGTCTTTTAAGTTTAATGAAAACGAAGTTTTCCCCGGTTTAGAGAGGCTTTCTTTAATGAGGGGTAAAACTAAAAGGACAATCTCAAACCATATTCGAGAATTACAGAATAAAGGCTTATTAAAGGCCGAAAGACGAGGTTTTGCTAAAACTAACACTTACTCTTTCATAGGTGAAGAAAATTTCATCAATGAATATCTTGTTGGTGCTAAAAATTTCGCCCCAGAGGAGAATAAATCTTCATCTCTGTCGGGAAAAAAATTTCCCCCTAATAATACTAAGAATAATAAGACAAAGATTAATAAAAGAGAAAAAAGCATTAAAAAGGGAATAGAACTTTTAAGAGATACAGTGCATAGGTTGGGTATTAAAAAATAGGGTATTTACTTTTTCTTATAAATGGTCTAATTTATTACTAGGAACCGGCGTTGGGAATCGCTTTTATAATGGGCTTCCTAGTTCGGTAGAAGCGATTCTGCCGGTTCCTCTAGGGAGCCCATTTTAGTTAGGAATAGAGAAAATATGACAACCGACTTAAAACTTGCCGTTGCTTATGCTCGCGTTAGCACAAAAGAACAAGAAAGAACTGGTCATACTCTACCGGTGCAGTCTAAAAACATGGAAGAATACGCCAAAAATAAAGGGCTCAAAATCGTTAAAGAATTTGTTGTTGCCGAAAGCGCCAGTAAAAGGGATAGAAAGTATTATCAGGAAATGTGGAAATTTTTGGGTCAGCATAAAGAGATTAAACATATCATTTTTGAAGAAATTGACCGTTTTACCAGGAATGATAAAGATAAAGTTGATTTGGTGGATAAAATTAATCAAGAGGGCTATATTGCCCATTTCGTTTTAGAAAAACTAATTTTAGACAAAGAGACTTCTCCTAACGATATTTTTCTTTTTGATATTTTGGTGGCGAAAGCAAAAAATTATTCCGCCGCTCTCTCCCAAAAAGTAAAAAAGGGCCAGCTTGGTAAATTAGAAAAAGGCGGTTATCCCGGAGGCTACCCGCCGTTTGGTTATAAAAAAGTGAAAGGAGATTTGTTTCCGGAAGAACCTTATGCTTCTTGTGTTAAAAAGGCGTTTGAAATATATGCTCAGCAGCATGTTAGTTTAAGGAGGCTTGCTCAAATGTTAAATGAGATGGGTTTTAGGACAAGGGCGGATAAAAAAATCACCAAAAAATTTATTCACGCCGTCCTTAATAATCCGATTTATACCGGGATTATTCTTTGGAATAAAAATACTTTTCGGGGCTATCATCAACCGTTGATTGATAAGAATTGTTTTAATCAGGTTCAAGAGTGGTTAAATCGTAAGAATTGCCCTTATTGGACTAGACATAACTTTACTTATCGAGGTTTGCTGCGGTGTGGTGAGTGTGGGTGTGCGATTACCGGAGAAACTCACAAGGGATTTGTTTACTATCATTGTAGTTTTTACCGCGGTTGTTCCCAGCATAAATATACTCGAGAGGAAACAATTGAGGAGCAGGTTTTAGAGATGCTTAAAAGTTTGAGTTTGGGAGAAAGAGTAGCAGGAATAGTTAAAGAAAAAATTATTGCCAAAAAAGAAGAGGAGGAGGGATTTAAGAGAATGCGGATAGAGGATCTTAAACAACAATACCAACGAATGATTGACTGGATTGATAGACTTTATGATGACAAAATGGCGGGCTTGATTGACGAGGAGATGTATCGGAGAAAATCACAGGATTATTTAAGACGAAAAGAAGAAATCGCTGCTGCTTTGGAGAGTTATAATAACGGCGAGCTTAATACTTTTGAACTTTCTTTAGATGTTTTGGATTTGGCAAATCGTGCGGCAGAAATATATAAACGGAGAACACCGGAAGAAAAGAGGCTTTTGCTTAAAATTTTACTTTTGAACGCAAGTTTGAAAGATAAAAAGGTGGATTTTACGCTCCGAAATCCTTTTAATTATATTGTGGAGTATAAGAAAAGTGAAAATTGGTCGGGGTGGTGGGACTTGAACCCACGACCTCACGCACCCCATGCGTGCGCGCTTAGCCTACTGCGCCACACCCCGAAACTACTAGTTGAATTTTAGCAAAAAGTTTGTCAAAATTAAAGCAATGGCAAACGAGCAAAAACTTCAAGCAATTAAAACGGCGATTGATCAAATTACCAAGCAATATGGAAAAGGGGCGATTATGAGATTGGGAGAGTGGGAGGCGGCAAAAAAAGTAGATGTTATTCCCACCGGTTCAATAGCTTTGGATATTGCTTTGGGAGTTGGCGGTTTACCGCGAGGTAGAATTGTTGAAATTTACGGCCCTGAAGCTTCGGGAAAAACCTCTTTGGTTTTAAGTATTTTAGCTGAAGCGCAAAAAATGGGTGGGGCAGCGGCTTTGATTGATGCCGAACATGCTTTGGATCCTTCTTGGGCCCAGACTATTGGGGTAAATCTAGATGAGCTTTTAATTTCCCAACCAGATACTGGAGAGCAAGCTCTGGAAATTGTGGAAACTTTAGTCCGCTCAGGGGCAGTTGATGTTATTGCTGTTGATTCGGTGGCTGCTTTAACTCCGAGGGCAGAGATCGAGGGAGAAATGGGAGATGCCATGTTGGGGGTTCAGGCACGATTGATGTCTCAAGCCCTAAGAAAATTAACAGCGGCAATTTCTAAATCAAAAGCGGTAGTAATTTTTACTAACCAAATTCGCCACAAAATCGGGGTAATGTTTGGCAATCCGGAAACTACTCCCGGTGGTTTGGCTTTAAAGTTTTATTCTTCAATCCGTTTGGACACCCGAAAAATTGATGTTATTAAAGAAGGAGAGACGGTAATTGGCTCAAGGCATCGGGTAAGAGTGGTAAAAAATAAAGTTGCCCCGCCGTTTAGAGTAGCAGAATTTGATATTATGAATGATTGTGGGATTTCTAAAGCCGGTAATATTTTAGATGTGGCGGTTGATTTAGGGATAATTGTTAAATCAGGTGCCTTTTTTAAGTACGGAAAGACTCTCTTAGGACAAGGCAGAGAGGGTGCAAAAGCATTTTTAGAAAAAAATCAAAAATTAGCCCACCAAATTGAGGAAGAAATTTGGAAGAAAGTTAGGCAGCAAAAAATTTCTGCCGGAAAAGAGATCGGTGAAGCAAAGGAATAAAACCTCCGCTGATTTTCAAAAAATCTTAGATAAAGTTTATCGATTTTTATCTTTACGGCCTCGTTCGGAAAAAGAAGTTGCTGATTATTTAAAAAAAAGAGAGATTTCTCCCTCTGATTTCGAAAAAATTTTTAAAATTTTAAAAGAACAAAAATTGGTTGATGATTGGGAATTCGCAAAATGGTGGCTAGAGCAAAGAGAAACTTTTAAACCAAAGGGAAAAATTGCCCTTAAGGCAGAATTAAAGCAGAAAGGGATAGCTGAGGAAATTATAGAAAAAGCCCTAGCTCAAATTGATGAGGAAAGTTTAGCCAAAGAGGCATTGGCAAAAAAAGCAAAGAATTATCGTAAGCTTCCCCCAGAAGAATTTTTTAGAAAAATTTCTCAATTTTTGTCTTATCGTGGTTTTTCCTGGCAAACAATTGAAAAAGTTGCGAAAAAATTTAAAAATGATAAAATATAGAAAAGTTAATTATTTTACTTGGCTTTTTGGCATTTGGCATTAAGTAAATGATTGGAAGAATTTTTAAAACCTCTCTAATAAGTTTAATTTAAAGCCGCAGTTCTTTCGCGGTTTTTTCCAGTGCCAAAAGCCGAGAAAGGAGAATTTTATGGGAGTTTTAGATGTTTTAGTTAAAGCTTTGGCTAGCCAACAAGCTGAGGAAGAGAAGAAAAGAAAGCGAAGAGGAGTAAAGAAAACAAAAGAGGAAGAAGAAGAGATAAAGTTAGCCGGAGAAATAGCGGCAAGAATTGCTGAGCTTGAAAGACGAGAGGGCGCTTTGGAAGCGAAAGAGAAGTTATTGGAAGAAAAAGAGAAAGAATGGGAGAAAAAATTAGCAGAGGTAGAGGAAATTAGGAAAAATGAGATTGCTCGGTTGGAGAAAATAGCCGGTTTGAGTACTGAAGAAGCAAAAAAGCTAATTTTGGAAGGGATTGAGAAAAAACTTGCCGAGGATATTGCCAGACGAATCAAAGAAGCTGAAGAAGAAATTAAGACTCAGGCGGAAGAAAAGGCAAGAGAAATTTTAATTGATGCGATGCAACATGGAGTTACTGATTATGTGGCGGAGTATACCGTTTCCACTGTTCACTTGCCTGATGAGGAGATAAAAGGTCGAATTATTGGTCGGGAGGGAAGAAATATCCGCACTTTCGAGCGTGCCACAGGAGTAGAGATTGAGCTTGATGAGAGTAATGATATTACTTTATCTTGCTTTGATTCTGTGCGTCGGGAAATTGCTCGTCGCGCTTTGGAAAAACTTATTCGCGATCGGCGGATTACCCCCGCAAGGATAGAAGAAGTAGTTGCCCGCACCCGCCAAGAAGTAGAAAAAATTATGTTTGAAGAAGGACAAAAACTTTGTCATGCCGTTGGTGTTTATCGTCTTCATCCTGATTTAATTAAGCTTTTAGGCCGGTTTAAGTTTCGTTTTTCTTATGGCCAAAACATGATTGTTCATACCTTGGAAGAAACAAAGATTGGGGTTCAAATTGCTTATGAAGTTGGAGCCAATGTCAATGTGGTTAGGCTAGGCTGCCTTCTTCATGATATTGGTAAGGTAGTCAGTGAACAAGAAGGAACCCATGTTCAAATTGGGGTTGATTTAGCCAGAAAATATCGTTTACCAGAAGAAGTAGTTGCCTGTATTGCCGAACATCACGAAGATAAACCTTTTTCTTCGGCTGAGTCGCGGATTGTTTGGATTGCTGATGCTGCTTCCGGCTCTCGGCCAGGAGCTCGTTATGAAGCCCATGAAGAATATGTTCAGCGAATTTCCCAAATTGAGGAAATTGCTCGCAGCTTCCCAGGGGTTCAAGAAGCTTTTGCCTATCAGGCAGGAAGAGATGTTAGGGTTTTGGTTAAGCCAGAAGAAGTTTCTGATGATCAGTTGATAATTTTAGCTAAAAAAATTACCTCGGCCTTGGAGGAAAAAGCTTCTTATGCTGGCCAGATAAAAGTTACTTGTATTCGGGAAACAAGGGCTTCGGAATTAACAAAAGCAAAATAGCTTGACAAATCCTTGTTTTCTTGCTATTTTTAAACTAATCCGCCAACTGGCGGACTGCCCAGAAAGGAGGTAGAGAAAAATGACCAAAAGAGAAATTGTCCAATTGGTAGCGGCTAAAGCTCATTTAACCAAGAAAGCAGCCCGAGAAGCAATAGAAAGTTTTTTGGGAGAGATTACTAAGGCTTTGAAAAAGGGAGAGAAAGTGGTTTTATCTGGGTTTGGGACTTTCAAAGTGGTTAAGGTCAAGGATAAAACAGTAATTGTTCCGGGAACAAAAGAAAAAAAGGTAGTTAAAAGCCATCGGGCACCTCGCTTTTCTCCCGGCAAGCCGCTGAAAAAGGAAGTAAGATAATGCTATAATTGGCCAGTGAGCGTAGTTGAGGTAAAAAATCTTAAAAAATATTTTTGGGTTCATAAAAAAGAACCGGGACTAATAGGGTCGGTAAAATCGTTGGTTTCTCGGCGATACGAAGAAGTAAAAGCGGTTGATGATATTTCTTTTAATATAGAAGAGGGGGAATTGGTTGGATTTATTGGGCCAAACGGTGCTGGGAAAACAACAACCTTAAAATGTCTTTCCGGACTTTTGTATCCTACCGCTGGTTTTATTTCTGTTTTAGGTTTTTTGCCTCATCAGCGAAAGCCAGAATTTCTTCGCCAAATTTCTTTAGTCATGGGTCAGAAAAATCAGCTTTGGTGGGATTTACCGCCTTTAGAAACTTTTCAACTTAATAAAGAAATTTACGAAATTCCCGAGGAAAAATATAAAGAAACCTTAAACGAGTTAGTTGCTCTTCTTGAAGTTGAGGATATTTTAAAAGTTCAAGTGCGCAAGCTTTCGTTGGGCCAGCGAATGAAATGTGAGCTAATTGCTGCTCTTTTACACTCACCAAAAGTTTTGTTTTTAGACGAACCAACAATTGGCCTGGATGTAGTCATGCAGAAAAAAATGCGCGACTTTATTAAGGAATACAATCGTCGCTACAAGGCAACAATTTTACTTACCTCTCATTATATGGGAGATGTTAAGGAATTGTGCCGGCGAGTTTTAATAATCGATAAAGGAAAGCTTGTTTTTAATGGCCAACTTTCAGAAATTACCCAGAAAT
>Ga0078972_1014894_pt1 | contig 10096 bp, 9 predicted proteins | sample YelNatPaOPGAMG01_FD_67568 | JGI IMG/M metagenome (GOLD analysis project Ga0078972, IMG submission 67568) | Hot spring thermophilic microbial communities from Obsidian Pool, Yellowstone National Park, USA - OP-RAMG-01 (SPADES assembly) (version 2) | ecosystem: Environmental > Aquatic > Thermal...
TCGCTTAAATAACGAATTTCTGATTGGGTTGAGCTAGAATAGCTATTATAATAAAGAGCGTAAAAACCTCTATCATTTGCTGGATTTTCAAAATGAACCCCCCATTGATAACCGCCTTCTTGGGCAATTGATTTTTGGCGAGCCAAATTCAATAAACTGGTAATTTCCTGGTTAGTAGTATCTAAAGCATTTTTACGCCATAGGCCGCTGTTTAAAGTGAGACCAGCAGCAGCAATAACAGCCATTACTCCAACGACAATTAAAGTTTCTAAAAGGGTAAAGCCTTTTTTTACCAAATAATTGGCTTTTACCCTGTGTTCTGGGTTCTTTATACCGTATTCTGGAATGAAATTAATCATAAATGTTTACATTAATATTATAGCAATATTATAGCAAATTAAAAAGCAAGACAAAACAAGTATATCCTGTATTCTATATACTGGGCTTTAAAAGCCAAATTCAAAATTTAAAGTAAAAAACATTTAAGATTTTAAAATTGACCGACCATTTGATAAACAGGCACAATAACAGCCAAAGCCAATCCGCCTACAATCAAACCAATAAAAACCAAGAGCAATGGCTCCAAAAAGGCCGTTAAAATTTTTAAACTATTTTCAATCTCCGAAGTATAAAATTTAGAAAGGGTGGCTAAAATTTCTTCAGTATGACCAGCCTTTTCACCGACAAAAATCAAATTGGTTAAGGTATTGGGAAAAATCTTTTCTCTTCTAAAGGCCTCGCCTAAATTAACACCCCGAGGCAAATAATCATTAGCAATGCGCATTAACGCTTCGCGATATTTAGGATAAGAAACAGCCTGGGCTGTTAATTGTAAGGCATTGATAATCGGCATACCTGCTTTAATGAGATTGGATAAAATGCTCGTAAAGCGCTCCAAAGCTATTTTTTCCGTCAAATTGCGAGTTACGGGAATAAATTCGCCCAAACGAGTAATAAAATCGCGACCTGATTTGGTTTTAGTGAAATAAAGTAAAAGGCCTAAGGGTATAAAAATTAAAAGAGGCAGGGCAATCGCCATATATTTATTCAAAAAGAGGCCAATGCCCAAAACAATTCGGCTATAACTAGGGATATTGGTGCCAATATTGAAAAAAGCAGTGGCCATTTTTGGTACTAAAAAAGTCACCAAAAAAATGGTCAAAAGAAAAGCCATTACCAATAAAATAATAGGATAGGTTAAGGCCGAACGAATTTTGGCGCGCAAATCTCGTTGCCGTTCTAAATCTTGCGAAATCTCGTCTAAAACCAAATCCAAATTGCCCGAAGCTTCACCAGCTTTAATAAGGTTGGCTATTACCGGCGAAAAATCTTTAGCATGGTAAGAAAAAGCCAAATAAAAGGGGTTTCCCTTTTCCAAATGGCTGCGCACTTCCAGTAAAAATCTTCTAACTGCACCAGCCGGAAAATCTTCAATTAAAATATCAATGGCTTTAAATAAATCAGTGCCCACCTTAAGCATCAAAGATAGGTATTTAAAAAGAAAAATTTTATCAGGCAGAGAAATCTTTTCCTCTTTTAATCCCCAGCTAATTTTTTTAACTTGGCTTACCGGTTTTACCCGAATCGCTTTCAGGCCTTGGTTGTTGAGATAATTTAAAACATTAACTAATGAAGGCGCGTCAACCTCGCCTTCTCTTCTTTTGCCTTTGGCGTCAACTGCCCAGTAATGGAAAAGCATAACCTTATTCTCTAATTACTCTTAAGACCTCTTCAATGGTGGTAATGCCTAATTGGGCTTTATTGAGGCCGTCTTCAAACATTGTTTTCATCCCTCTTTCAGCGCCTAATTTTTTCAGGCCGTCTAAAGAAAAATTCTTGGATTGAATAAATTCCCGAATTTTCTCGTCCACATTGAAAATTTCATAAATAGCCACCTGTCCGCGATAACCAGTGAAATTACAGGCCTGGCAGCCTTTGCCCCGATAAAGCTGTTTGGGCAAATTGAGGCGGCTTACATCCCTATTTAATAACTTTAATTGACTTGAAATTGCTTCCCTTATCGGCTCAGTGACCTCGTAAGATTCAATACAGTTTTTGCAAATTCGACGCACCAATCGTTGGGCAATGGCGGCGTTTAAAGTGGCGCTGACCAAAAAGGGTGGCACACCCAAATCAATTAAACGCGGCACGGCTGTGGCTGCATCATTGGTGTGTAAAGTGGATAAAAGCAAATGGCCGGTGAGGGCCGCATTCACGCTGATATTGGCTGTATCCGAGTCACGAATTTCGCCCACCATAATAATGTTGGGGTCTTGCCGCAAAAGCGCCCGTAAGCCGCTTGAAAAATCAATACCAGCTTTAGGATTAACCTGTGTTTGATTGACATATTTTAATTCGTATTCAATCGGGTCTTCAATCGTTACGATATTAACCTCCGGCCGATTGAGCCGATTTAAAATCGCATACAAGGTAGTTGTTTTACCGCTGCCAGTCGGGCCCGTGGCTAAAATCATACCATAGGTTTTAGAAATATTGGCTTCCAAAATTTTAATCATTTCTTCGTCCATGCCCAATTGGCTAAAGCTCATTGGCTTGGTCGAACCGGTTAATAACCTCATGGCCACCTTTTCGCCATACATCGTTGGCATCACAGAGACACGAATATCAAAAACTTCTTCTCCTCTTTTATATTTGAAACGACCATCCTGCGACCGGCTGTGTTCATCAATCTGCAAACCTGCCAAAATTTTAATTCTGGCTACTAAAGCAGGATGAATTTCTTTGGCCATGCGGGTAATTTCTCTTAAAATGCCATCCACCCGAAAGCGCACCAAAACTTCATCTGCTAAAATCTCAAGATGGATATCTTCTATTACGCCCAACGATTTGCCGCGAGAAATATCCACCTCCTGGCCTAAATTGGAAATGATAATCACTGGCAACTTTTCCAAGCGAGGGTCTTGCCGAATCGTTTCTAAAACTTCAAAGCCATTTTTTTTAGGTAAAATTAAATCCAAAAGCATTAAGTCAGGTGTATTCTGAGCTAAAATATTTAAAGCCTCCTCCCCGTCTGACGCTGAAATCACTTCAAAATTGGCCTTTTCCAGTTTAAGACGCAAAAGGCTGGATAAAAACGGTTCGTCTTCAACTAATAAAATTTTTGGTTTATTATTCATTAAATTCAGATAAACGCTTAAAGCACTAAGTCGTATTATTATTATAGCCCAAAGTCAATTAAATCACAAATTTTATATTTTTAAAAAAACCGCCGAGGAGCGGTTTTAAAAATTTAAGTCCTTTCTGGTTGCCCCCTCTTTTGACCAAAAAGAGTAAGGGGTCTCGGTTTCAGGCCGCGAGACCAACACCTTTAATCAGCCTCAGCTGATACGACCTGGAATTGTCCTTTGATCATCAAAAGATTAATCAAAGAACGAAAAATTCCTAAAAGAAATGGTTCATCCCCAGGTTCCCCTAGGGATGCCTTGTTATGACTTAGCCCTTGTCACCGAGCTGACCGTTGTCCGTCAAAAACGGATTTCCGGCCTTCCCGGCTCCCCTGACTTGACAGGCGGTGAGTACAGAACTCGAGAACGTATTCACCGCGGTATGGCTGACCCGCGATTACTAGCGATTCTGGCTTCATGAGGTCGGGTTGCAGACCTCAATCCGAACTGGGCGGTTGTTTGATGCGATTAGCTCCGCCTTACGGCTTAGCAACGCATTGTCAACCGCATTATAACATGTGTGTCGCCCAGGGCATCAGAGGGCCATGCTGATTTGACGTCGTCCCCGCTTCCTTCCGCCAAAGGCGGATAGTCTCCTATGACACGTATAACATAGGACAGGGGTTGCGCTCGTTTCCCCACTGAAGGGAACAACTCCAATCTTTTTCAAGATTTAGACTATACCACCTTCCGGCTAATATTTACCGGAAGCTCGGCGTCTTATGGAATTCTAAAAGAATTCCATCAAAACTTATAAGTTTTAGTCGTTAAGGGGTTAAGAAATTTATAGACCCTGACAGTAAATATTAATGGCATAAATTTCTAACTTCCCTTGGTATTGGTTAGTTAAATTATAACATAACCTTCTACCAATATGAGCCGAGTTTTACCTGATTAATTGCTTAATCAGGGCGCGATTTCACTCACGCCACGAGCTGACGGCAACCATGCAGCACCTGTGCTAGTGTCCTTAGGAGGTTCCGACTTTCGCCGGAATTTCACTAGCATTTCAAGCCCTGGTAAGGTTCTTCGTTTGCCTTCGAATTAAACCACATGTTCCACCGCTTGTGCGAGTTCCCGTCTATTCCTTTGAGTTTTAGCCTTGCGGCCGTACTACCCAGGCGGAATGCTTAACGCGTTAGCTTCGCCACTTAAAGGGTCGATACTTCAAATGGCTAGCATTCATCGTTTAGGGCGTGGACTACAAGGGTATCTAATCCTTTTTGCTCCCCACGCTTTCGCCTTAGAGCGTCAAATTAGGGCCAGTCAGCTGCCTTCGCCTTCGGTGTTCCGCACGATATCAATGGATTTTACCCCTACACCGTGCGTTCCGCTGACCTCTCCCTATTTCTAGCCCTCCTGTCTCCACTGCAGAACCACGGTTGAGCCGTGGGTTTTAACAGTGGACGAAATTCTCTTCTTTGTTTAAAACGCCGAAGAGAACCCTCTTCTATTCTATCGATGGGATAGAAATCAAAGAGGCAGGGCCGCCTCAGGGCGCTTTACGCCCAATAAATCCGGGTAACGCTTGGAACCTACGTATTACCGCTGCTGCTGGCACGTAGTTAGCAGTTCCTTATTCTCCGCCTAACGTCAATTTGTATCAAATGATACAAACTTCTTCGGCGGTAAAAGCAGTTTACGAGCCGAAGCCCTTCATCCTGCACGCGATGTCGCTCGGTCAGGCTTTCGCCCATTGCCGAAGATTCTCGGCTACTGCCTCCCGTAGGAGTAGGACCCGTGTCTCAGTGTCCTTGTTGGGGGTCATGCTCTCACACCCCCTACCCGTCATCGCCTTGGTAGGCCATTACCCCACCAACTAGCTGATAGGACCTAAGCCCCTCGAAGAGCGCCCTGTAAAACAGAGCTTTACCCAAACAAAAATGCTTGGGACTATTGGGAATTACTCCGCCTTTCGACGGACTATGCCCAACTCTCCGGCAGGTACTAAGGTATTACTAACCCGTTCGCCACTATCTTATCCCTCATATATTGCTATATGAAGAATAAGATCGTACGACTTGTATGCCTTATCCACATCGCCAGCGTTCACCCTGGACTAGGATCAAATCCTCAAAAAAATTGGGACAACCAGAAAGAACTTAAATAATTAAATTTTTAAGGTGCAGGCCTTAAGAGAAAAAAGAATCACCACTTCTTGAGAGGTGACTCTTTTTTTCTGTCTTTAATTTTCAAATAGGCCTACATAGGATTATAAATATTATAAGCCTTCAAAAATAAAAGTCAACCCCCTAAAAATTTTTGACGCCATTGGGCGATTTTTTTATGGTCGCCGGATAATAATACCTTTGGCACCTTAAGGGTTTTTCGGCCAATTTTAAAAACCGCGGGTCGGGTATATTGGGGGTACTCTTTCTTATTTTTCATTTTCGGGCTAAAGGATTCTTCCTCCAGCGATTCTTTTTTGATTACTTTTGGCACCAGACGGCTCACAGCATCAACAATAGCCATCGCCGGAATCTCTCCACCGGTTAAAATAAAATCACCCAAAGAAATTTCTTCATCAACTAAATAATCGGCCACTCTTTGGTCTACACCCTCATAATGTCCGCAAATTAAAATAATCCTTCTTTTCTTAGCCAAACGGCGTGCTGTCTCTTGGTTAAAATTTTTGCCTCGAACAGATAATAAAATTATGTAAGGTTTTGGTTTTAATTTTTTTAAATCCTTTAAGGCGCGATAAATCGGCTCGATTTTTAAAATCATTCCCGCACCACCGCCATAGGGCCGGTCATCAACGGTTTGATGTCGATCAAAAGTCCATTTTCTCAAATTATGAATCCGAATTTTAATCAATTTCCGCTCTTGGGCAGATTTTAAAATGGAGGTATTAAAATAGGACTGAAAAGCCTCGGGAAAAATAGTTAAAATATCAAAAATCATTTTAGTCATTTTCTTAATTTTGAGACATAAAAGCAAGGGGATCGTAATAGCCAAATTGGGTAGGATATTTGGGCGTATAACCATAGCAGGGTTGGTTTTTATCTGGGCCGCAGACAAAACCGCCTTCTGGATTATAAAGAACGGCTGCCTTTTTAATTTCAAAATGAAGATGATAATCAACAATTGATGTTTCGTTACAACCGTCCTTGCCCACCCGCCAATAAAAATTGCAGCCATAACCGCTGGCACCCATTTCACCCAAAACCTCGCCCCTTTTTACCGGCTGGCCAATTTTAAGGTCTGGATTAAGAGACGATAAATGGGCGTAAAGGGAATAAATCCGCTGGCTATTAATATTATGCTCTAAAATAACCGTATAACCCAAACCGTGGTCAGAAGGAGAAAGCACTTCAAGATGAGCGACTAAACCATCGGCCGCCGCCCTCACTGTTTTATTTTTTAAATTAACAAGGTCAACGCCGGCATGCTGGAAATATTCACCATTAATTTTTACTGGATTATTAAAGTTCTGTCTAATCCAAGTGTCGTTTTCATCTAAAGGCAATTGCCAGTTTTGGCTTTTTAGAGGTTTTACTTCATCAAAAACAATTACTGGCATACCGACACTCGCAAACTCATAGACCTCCTGGGCATCTTTGTCATCTAATCTTAGACAGCCGCCAGTAAATCGGGGCGGCACTTTTTCTCCATTAGGATAATAAGGAATGCCATGAATATAAAAATCTTCGTAAAAACGCAGAGAATAAGGCATATAAACCGGAAAGAAGGAGGAAAAATGATTTTTTTCTTTGGATAAAACCTGGAAATAACCGGTGGGAGAACGAAACCATTTATCTTCTGGCCCTTTATGAAGAATGGTATAAGTTTTAAGGGGCTTATTTTTATCATACAAGGTCAAAGTCATGCGCGTTAAATTAGCTTCTAGATATTTATCACTGGCCAATATTTTTGAGCCTAACTTATTAATATGAGGGGAAGGCAAAGAGTCTAAAGTGTTATTCGTTGATGTTTGGTTTATATCAATGGCATGATAGCTATTATTAAAAGAAAAATTATCTGCGCCATTTTTAACCTCTACTTCCCTTTCCTTTAAAGAATTATTAATTAAATAAGAAAAGAACCCTTTTTCCTTTAGGCCGAAAAAAAGGATAAAAACAATAATAAATAAAGATAATAAAACAAGAAACGCTTTGGCTTTAATCAAGAATTTTATTTCAAAGATTTTTAAAGGCCGCTTGGGGCGGCCTTTAAATTTTTAGAGTTTAAGGTCTTCGACCACTTTATCAACCATACCGCTTGCGGTTCTGGCTGATCCTTCGGGTTCTTCTATTTTGAGATTTACCCGAGCATGGTGTCTGGCACCTACCACTCGCAAGATGGTGCGAATGGCTTTGGCGGTTGTGCCTTGGCGTCCTACTACATGACCCATATCTTTGGGGTCAACTTTTAAAGTTAAAAGGACACCCATCTCGTCAATCTTCCGATCAATTTTTACTGCTTCCGGATGATCGACAATGTTTTTAACCACCAGCTCTAAAATCTCAGCATCAACGTATTTTTCTGCCATAGCTTTTTAACTTTGAATTTCGACCTTTAACGCTCGGTTCTGGCCAAGCCCTTAAAAATAAATATAAAAAATTATAAAAAATTTGGCAAGGGTGCTAATTGGTTTGGTTTTCGCCCACTGAAGAATTGTTTTCCGCCGGAGCGGTTTCTATTGATTCGTTTGGCTCAGTATTATTCTCTTTAAGACCTTTTGTCTCTTCTGGTTCTAATTCTTTTTTTGTCTCTTCTTTTTTCTCTTTTTTATGAACAGCAATCTTTTTGCCTTTCTTAATTCCCTTTTTAATCAGTAAATTTAAAACAGCTTCAGAACATTGGGCGCCATGGTTAAGATGAAATAAAATGCGGTCTTTGTTTAAATGGGCCCGGTCATCTTTAGGATTCCACCAACCCAAAACTTCCTGCACTTTGCCGGAGCAAGCCGCTCTTTGGCTATCAATCGCGATGAGCCGAAAAATATATTTTTTCTTTGCTCCTTCTTTTTTAAATCTTAAAGTTAACATAATGAAAATTAATAATTTACCAAAGAGATTACCAGAAAAAAATTAATTCGTCAAATAAAATTATTTCACCGAAACATAGTGGGTGGCTTCTTCGAATTTCAAAGACAAAAGTTGCGAAGTGCCGGTTTCGGAAAAAGTCACGCCATAGATATAATCAGCTGCCTCCATTGTCGTCCGATTATGGGTAATAATAATAAACTGACTTTTCTGGGATAACTCCCTTAAAATCTCACTAAATTTACGGGAATTGGCCTCGTCTAAAGCAGCATCAATTTCGTCCATAATTAAAAGCGGCGGCGAGGATTTAAAAATAATGGCAAAAATCAAGCAAATAGCCACCAGCGCCTTTTCGCCGCCGGATAAAAATTCTAAACCTTTAAGCTTGGCCTTGGGCGCTTCTACCTTAATTTCAATCCCCTCTTTTTCTTCCTTCAATTCTTGAACCTCCGAACCCAGGGGCGCCATTTCATTTTCTGAGGCAATATTTTCATCGCCTAAATCGGTGCTTGGCGAATTTTCCAAATCTTTTTCATTGGTTTTTTCTTTTAAAATCTCCAGCTGGGCTTTTCCTCCCTTAAACATCAACCTAAAATATTGATTAAATTCGGCGCTAATCTCTGAAATATCGCGCTTAAATTGGTCGTTGATTTTAAAAGACAACTCGCGAATCAATTTTTTTAAATCGCCAATCGCCTGTCGTAGGTCTTGGGATTGATTATTTAAAAATTCATAGCGCTTATTAACTTCCTCATATTCTTTTAAGACCGAATCATCTACGCCGCCCACTTCAATCAATTCCCTTTTTAAGCGATTAATCTTCGACTCAAGGGTTGAAAGATCTAATTCAGCAAAGTTTTGACTGGCCTCTGGCACTGAATTGATAAATTCGTCGTAATTAAAGCCTTCTTCTTTTAATCTTCTCTTAATATCTTCCTCCTGAAGATTAAATTTGGCGAGGCTCAATTCTAAGGATTGTTTTTCGGCCTGCCATTTTTCCAATTGATGACGGTTTTCTTCCAATTCTTTAATAATCTCGTAAAATTGCTGGCGCGAATTTTGTTCCTTTTCCTTTAGGTCTTTTAAAACTTTATTTTGCTCAAAAATTAAATCCTCTATTCTGGAAATCTCCGCTTCAAATTGCTGGGCTTCTTTTTTCAAAGCGTTTATCTCCTCATCCTCCTTTTCGCTTTTTACGACCAGCGTTTCATCTATTAAATGAATCAATTGATTTAAACGATGGCGAATGGCTCCTAGATCATTAAGCTCGTTAATCTCAAGCAGCGCTTTTTTAATTTCCTTAAACCGGCTGGCTAAAAGCTCGGGGTTAAGATGCCGCTCCTCTTTTTCGGCTTTTTGCGATTCTAAATAACCCTCCAATTTGGCCAGTTTTTTTACTAATTCCAATTTTTGGTTTTTTAATTCTTCAATTTTAGCCACCACCAACGAAGAATGATCGCTAAAATCATTTTTTTCCGTCTCTTTTATCCGGTCTTCAAGCTTTTTAATATTTCGAATATAAAAATCGCACTGATGATTAATTTCTTTTAAACGGTCGTCTGAACCCTGCCTTTCTTTTAAAATCAAAGCCCATAATCGACTAAAATAGGCGGTCTCATAGGCCTTAAGATTTTCTCTAATTTCTGCTTCCCGTTTAAAACGCTGTGCTTGTCTTTTTAAGGAGCGAAGATGCGGTAAAATTTCGGCCTTTAAAGCGTCGACTTTATTTAAGTTCAACAAACTATTTTCCAATTTCCGCTGGGCTTCATTTTTTTTAATTTCCAAGGAACGAAGACCTAAAATTTCTAAAAGCATTTGGCGCAATTCGGTCGGCGATACCCTTAAAATATTTTCAATGGCTCCTTGATTGATGATGGAAAAACCCTTTAACCCCAATTGCATCTGGGCCAAAAGCTCATTGAT